>Ga0307488_10000334_pt1 | contig 37849 bp, 55 predicted proteins | sample SB02metaG_FD_202248 | JGI IMG/M metagenome (GOLD analysis project Ga0307488, IMG submission 202248) | Sea-ice brine microbial communities from Beaufort Sea near Barrow, Alaska, United States - SB 0.2 | ecosystem: Environmental > Aquatic > Marine > Coastal | place: USA: Alaska | collected... | reverse complement strand
GACAGTTTTGATCATAGAAATCTGCCAAGGGCGATTGCAAGTAAAGCTTAGGTTGAGATTAAAAGTCTCACAGTCAATAAAAGTAAGAACTTTTGATTCGTCGTATCTTAGTAAATCACTCATCTTATAATGTCGTAACGTGCAACTACGTGTTTTTTAAATGGCTTTAGCTTGTCCTGATCTAAACAATAACCCTTGCCGTGTCCCAAATCTCTTATGTTCTGTTCCTGTCTTAACTCTGACTTTTTTATCCACCCTTTGAAATCTACAGTTCTGTCGGTTAAAATTGCAAGAGCGTAAATATCTACATCATCATTATTTTTCAATGTAGACAAAAGTTTTCCATTTTTGTACCTTGTAGTCTTGATATCTATTCTTAGATTTTCATAAAAGCAATCTGCACTCCCGCTTCTTGGGGCGGGGACCAAATCTGGAAATATATTTTTCCATTTACAAAACGCATACTCGCCTATTAGACCGTCAATATCCGCTTCAAGGCCACTCTGAGACCCCATCTTAGCGTCTTTAACGCCATTATTTCTAGCTGTAAGCGACCTCATCCCGCCTAAAGTCGCCAGCATTAAGTACTCAGCGTCTGTAATTTTAATTTTCATTTTGCTCTTTCCACGACTCAAAGCAAAACTCGTCGCTGCACATATGCTCAAGGTTAGGCTTTTCTAGAGAAGTTCTTTTGTTAATGGCCCTAAACGTCATGTAAGACTCAAAGTCTTTACGATCCTTGTAGTAGCAAGTCTTGACTCTTACTAAGTCCTTTGGCGCATCATTTAGATCATACTCTAATACTTTTTCTGCAATGATTTCGTCAAACGGAAGATCACCCTCTTCAAGCATAAAGATCGGATTAATATTCCCAAACTCTGGAATACATTTTTTATTTTGAAGAACGTTGCCGTGGATAAATGAATCGTAGAATGGAATGCAAAAAATCAATTCTTGACAATTTTCATAAGCCTCCCTCAAGTGATTCAAGTCAATTCTTGGAACATAATAAAATCCTTGCTTTGTGGCGATGTCATTGATCTTGATGAGCTGTCTATAACACTTCTGATTTGGGGCAAAGATTACAATTTTATGTTCAGTCGAAAGGCTTTCTGGAGATTTGTCATTAATATCTCCACATACTGTTAGCCTAAGACCAAAGTTAAGATTGATATTATGCTCGGAAAGATTAGTATATGCCTCAAGAAGTCCAGACATATTATCCTCCACCAAGAAAACCTCTTTAAATCCATGATCTACAGCAATATCTACTATAGAGTCTGGCCGACTATCGTCTCTACCAGATAAAAGGGTAGAAGACTTCAGTGTTAGGATACTTTTCCCGACACTGTAATGACTTTTAAAAAGCGGAACCATGCGTAAACCTTACTGCTGATATTAACTTTTGTCAAGCAGTTTTCTTACTCTTTTTGTCGCTGATGCAGAGTCAAAGAAACAATAATGTTCAAAGTACCAATAAAGAAAAAGCTTTACGAATCCTGAATTGTACCAATCTAATTTTAAAGCCCTTTTCATATCGCACAAGTGTCGAAGATCGTAACTTACCCAATGGTATTCTGGATAACCCCAGCAGATTACTGGTTTGTCATGAAAAAGAGCTTCAAAACCAGCACCGCTATTAGCAAGAACAACGCAGTAACTGTATTTAATTAGTTCATGCGAGGAGTATTTTCCACGAACTACTTGGACTCTTGGGTCATCATTAAAAATTGACACTCTACAATATGGATGACCTTTAACGATTATTTTTTTATTTGAGCAAGAAAGTATTTCATCAACAATTGCGTTTATGCGAGTAGTGTAATCTCCAAAATCATGCCTCTTTACTGAGTAATCAGCCTCACACTGAGCTAAAACTAAGACGTAATCTTTTTCTTCCGTATCAATTACAGGTAAGACTTTTCCCCATTTTGAATCTCCAGAATCAATCCAGCTTTTGACTTTAGTGTCTATAAAGTTCTGAGCATCTTTTAATTTACATTGTAAAAATGGAGGCTTGGAGTAGGTTGCGACTGTGTAGCTTCCGTAACCCATTGGGTCTAAAGTTGCATGATCTTCTGTGGGTATTGTTGGTTTAAAGTACCAATTGTATTTTCCTTTTTCTGCGTAATTATAAGACTCGTCTGCATGATTATAAATAGTTATGTCGTACTTGACATCTTCGCAAAAATCTAAAGCGTTATTTAAATCGCATTTAAACAAGGGATGCTTATAAGTATTTATGCCATTGGCCAACAGTCCGTCTACAAGATACTGAAATCTATTTTGCCAGTTTTTTCCTACTTCAGCTTTTTTAACATGATCGTCATAAGCGTGTGGCATTAAAAGAGCGTTCATAAATCAAAAGGGTCTTTGTCTTTCTTGCAAGCGAAGTTGAAAGGATCTTCGCTTTTTGTTTGTGCATGTCTCGGGCATCCAGAATAAGATTTTTTATTAAATTTACCTTTGGGTTCATTTTTGGAAGTGCCTATTATATTGCCTTGATCGTCTAATTTTTCATAGTAATCAAAAGCAAACTTGTAAGGACAGTGCCACATTAGGGTTCCATCCTTTTTTAATTGTCCCGGTTTTTTAGCGAACCCACACAGTAACGGACCACTAAAACCTTTCTTTGGCATGTTTTTATCTGCTGCGAAATCTGAACCTGCATCGTCTTCAGAAAAATTATCAATCACATTGTTCAAATGCTCTAGATAGTACTCAAACCCCTCCAAAGTTTCTTCATCAAATTGAACTTCTTGAATTGGCTGCTTTGGAAATCTAAGAAAAATGAATTTAACCAAGGCGTCTAGCTCTGGCTTCATTTTTTTAGCCACAAGAGAGTACATCATTGCCTGAATATTTGAGTCAAGCTCCTCTCCTTTGAATTTTTGCTTGCTACTTTTATAGTCGTGAATCTCAAACTTGCTCTTATACTCAATAAACTTGTCAATGAAACCACGAATGTTATAACGTGGGGATTCATTTTTAAAATTGAATTCAAGTTCTGGGTCTACTTGCTTTGCGCCTCTTTTACCGAAAAACTCATTGTTCAAACCAACAAGTATCATTTCGTCGCACATTGTATAATCTTCTTCCGTCAGTCCCTCTTTATCAACATGTTTTCTAACAAGCTTTTCTATACTAGGAATAGATTCAATAGTATTTTTTTTCTTTAATTTTGTAACATACTTTTTTCTTCTTGGATTTAAAAGCACTTCAAGCACAAGATGGACAATAGTTCCACGTTGCGCTCCAGAGTTGGATTCTTGATGAACCTTTAAATGGTAATTGCACCAATAAAGCCAAGAACAGCCTTCTAAGGTTTTGATTCTAGAGGCTGATAGATATTTTTTATCTGACATTATAAAAATGATTTTATATCAGAAACCGTCATTTCTCCAAAGTCATTTTTTGGAGGCAATTTGATTTCTACTCTTTTTTTGTTGAAGAATTTTAAAAGCTTGTTTTGAATTTTAGAAGCGGACTCTGAGCCTGAATTCACATCTTTATGAGAGTCGTTGTTGGTGCAAATTAGAATCTTTTTTGGATTGCACTTGATTAGGGTGTTTAATACCGAAGTAGACAGATTGAGACCAAACAAAACTATAGAGCTTTTGTATCCGGCATCCCAAAGTTTTAACATATCTCCTACGCTTTCTACTAAATAGCATGATTCTGCATTTTCTAAATGTTGGGCGTTAAAATAGGCAGGATACTTCCATTCATCTTTGGTTCCCCAATGTTTCCATTTAATTTTAGGATTTTTATCAAGAGATCTTCCGCTTAGTCCAACAAGTTGGTTTTTGGAATTAAAAATAGGAAAAACGTATCTGTTTTTCATTCTTCCACTTTTAATTACGCCACCATTAAACACTTTTAAAGTTTCTTCTGAAATCCCCCTATTTATCCAATATGTATGATCAGACTCGATTTCGGAGAGAATAGACTGGTCTAGCTTCTTAGGCTGCTTGATTTTTGGCTTACAAACCAAACTCTTAGTTGAAAAATCTTTGTCTTGTAGATGCTTCTCAGCCTCTTGAATGCTTGACAAATTTAAACTTATTTTAACTAGCTCTTCAAATTTACCAGTTACACCCGCACTAAAATCGAAGAATCTGCCCGTATCTTTTTTTACACAAAGACTAGTATTATTGTTGCTGTCTCTATAAATCGGACGCATTCTATACTCTTTACCGTTGTCGGTAATATTGCAATAACCCAATTCAACTAAGACTTCTTTGAGATCCATTAAAGTATATCTCCATCGTTTGAGCTTTGATCATCTATGTTGTGATGCTCCTCTTGTGCGCTGATAACGTCTTCTAAAGATCCCCTTTCTTCGACATCGAAGTTTCTAACGTCGTAGCTAAGATAATTGCTTACCCATTGTTGAGTTCCGTCTTGGAAAGTTCTTCTGATACGGTCATGGTGACCAGCAGCCCCCCTGCCTTGCCACCTTGTTTTGATTGGGATCAGCTTATGGGTGCCGAAATCACCATCCTCGTCCATTTCTTCTAGTGTTTTGCGCCTGAAGATGGCTACAAAGCTCGCAAACCACTGTAGACGATCAGATAGTGCAATAGCCGAAGAGTCGTCTGAGAATTGACCTGTGGACCTGTTCTGGTTTTCTCCAGAACGATTCATCTGCATGGCAGTGAAGATCGGGCAATCTAGTTCTTCGGAAAGTTTTTTTAATTTATCTATCTTTTCGCCAATAGCCTGATGCTCTGCCCAATTTTGACCTACATTTTCTCCAGTTAGCTTTACATAATCATAAAAAATGCAGCATTTGTTTCCACGCTTTACATTTTTATAATACCAGCGACGAACCAGCGAACAAAGCTGGTCAATATTTTTATTTCCAACATGGAGATGATAAAACCCAGAGTCTTTGATAGAAGAAAGTCCGTCTCTTATTTTTTCTACAAATTCTGGATTTCTTCTCCAGTTGCCAGTCTCAATATGCCACAGGGGTACTCCAGTTATACTTGCAGCAAGCCTGAACTGCTGTTCTTCAGTTGACATTTCAGTGTCTAGATACACGCACTTGACGTTGTTCTTTTGAGCAACACCGTATCCCATGCAAGAAAGAAATGTACTTTTGCCTTGCCCCGGCCTTGCTACTACTGCATAAATATTCTTCGGCCTCAAACCTCCAAACATTTCATTAAAATGTCGGAATGGAGTTTCAATCCCTGTGTCTTCTTGAGGATTGTCCCCTCTTTCTTCGACCATGTCACAAAGACCTTCAAAAGCGTCTACTGGCTCGTCTTCAAAATCATAAGAACGGATTTTTGAATTATAAACTGCATCAGTATGAGAAATAATTTTATCAACGTCTTTTTCGTCAGTCTTTTTTACGTATTGCCCTACTTCTTTTGCTACCTCGTAGATTTCTCTTCTGATTCTAAATTTGACCAACTCTTTAGAAGCCTCTACGGCTCCTTTTCTGTTGATTTGGGTGAAGGATATTGACTCTATGTAGTCGAAGATGTTGATATCTTCATTAAAATGAATTCCAAGATTCTTAATAGCTTGAGCTACAATAATCTTATCAACATACTTATCAGAGAGAATAAGATTGCGTAGAACGGAAAAAATGGCAGAATTTATTTCATTATAAAAATCGTTTAGAGTTACAAATCTTTCAATTTCTGGAAAGATATCTGGATGCTTTAAAATGCCACCCAAAACATGTCTTTCTATCTCTAGAGAATAAATCATCTTAATAAAGGTTTATACCGAAGCTTTCTTCAAACAGTTTACGTGAGAGGTTTTTGGTTTCGTCTTCTGTAATTTCAGCTACTATGAAATCATTTAGCTCTAACCACTCAAGCTTTTTAACATCCCTTTTGAGAGAAGCCAAGTATTTTAATCGGGAATTTTTATGAAAATGTTTATTGAAACTGTAGTGTTGATTACCTTGAACTTCAATGGCAATCTTTTTGGTCATATTAACAATATCGACCTTCATTCTAGTGCCGTAAACTGGAAATTCCTCATAAACAATATCATTCTGCCAGTACTGCTTGAGGAATTCCTTGGTCTTAAATTGGACTTTACTTCTTGATTTCTTTTCCCAATCTATTCTGTATTTTTCAACATTTTTATTTACATAGCGGCCATATATATTTTTTAATCTCACGGTAAAAGAATTTCTTTAAAATGCTCGGCTAGAACACTTGTTACATTCTTATTTTCTTGCAGATAAGAAAGAACTGTTGCTTCTCCTTGAAGCGTCTCTGGGAACTCTAAACTATGCTCCTGCATCAACTCTGTCAAAGGCTGAGTTGGAGAAAACCAAGCTCCAGCCTTTTTCAGCATATCCCAAGCCAAAAGCAAATCAAAGACTTCGTATTCAACCCATATGCTTTCACCGTGGGTTCTGCCATGACAGATTGGATACTTAACAACTTCTCCTGCTGTTTCATTTTCTGTTTTTTGGAAGGCAATCTTTGCCCAATGTCCCACAATTTTATCTTCTCCCTTTATTTTCCTTATGATTTTATCATCTTTGTAAGTCGGCTGAAACTCAAAGATCCAGTTGGCAAAGTGAGTAGCTGCATTACCTCCTGAAGCGTTAGTTAGTCTATGATCCAGCCTTTGCCTTGGGTCAGCTTTGATAGTTGCTCTCACCTGACTAATCATCCAACAAATATGTCCACCTTCTGTGATCGCTAAGTTCATCTTTTTCAAGAAGGTCGAAGTAATTGTTGCTCCTCCGCCAACTTGCTGAGATTCATCGTAAGACTTAGCCATTTCTCTTTTACGAATAAGTCCATCCATAGAATCAATAACAAAAAAATACTTTTTATTTTCTAGATTGTTCTTGATAAGAATACTGATCAAATGCATAACAGGCTCAAAGATATTTGACTTGTATACAAACCACTTTTCTGGGCTTGTGTCAATCCCTGCTCTAGCAATCATGTCGTCAGATAGGCGACCTTCAGCTTTGATGTAGATGATCATGGAATTTTCTACAGTTTGCTGAAAATTTCTAGCAACAGCAAGGCCACAGCTAGTTTTACCACCACCGCTTACCCCTGTCGCTCTAACCAAGCCGGGACCAATTCCCCCACCTGTTGCTACGTCTAAAATCAGACTTCCGCTTTTAACTTTATAGCTCACATTTTCGGAATAGTTGTAATGATCATCCTTAGTTTCTTTTAGATAGGCTTCGAGTTGACCTATTGTAGTAAGCCCACCTTCCTGAGTTTCTTTCTTTTTTCTACCCATTTTTTAAAAAATCCTTTAAAGTTTTAATTTTCTTTTTCTTTTTCTCTGCGTCTTCGCCTATTTTGTCTTGCTGTAGAGTATGCTCCTCCTTTGGCTTTTTGTCAAGAAAAAACTTTCTCTTCTCCTCTTTAAGCTTTTTCTTCATTGGGACAGAAAGAAAAAGCTTGAGAGAATATATTCGAATATCCAGATCGTTTTTGACTTTTAGCCAAAAAGATAAGTCATCGCAAAAACTAATAAGCTTTTGCGCTACGGGGATTTGGACGGGCCAAATAATCTTTTGACCCTCCAACATTGATTCAACTAAAAGTTGACATTTAGTTGCGTCTGGCTTCATCTATGTCATACTGTACCATAGACTCTACCAATTTGTCAAATGAAATTTTTGGTTTCCACCCAAGTTCTTCACGAATTGGAGTAGAGTCTCCTAAAAGAAGATCAACTTCTGCTGGCCTATAAAATTCTGGATTTATTCTCACCAAGACTTGGTCTCCATCTACAAAAACCTCGTCAAGACCTTGTCCATGCCAAGATCCGTTAATTCCTGCGACAGCAAAAGCTTTTTCAACAAACTCTCTGATGCTATGAGTTTCTCCACTAGAAAGAATATAATCTTTTGGAGAGTCTTGGTTAATCATCAACCAAATGCCTTCTACAAAGTCTCTGGAATCTGACCAGTCTCTTTTGGCGTTAATATTTCCAAGCTCAATGGGATCTGAAGCCTCTCCTTCGTATTTGATTCTAGCTACTCCTTTTGAGATCTTCCTAGTTACGAACTCTTCTCCACGCTTCGTTCCTTCATGATTAAAAAGAATACCGTGAATAGCATACATATCATAAGATTCTCTGTAAACCTTTACGAGATGCCTTGCCGCTGCTTTTGAAGCTCCGTACGGACTGCGAGGTTTAATTGGATGGTCGATGTCTTGAGGACTGTAATCAACGTCACCCCATTCCTCGCTAGACCCTGCGCTATAGAATCGACAGTCTGGTTTGAATTTACGAACAGCCTCAAGACAACGCAAAACGCCAAGAGTATTCGCGTCCATAACTTGTTCTGGCATTTTCCAGCTAATACCAACGAAGCTGTTCGCGGCGAAATTAATAAAGTAATCTGGTTCGACTTCTTTTACTGTTGAATCAATGCTCGCCGTATCACCAAGATCAAGGAATTGTAAGTTGAATCTTGGATGATTTTTAATTTTTTCAATGTTTTTGAAGTTTGGATTGGCAGATCTACGCATCATACCATAAATTTCATAATCGTATTCTTCGCATAATTCGTCGTACAAAGACAGAAGATACTCTGCCATATTAGCCCCGTCTTGCCCTAAAATTCCTGTGATGATTATTTTCTTCATATTAAATTATTGTTCTCTTTGTTTTTGTAAATTGCTTCTGCTGTATCAAATTGCCATTGATAATCAATATCAAAAGCTTCCAGCTCGTTCATTACGAAAAGCTCTGGTTGCGGTGGAGATTTATCATCCATCCAAACTCCATTTTCGATACCACTCATTTCGCTTGCATACAAACAATGTGCTGCTTCGTAGGTTGGCTCAGCGAATTTAGTGTTCATTGTTGTTCTGCCTTTCCAGTCAGAGATCGGTTTTGAGTTTTTGTCCCAATAGTAAGTCTTTTTCTCGAAAACTGCGAAGCCCCCATTCTTGTCTGATTTTGCGTAATTGTCTATAAAGTCGTCTATCGTTTCAGCTTTTAAGAGCGGGTTGCAGGCACTTACAAGGACTACGTATTTGAAAGGAAGCTTGTTATACCACTCATATATCTCTGATAAAGGGTCTCCTTCGGATTTCGCAGACTGCTCTGATCTGTGAAAGATATTTATGTGATGGTTTTCAGCTATTTGTTTTAGCTCGTCTTCATAAGCAGAAAAATAAATATTTTTGGTGGGAATATTTTTTAAACTTTTAAGCTTTTTAAAAAGTATATCTACCAAAGTGGTTCCAGCGAACGGTTTAATCATTTTGCGAGGAACTCTTTGTGAGCCAAGCCTAGCCTGAACAATTAAACAAATTTCATTCAAGTTCTTGTGGTTGATAGACTTAGGCTTGATTTGTTTGCAACATTTCATACTCTTTTTTTAACAAACTCAACATGTCAGAATCCCAATACCTACCTTCATTAAAATAGGTGTCTCTCAAAGTCCCTTCGTATACGAATCCTAAATGTTTATAAACGCGAATCGACTTATTATTGCTATAAACTTCGCACCAAATTTTATTTAAGTTTAAGTCTTCGAACCCAAACTTTATCAAAGCTCTTAAAGATTCTGAGCCATATCCACCATTTCTATAATCTCTGTCGCCAATATATATGCCAAACTCCGCTGACCTATTGATCCAATTAATATAATACAGCCCACAATGCCCTATAAGCTTGTCTTTAGCAAAAATAGAAAAGTTGTATTGATTTGGATCGTTTAAAACTTTAGATTCGTACCAGTTTAGCTGATCTGTCTCGGTGATATCCTTATGCTCTCTAAAGTATTTTCTAAGATCGGGTTCATTTCTCCAGAGCCTTAACTGCTCTAAATCTTTTTTTTCTACTCTTTTTAGATGTATTTTTTTAGAAACTGTGGGATTCTTCATTCGTTCAATCGCTGCCAATCCGTACTGCTTTAAAAAAGTTAAAATATTATATTTTTCAGAGACAAGACGTAGGATTTTCATATCATTTCGTCTTGCTCGTAATCTCTTGCAGAAGTTCTATTTAAAACATTTTCAAACTCTGACGCTGCAATAGACAAAACAGGATCATAAGGTCTTTTTGTGGTAATATTATTCTCTGTTAAAACTTCTCCTTTTTTTATCTTGGTTTTAGCAACCACAGATCTTCTTGCGAATTGAAAAGATTCTTCAGATTTGGAAAGTTTATTTGCAGATAAATTGGTAAGAGCCTTTTCTGCCTCTAAAATGTTTAAAACCATTTGCCGAAGTTCTTCGGGTTCAACTGCAAATGGGTGATCTGGACCTTTCAATGATCTGTCTAAGGTAAAGTGTTTTTCAATCGTTGTTGCCCCTTTCACTACGGCAAAAGCTGGAGTTAGCGTTGACAAAGTATGATCAGAGAAGCCCACTTTAGCTCCTTTGTGAGCGGAAGATCTTCTGAGCCAAGGAATATTATTGATGTTTGATTGGTCGATTGGGGTTGGGTAAGCGTTATTACAGTGCAGTAAAGTAATGTCTTCTGTGTGCTTTGTGCAAATATCTAAAAGTTTAGTAAGATACTCGTCTCTAAAGCCTATTCCAACGGAAACAATTAATGGTAGCTTTGCTGAAGCTACCATTTCAACAAACCTAAAGTCTGTCGATTCAAATCCAGATATTTTAAGTCTTTTAACTCCAATATCTACAAGCTCTTCTACAGCCTTTTCATCAAAGGGGGTAGACATAAACTCTATATTTTGATCGTCGCAATATTTTTTTAAATCTTTTTGCCACTCTCTAGGAAGCTCAATGTCTTTAATTAATTTGTTTACGTTTTTGTACCCAGCAAAGTCTGAAGTATTTTTGCAATAAAGAGTCTCGGAAGAATAAGTCTGAAACTTGACAGCGGTTGATCCGACCTCTTTAGCTAGATTAATTAATTTGATAGCTTGATCAAAGCTTCTGTCATGGTTAGCTCCAGCTTCTGCTATAACAAATGTTTTCATAACGAATGAGACAAAGGAATGTTACAAAGCTTTTCGTAAATTCTTTCTGTATTTGGCAATTCTCTGATCTTAAATCTCTTATAAAAAGAAGTATTATGTAGGGGCGGATAAAGCTTTTGAAGTTTATTGATCTTGTTAATCTCTTTTGATTTTTCAGAAATCAAGGTCGCAAAATAATAAGAAGAGTTATTGTCGTGAATACTTAGCTGTTGTCCGAAATCAATTTTTAGCTTCTCATATCTAGCTTTCCTTTCTTTAATTTTGGAAGCCTGTTTGTTTAATTGCGATAAAGCTATGGTAGCGTTCAAGTTGTTCATATAAAACTTGAAGCCATTTTGATTTATGTCGTAGCTAGAAGATGAATTTTGTCTACCAAAATCTCTATAACTATTAAAGTAATGGTAGGCAGACTCATTATCGCATGATAACATGCCACCATCAGAGGAACAAATCGGTTTTTGGGGATGAAAAGAAAAAAAGATAAAATCGCACTTTATCGTCGGAGTAATGCAGTGGGCAGAGTCAACTACTAAAATTTCATCTCCAACCAAGTCAATATTTTGTATAGTAGAAACTCCGCTATAAAGCGTTGGCATTACAACAGGTTTGCATAATGATCCATTAGACCGTCTTACTGAAAGATAATCTTGAAAAGAAAAGTTGGCATCATCTTGAACATCTACGAAAATTATATTGTGACCGTGATGTTGAGCAGCCCAAACTGGAGAGTTAAACGTTAAAGACGGTACATATACATCACATTCTCCATAAACTTCTTTCAAGTATGAAAAAAGAACAAAAGCTGCGGCACTTGCAGAGTTCGTAGCTACATTATATTTTTTATTTGAAAATGACTCAAACTTATCCTCTAACAAAGGAACATTTTTTCCAAAACCAAGCTCGCAAGTATCAAATACCTGAACTATATCTATTAGTTCTTTATTAAAAAACTCGTTTTGAAAAATCCTCACAAGCGTCCCTCAGACCCTCTTTTAATTAGACCCATCAAATGATCAACATCATCTTTAACCCAAAGCTTTGAGTTAAAATGCGGACCATCGTATTTTTTGAAGTCTTGATAGGATTTATTTGTGTACTGAGGCCTTACTTGAAGCAAGTTTATGTCGTCTACTTTATAGGTGAATGGAAGTTCAGTTTCTGCAAGCATATCTTCATGTAGCTTTTCTCCCGGCCTTAGTCCGACTTCTTCAGTTTTTGCACTTATCTCAGCCAATTTTGATATAGCAGAAACGCAACAAGGAAGAGTATAAGAGTTTATCTGTGGAACAAATACTTCTCCACCAGTTGAGTTTTCCAAAGCTCTTAAAACAGAGTCTACGGCATCTTCTAGAGTAAACAAAAAGCGAGTCATTTCATTTGAAGTGATTTTAATTGTCTCACCTTTCTCGATCTTCTCCATAAACAGTGGTATGAAAGATCCTCTTGAAGCAATGACATTGCCGTATCTTACAGAAGAAAAAATTGTTGAATCTGAATTGTAATCATAGTTAGTAAAAATTCTTTCGGCTATGAACTTTGAAGATCCGTATACGTTTACTGGTTGGCAAGCTTTGTCTGTAGAAACCAAGATACACTTCTTGATATCGTTTTGAAGTGCTGCTCTGGCTACATTTTCAGATCCGTTTATATTGGTCTTGATGCACTCGTCTGGATAAAACTCCATGTCATCAATTCTTTTGAGTGCTGCTGCGTGAATAATGTAGTCTGGCTTGTGTCTTTTGAGGGTAACGTTTAACTTTTCAAAATCGCGGACATCTCCAATAACGGTTTTTACAGCTTCGTCTTGACCGAAAGACAATGCTTGCTTGCCTTCGTCTCTACTGTAAACTATAGGAAAAGCTCCATAACGCTTTAGCCTGTTTACCAAGCTTTTACCAAGTGAGCCTGTGCCGCCCGTAATTAGAACTTTCTTTTTTGAGAGATGTAATGGTGTCATGCTTCTAGTTCTTTAAAATAGCTTTCGCTACCTACAAATGTCAAGTTTAATTGGTTGTCTTTAATGTAGTTGATAAACTTAGGCTTGATTTGTTCGTAGCATTTTGCATAAAAAATGTAATCGCCAGAAGATTTATTAAAATACCTTGGAAGATTGTACTGACCAAACGCTAAAAATTTAAATTTTTTATAGTCTTTGAATACAAAGAAAATCAAAGGAAGTAAATTGTACGAAAATTTACAAGGATTCAAAAAATCTATAAGGTCTTTTCTTAGGTGGACGTAAAGCTTTTGTTTATAGTTAGTTTTATCTCCAATTCCTTTTATTGGTTCAAAATCTAATTTGGTGTATTTTCTAAAAGCTTGATCGAAGCCTTGCTCTAATTCAAAAAACAAATTTTTATTTCTTTCTAAATTTATAGAGCTATAACCGCAATTATAAAAATTTTTACAATTATCACTGTAAAGATCTGGAACAAGCAATTCTATATTATTAAATTTGCCAGACCTTATTTCGTCTTGAAAGTGGAATACAGTGTTTGGGTCTACAAAAGTCCAGTAGTCTGGCTCAAAATCGAGTTCGAAGAATCTTTTTATTGAGTCTCCGTACGAAAATATTTTATAGCCGTGACTTCTTTTTGCTTGAAGTGTCTCCAAGTCAAGAAGCTGAAGATCAAAAGATGGGCCAACTACAAAAAGCTTATTATAATTGATATCTCCAAGGTATTTCATTTATATCATTAAACATGGTTCTGGAAACTGGCTCCATATCTGGTCTACCATTTGGAAAATTTGCGACTCTTTTTACTTGACTTGAAGTATCGCTTGCTCCTGAATGTAGGTGATTTGGAAGATCTGACATTGGGGTTATGAATACATTCTTTTTAAAAGCATCAATCCAGTCAGTATCTAAAATATCGAGTGAGTTTTCGAGCATGTAAAAGTATCCAAATATCTGCTCTGAATATAAAAGATTATCAAACTTTTTTTCTGTAAAGGATTCTTTGGAAAGGAACTTTTTTATATTAGAAAAGCAGTTTTTTAATTTTTCTGTTTCTCCCAAGAAAAAATGGTTAGAAAGCATAGCTGGGATATGCTTCCAAAAACCGTTGTTGGTTGTATGAATCCTTTCTGGGTATTTAAAAAAGTTGTCCAGAAAAATAGAAAGATCAGGATAAAGTTCGTCTGTTCTACATTTTAAAGAGAATTTATTTTTAGCGTTAGCAACTCCATTATAGTTAGTCTGATACATCCAGTAACAGTATGGCTTTCCAGTAGCTTTGTTAAGTCTCTCTAGAAATGTATCGCCACAATCTTGATATTTTGAAGTAACTAACCTATAGTCTACTTTAACATCTTTCAAAAGAGAAAGGTCTTCATTTTCCCAAGTAGACAAAACTATATCAGAAAACCCTTCAAAAGAATTTAATGCTTCATCAGTTCCTTCCTCAATTGGCCCCTGTATGACAATTGAGATATCTTCTTTTGTGATTACCTGATCGGACATGCTCCACCTTCACACTCAATTCCTTCAATCATTTCGTTTGAAGTTTGAATAGATTTAATTGGCCTGACCCTCTTTATTATTTTTTCATATTGATCTTGGTCGATTTCTTCATAAGGAGCTTGAACGAATCCATGATCAGAATGAAGAAGAAAAGAAACACTCTTGATATTGTTCTTGTAATTTTTAGAAAGCCACTGTTTGATTTCTAAAAGTTCTTCGTTTTTATAGTAGACGGTGCATGATACAGCATTGTCGGCCCAATCTGACTGAAGGACTTTTATAAGCTCAAGCTGATCAATGGCACTCATGTCCTTTGCTACAACCGCCTTTTCGTCAAACTCACACGGAAACTCAACAACAAAAGTGTCATGATTTTCGGTTCCATCAAAGTTCTTGGCGAACTCTGTGTGATATCCAAGGTCTCTGCAAGTGACTACGAGAGAGTCGCTAGCAGCCATGCGGATACGACGAATAAAGTAATGAGAAAAAGCTGGATGCACACCGGGAGTAGATCCAGCAAGAAGACTCAATGTTCCGCTTGGTTTTACGGTGGTTAGCTTGATGGATTGATTGTATCCATTTTTCTTTGAATAGTCCTTGTCAAATGCGCGAAGTTTTGTGTAGGTATAATCTAGCCAATCCAATTTGCCCTTACTTTGGCAAATTCCGGTCACTCCAAGACCGATTCGCATATTTTTGTGAACAATTTTATTTGTCTCTTCGTGAATGAATGGAAGAGCGCAAATAGCCTTTTGAGTCTTGTAAAGTAGTTTGGCGCATTCAAACATTTCTTCTTTAGACTCAATATTGTTTAGATACAATTCGCTAAGGTTGCAACATTCGTAGTTTCCAAGACTGATTTCACCGCATGGATTTGTTCCAACGACATTATCCTTGTTTTCTGGATAAAGGTCGCTTTTCTTCATTACCCCGTCTCGCTTCCTGCCATACTTCTCAGACAAGGGCAAGTTGAATAGACCATAAGGCTCTCCATTGCCATTGTAGCCTTCCCAGAGGGCGTCTGAGGTGTGTTCATAGCTATCGCAGTAGATAGTGTTGTTGGACATTGCACGATGGTTTGGGATGCCTCCAAGATCCCATCGCTTGGCTCTTAGAAAAAGGAAGTCGTCAGGATCTCCAATAGCAATTTCAGCAGAACGGCGAACATTACCAGCAACTACAATACTTCCAATGACATTATTGATATCAAGAACATCAATTGAACGAAGCTTTTTACCTTCACGGGATTTGAGTACTTCGCAAATTTTAGTGATTCCATTGATCAAAATATAAGGTCCAGAAGCAGTACCGCCAAATCCTCTAATCAATTCGCCAGCACCACGAATAAGAACGCTAGAATAAGAAAAACTTTTACCTGTAGAGAAGAAAGCTTTTAAAACTTTGCCGAGTAATTGCACCCATCCTTCACGGGAATCAGGCACAATAAAATCTGCATCTCTTGTTGCTACTCCTTCTGGGTTTTCATCATGCCAAATGTTCACACCAGTTTTAATTCTTGGAAGTTCGTGGACGTCCTCACGACGAACGCTAAATCCAACACCTCCACCAAGCATAAGATTCTCAAACAAGAATGTGAAGGACTTTGGCTCGTTCATTTGAGTGAACCAACAATTGAGTAGTGAATTTGCCCCGAAACGTTCGACAGTCGGCGTGCCAAGCTGCCAAAGCATTCTTCCGGCGAAGTTGCACTTGAGGTTGAAAATCAAGTCAAAAAGCTTTTCAGCTTCTTCTTTTGTGTAATTGGCTCCAATTTGTTGTGCGCCGTTGATACATCTTTGAATTGTCTCAGGCCATTCCTCAGTTTTACCGTCCTCTTTTAATCTAGAATAAGTTCTTTTGTATACAATGTAGCCTAAACCATTGAAACCCCAATTAGGGTGCTTGCCTTGATAACCTTTAATAAATTCATTAGAAATAGTTTCGCTCATGCCGTTGTATATTACGCTAAAAGAATAGGAGTGTCAAGTTATTGCTTTTTGGCTTTCTAAGAGAGCCACGAATGCGGTTATCCCAAGAATTATCAAACCTTGTTTTAAGCTGCACAACTACTTGTCTTTGATGTGCTTTTTATTTTGTCTGTCTTTGGAGTAGTCTTCAAAGTAGGACTTTTTAACTTTGTCTCTGCCTTGGTCTTGCTGCCTTTTCTCTGAAGATTCTCTGGATATGCTCCAAGCATCTCCTAAAGTAATTTTTTTATTTGTAGTAGCCTTTTTAAATGATTCATAGCTTCCATCCTGCTTTGAACCGATAGAAGCGTTTGGTACAGTAAAAATCCTTTCAAACTGTACTCCATTTTCAGAATAAGAATGATCTTCATTAACGCCTTGGATAACGCTAATATATTCATCAGTTTCTGGGTTTCTAAAAAGATACTCAGGCATTTTTCAAATACTCTTGAATTTTATTGAATGTTTTTTCAACAGTAAATTTCTGCTGAAGCTTCATTCCGGCTTCGTTGGTTGGATTTGACTCAACTCTTTTGATAGCTTCCTCGCATCCAGCAATAAAAGCATCTTCATCAAAGTCATAAATAGATCCTTGATTTTGATCTGCTCCTTCTTTAAAGAAATGGCCATCATAAGCTGGAATTTTACCGCTAGGTTCAACCAAAACGCTATTTTCTGCGTTAGCCCACTGCTTGTAAGCAGAAGCGTTTAGGACAACGGAATGCTTGCCCATACAAACGCTTTGGAACTCTGGCAGACCCCATCCTTCGCCACCGCTCATACCAATTATGATAGAGGCAGAATTTAAATAGTCATTATAAATGCTATTCTTCTGCATATAACCCATAGCATTTAAATTAAAGTAAGGCTTGTTGTCTAAAGCGTTCTTGAGAACAGTTTCATTTTGCTCTTGAGAAAGAAACGGATTAAATACGCTGGTTTGCAATACATATCTACGGTCATTTCCAAACTTCTTGACCCAAGCACGAATGACTTTTTCGTGATGCTTTCTTTTTTCAAACTTGCCAGCCAAGTTGAAAACAATTCTGCCATCAGTAAAATATTGCTTGTCTGTCTTTTTAAAATTATGAGAATCGAAAAACAAAGGAAGATAATCTGTTCCTACCCCCTTGGAATTAAAAAGCTCACAAGTTTCTTCACAAGAAAAAAGAGTATGATTGTTTCGAGCTACATTAAGTTCAAATTTTGTTGGCTGGTCAAGCTCATAAAAAGACAGAAGAACCTGTTTCTCAGAAACAGACTCATAAGAACCATTGAGGTGCCAAAGCTTGAAAGCTGGACATTGCCTGTCATGAGTTTCATGAGCAGAATCAATACTATTCTTTAAGAATTTATTGAATCCTTCATCCGGCTCTTGAGTAGAAACATCGACATTTCCAATAGGAAAAAGATTAACGTCGATATTGTTAGAGTAACAATGCCTCAAGAGGGCAGTTGATAGCTGCCCAAATGAGACACTGTTAACGGGAACATTGAGGGTTAGACTCATAGAATGTCTTCTGAGCTTTGAGAGTGATTAGAAGTTGCAGTCTCTCTATCCTGACTCTGTTCTGTATTTTGACCCTCTTCTTCACTGAGGGAATCTCCAGCGACTTTTGCTGCTTGGAGCTGGTTGTTGTTGGACAGATAAAGATAAAAGTCTGGTTGGTTTTCCTTTTCCTTGGACTTGTTGTCGAACATAATTACCTTCACTTTTTCACCAAAAGTTTCAGGAATATCTTCGGTCTTCATTGTTCCTGCAAGATATCTCTTGCCGTTTTTAGAAGTTCGTCGCCAAAAAGCTGCGATTTCTACCATTTTTTCTTTTTGAGAGGGTTCACTCATTCGATTAAGATACTTTTGGTTTTCGTATTTGTCAAACAAAAGTTTTACTTTTTATTCTTTCAATTGCTTTGTTGTGAATATTCAGTGCGGTTTGTGTAGAGATTTTTAATTTTTTGCCTATTTGATTCCAAGGCATGACTTTTCTTGTCCCGTTCAAGTACCTTAATTTAAAAATTTTTAACATCCTTTCGTCACTGAGCTTTTTTACTTCATCGAAGTAGAATCGGACCTTTTCTTCATTGCAAGAGTCGGATTCCTGTATTGTGGCGCAAGGTTTTTGGTTTCCGAGTTCTTCGGAGTAAACGTATTTGGCTTTCTGTGAAATTCTATTCAAGCATTCGTATCTTGTACAGTTGCCTAACCAAGTTGAAAATTTAGCGTTTTTGTCAGATTGAAAAGACTTGGCGGTTTTATAAATAATGTAATCTCTATCGTCAAGAATATCATTCTTATAAACTCCTGACTGTTTGAAAACCGTAGAATACTTGTGAACAATTGTGTAAAAAATTCCTTGGTGCTTTTCAATCAGTTCCTGAAGAGCAGCCTGATCTTCATCATTTTTCACTTGTTGAGCTAATTCTAAGTCTTTCATTAATAGTGTCTATAGTGCCAGAAGAAATTAAAAAATCTAAAAAATCTTTATTCTTGTTTTTTTCATCAACGAAATTAGGGGGCATTACATTCAAGTGTGCCTTTTTAACAACTTTAGGCGTGTTTATTTTTTCAGTGTGGTTTGGCGCAGAAACTCCTTCTCTTTCAATATGAATCAAAATAGATTTAGGTTTCGATAAAAGCCAATTAGCTTCATCTTTGGGATAATAGTCGAACCTAATGTCTGGAATAATAAAAACATCGTAATATTTACTTAAGTTTTTAATACAGTTGTCTGCTAGGCTTGTAAAGTGGGTACCAGAACTTATTGTCCTTAAAGATTCTGCATAAGAAACAAGAAAGTCTCTTACTTTATCTTTATCCTCTCTTGAACAATCAGTAGGATCGATTCCAAATTTTTTAATACACTCAGATTTACATTGTTGTTTTAAGAAGTCTCCCAAAGCAACTCTTGCGCCACTGTAGTAATCTTCCAAAACACTACAAAGAAGATCTTTACCTGAGTTAGCATAACCACAAATACCTATAAATTTCATAAACTTAATATACTCAGCAACTTCATAAAGTAAACCATAAACTCCCTAAGCCTTGATTCTATCCTTGAGGATACACCTCTCCTAATGCTCATAACGTTTAAAAAAACTAATTATGGCACTAGAAGAAAGTGTACTCTTAACTCTATCCTGTGAGTTTGACACCTAGCTTTCGCTACAAGGTCTTTTTGGTGTGCGTCTAAAACTTACGCCTACCTCATCCTGATACCGTTCAGGAACCCAAGTCTCTGTCCCGTTCGCTAAGAAGGATCAATTCCCTTCCCTTAGTAGAAAAACATTCTCACGCTTGTCTGGGACACCTTTCTAAAATTACTCTCAGATTGGCCGTATGGTCCGAGTTACAGTTTGCCCAATACCATACGATTTTTTATTTGTAGAGCTAAATTCATGCGTCTCCCGCCAAGGAGTCGGGCCGATTTTTCAGGTCTCCGTAGCTCATCACGCCTGATTTCTCAGGTGGCTGTTTGTATTTATGGTTGGTAATTTTGATTTTGTCAATCATTTTTTTTATCCTCTTTCAGAAGATTCAAAGCCCACAACAGAGACTCAACGTCTTCCTGTGAGATATTCAAAGGGTCTGTAGTGCAGTCCATGTCTAAATTTTTTGCACATTCACTCAGAAAATCGTAGATTCCACGACAAATATTGCCAGAAAGTTTAACCGTCTGGTCAAGATCACAAAGCTTTTTTTGGAGAACCCAAATTTTTTGATAATTTGTAGCTGGAACAGTAGACTTGACAATTCCAGCTTCCTCTATATTCTCTAGGGCAGCTAAAAGCGATGATCTAACTAATTTTGCATCTTTGTGTAGATTTTTCCCTCTTACAACGCTATTATAATTATATTCTAAGTCGAAATAATCATTATCTTTAAACCACTCAATTAAAATGCATGAAGCTTCTTGAACTGTCATTTGATTTATTATTAACTTGGAGTAGCGTTTTTTCTATTTTATTTATAGTTTACAAGACAGAACTCCTCTCTTATTACGTGAAGCTTTTTGGAATTGACGCTTCAGGCTATGAAAAAGAACGAAACGCTTTAAACTGCTCAAATTATTTAGAGTATTGGAATTTTAAAAGCCAGTCTTTTTTAAGCAAACTATTCTCTTGTCCATACTGTTTTTCTTTTTGGCTGTATTTAGTCTCTTGCATTGCACAAAAAAACTTAGAACATCTTCTTTTAATTTATAGTGCTTTTATTTTGAGCTGGAGGTTTATTGATGAATAGCAAGGATTTTTTAAACAAAGTAAACAAAAGGCCCGAAGTTAAAACTGATTATAACTTTGTGGCTCCTTTTTTGGATTTCGTTAAAGCTACTTTGAGTACGGGGTGCAATTGCAAAAGAAAGCAGAAGGAAAAACTAATAGAAGATAGATTCCAAGCTTTAAAAAGTACGACACCTTTAGAAGTTTGGCAGGAAATGGAAGATTTTTTTAATGACGTATAGTTTTTTAGTGGCAGCAGGATACAAGGAAGGAAAAGAAAAACTTCAACAAGTTTCTGTTTCTGATGAAGATTTAAACTCTTTTTTCGAAAACTCTTCGTCTCTAAGTTCGGAATTTAAATTAGAAAAGCTTCAAGACTTTTTAAAAACTAAAAGCTATTTGTTTAGGCAGCAATTCGCTAGCTCTCTAAAGTTAAATAAAAAGATACCTACCCAAGCTTCTTCTCAAGAAGACGATCAGACCGTAAACCCTTCAGGCTCAAAAGAAAAAGGTATCCAAGTATTGATGGGGGCTAAAAATGCGGAGAAGTATCTTCCCAAAATGCTCGACTCTATCGAAAGAGTTTTTAAAAATGTAGACAAATGGGCATTTATCACTTTGAATGACTTCTCAGAAGATGCAACAAGTATAATTCTAAAGGAACATCAATCTTCCTGCTCTAAAAGAATTCATATTAAAAATGAATCACCATCTTGCAATGTGAGCCATGTAAAAAATAAACTTTTGCAAATAGCTAAAACCATACAAGACGAATATCCTTATGCTTACATGGTGGACGCAGATGACGAAGCTCTTCCTGCCATTTTAGATCTTTATAACGAGATAAGAGAAAGCGATGCCGACTGTGTCATAGGATCTCATGAAATTATAGATTTGGACGGAAAAAGCAGAGTAGCAAATGCCAACAATTTTTATGATTATAAATTTTGTTTCGGAACTTGGGCGTCCATCATAAATTTAAAGTGCGTTCCAAATGATGGACTCTGTTTCAGGTCAGAGTACCCATGCCATGAAGACGCAATGTTTTACGCAAGAATGCTCTTCAACAAAAAAAACATAATTTGCAAAAATACAAAACCAGTATACAGACATTTTTTAAGAAAAGGATCTGTATCAATAAGCCTCGACCAAAACAAAAGAGAAAAGAATTGGTTTAGATTTCAAGACTTACTAAGTAACCTGTTTAAAGAGGAAAAAGTAAAAAGCTTTTGCACTATAGCAACTAAAGATTGCTGGAACGAATTTGTCTTGATGGCCAAGACTCTAAGGAAGCATCACAATGAACCCCTCATTGTGTGCGGAGATGAATTCATCAGATACATAATCGAAAAGTACAATATTCAAAATTGTGAATTTTACAAAATACACTTAGAAGAGGTGAAGCGGCCCTATTGGGCAGATATATCTTATCATAATTTCAAACCTTTAACTCTTAAATATTTACCGATAGAAAAAGCTCTTGAGGTTTACGACAACACTCTTTTTGTAGATTCTGATTTCATATTTTTGCAACCTTTTGAAGATCAAGTTCGTGGGGATGTAGCTATAACTCCTCACTACAGGCGAAAAGAAGAGCTAAATTACAATCAGATGTTTGGCAAATATAATACTGGCCTCATCTTCGCAAGAGACAAGTATTTTCCTCAATGGTGGAAAGATTCAATTTATCAAGAAAGTAGATTCACAGACCAGCAATGTATAAATAACGCTAAAACGTTTTTTTCTATAAAAGAATTTGACCAAACTCACAACATTGGATTTTGGAGAGCCTACAATTCCGACGCCAACAAAGAGTCAATTCAAAAAGCTTTAAAAATCGAAATTGACGAAGACATTTTTATAAATGGCGAAAAAGCTAACAGCTTTCATGTTCACATATTTCTAAACGAAAAAGAAGGACACTGGATAAATTTCAGAAACTTTGTCTTAGATTGCTTAAAGAAGTGTGAAAAGCATAACTGGATTTTAAAAGAGATTGAGCAACTCAAATGAATTTTATATCAAAAGAGGACTTCGATGAAAATACTTCGGGCCACGACTACTGGAAAGGTCGATGGTCATATATATCTGAAGTAAGTAAAATTGCACGACAATTAAATCCAGAAAACTGTTGGGAAATAGGAGCTGGCAACTGCCCTGTATCCAAAGAGTCTTTTAAAACTGACATGGTTGCTTGGGGAAGGGTAAATATGCTTTTAAATTTTGAAAGTAAAGTTCCATTTTTAGATAGGTCTTTCGACCTTACAATTGCTCTACAGGTTTGGGAACATTTAGAAGGGTCACAAAGTATTGCTTTTTCGGAGCTAAGAAGAGTAAGTAAAAATACAGTTTTAAGTTTTCCATTTATGTGGGAGTGTCCAAAAGACCCAATTCACCACCAAATAAATTATGACCAAATATCTAAATGGACAAATAATCAAAAGCCAGAATTTTCAAAAATAATAAAATGTGAAGATGGACAAGATAGAATAATTTATATTTTTTAGAAAGTTGGCATGAGAAATGCTAAAACAAGTTCGTATGAACACTCTATCTATTGACTCAAGCTCGCTTACAAAAAGCCTTTTACAAGAACTACAAGGTAATATGGACAAATGGCCCACTTACGAAGTAGTATATGGAAGTAATTGGTCAGAAGACGAAGACGGAAACTACAAATTAACATTAAAAATGCCGGGAATTGACAAAAAAGACGCTAAATTTACCATCCAAGAGTCTATTCTCACCGCCCAAGGCGAAAGCGACGAATATAAATACCACCAAAAATGGCCTTTACCCAAAGGCACAGAAGTGTCAAAATGTACCGTTTCTATGAAAGATGGAATTGCCAAAGTGACACTACCAAAACTTGAACCACAAAAGCCAATACAAATCAATATTCAATAAATAGACTGTGTAACGCTTCCGTCTTTAATGAAAATGGAAAAAATTATATTAGACATCATCAGAGATGAATAAAGAGTCAGAAATAAGAAATTTATTGACACAAATAAAAGAGAAAGCTATGTTTGACGACAGACATAACCGATATAAAAATGGAAAAAGCTTTATGGTTTTCCATTTGGAATTTTTAGAAAAGTTAATAGATGAACATTTCAGGACAAATTTCAGATGAGTTTAAAGTTTTAGATGACTCAGCAAACTGGCTCGTTAAAAACACAACAGAAGCGATAACAAAACTAGACTCTTTACAGCAAGAATACTCAAAAGCTCCAACTCCAGAAAATTTACAAAAGCTTAATGGAGCCATTTCTAATCTAAAAGTTTTACTGGCTAGAGCCAGTAGAGAACTGCAAATTTGCGATGACTTCTACGACAAGTACAAAGGATACATAGATAAAGATGCCCAAGAAGATTAAAAAGTCATATATAATCGTAGATAAAGAAAAAAACTTTTGTCACGGTGCATTTGAACACACAGAAGAAGGCTTTTCAAAAGCTCAAAAGTATCTCAAGCAAATAGAAAGAAGGCAGAAAAAGTCTTTCAAAATTATTGAAAAATGAGCAACACACTGCATAGCACAAGAACTTATCTTGTAGGCCGCATGCAGCGTTCCAACGGAGAAGACTGAAGTGATAGGATGGGAAGGAAGAGATTCTGCTACACAAATTATAGGACGATGTCATCAAAATTATATCGACAAGGTTTTACAAGCTTAACTGTGTAATATAGTTTGTGATTTGTGAAGCTTTATATCCTAGCGACGATCTTCAAGAACTAACAGTTTGTTCTTGTTGTGAAATGTCATACACTGGCAGAGAATACAAAATATTAAAAGCTGCTGATAAATTAGGCTTCTTTTACAGTAAAGAGTATGGAGTTTTTTGCAATTTTTGCTTCGTTGAGTTTATAAAAAATTTAAAAACCTCCGACGAAAAAGAAAAGATAATAATAAACGTAAAAAATAAAAAAATAATCATAGACGAAAATGAATACTAGCAACTTTGAAAGAGAAAAGCCTGTAGAAGCTTATTCTAAAATTAGAGGCTTGGAAAAAGAGTTGGAGTCTTTGCTAGAGTTTGGCAAAAAAGATGTTGACGCAAGCTATGTCTTAGGTAAGATTAGATATATCAAAAAAATCTTTCTTACTGGTAAATAATGCTTTCAAGACAAAGAAAAATTTGGCCCGTAACAGCTTTAAATTTAGCGTATTCAATTGCCGAAGATCGATCTGAAGACCCTTATGTTCAAGTAGGCGCAGTAGCTAAAAAATATGACAACAGCCTGATTGTCGGGTACAATGGCGCACCTTCTGGCGTCGAAATAGACTGGTCAGATCGCGACCAGAGAAGAGCAAAAGTAGTTCATGCAGAAGAAAATGTATTGAATTATTGCCAGCCGGGAGAGGTAGAATTTCTTGCCTGCACCCATATCCCCTGCCCTTCTTGCCTAAAAACAATTTCAATCAAAAAAGTCTCTAGAGTTTTTTTTGGGCAGTTTCTTGAAAATTACCCAGCGGAAACTTCTTACGAAATCGCCAAGCTTTTCAAAATTACAATGATTAAAATATAACTATGGGCTTTGAACCAAAAGTATCTGTAAAAAAGCTGTCTGATGACGCGCTTCTACCAGCCAAAGCTCACGAAGATGACGCTGGATGGGATCTTTACGCCCAAGAAGATGGCAAGGTCTTTTCTGGATTTCGATGTATCGTAAAAACTGGAATCGCAATGGCAATTCCGCGAGGATACTATGGTCGAATCGCTCCACGTTCTGGTCTTGCCGTCAAGAATGGTATTGATATTCTTGCTGGAGTGGTTGACTCTGGATATCGAGATGAGATTAGCGTTGTTCTGTTGAATGCTGGTGAAGACCCATTTGAATTTAAGAAGGGCGACCGTATTGCTCAAATCATTTTCGAGAGAGTTGACCCATTTGAGCTTGAGGTAGTTGCTGAATTCTTTAATGGCACTCATCGTGGTATGGGTGGTTTTGGTTCTTCTGGTGCTTAGAAAGATGTTTAATGAATGAATGAATAAAAACTCAGTCAAACTTATCGGACACTACGGATCAGACGAGATTCATGCCTGTAGCGCATGGACTTCGACCAGTCGAGAAATCACAGATGAAAAACGAAACAGAATACCGAAACTACTCAGTTTCCTCGCTAGAGAAGGTCATCACACTCCTTTCGAAAAATCTTCTCTGCACTTTCTGGTTGATTGCGATATTGCTTCTCACATTCACCTGCTTAAACATCGTATCGGAGTTTCAATCAATGCCGAATCTGCCCGTTACAAGGAACTAAAAGAAGACAAGTATATCGTGCCGGATGATTGGTCTAAAGAATGGCGGGAGACGCTTGCTCACTATACTCGGCGGGGGAATGAGCTTTACCATCAATGCGTTGCCGATCTTGAACCTGTTCTTGGTCGTAAACGTGCCAAGGAATCTGCTCGATTCTTCAAGACGTACAATAGTAAGATCACTGCGGACGTGATGTTCAACTGGCGATCATTCTATCATTTTCAGGGACTGAGGAACAAGCCTGAAGCTCAGAAAGAGATTCGTGACATTGCTGAGATGATGCTCCACTCAGTAAAGAATATTGAAGGCAGTCCTTTTGAACATACTATCTCTGCCTTCGAACTGTGAACAAAAAATGAATACACACGACTTTGTACAGTTTTCAATGTCTGATGGTTATTGGTGGGTTTGGCGACCCATTATGGCAGACAAAAAGAAAATAGGCTATAGAAAGCTGAGATTAGCCACGCAGCAAGAAATAAGAAGCGAAATGCCTAAAACTTTAAACTTCGAAGACGACAAGTTTTCAGGTTAAGTCTCTTTTTAAAATCAAATCGAAACTCGCCGCAACAGGAGTATTATTTGCGTAAACCTTTTGCGCTCTTAATCTAATGTCTGATTTGGCGGGAACTTTGATTGGGGCAAATAAAACATCTTGATAAAGAGAGTCATTTACTCCAAACACTAGTTGGTTTCTAAATACTTTTCCAAATTGCCTTACGTCTAGACGCATTTCAACAGCAATTGTTTGGTTTGCGAGCCTTGGAGAAGAGCAAGTAACATCGCAAATATAAGCAGTATGATTAGCTGGAACAGTATAAATAGCCATCTGTGTCTGCTGATAAATAGGTTTCACCATCGACCTTATCATACTAGCAGATTGAGGAGTTCCAGTTGCTACAGCTCCAGTTCCATAACTGTAAACATTTCCATTTAAATCAGTAGATCCAGCATTGAAACCTCTAAATACTCTTGAAAAAGTTCCTAGTGTTACCGGAGTTTGGCCTGACAAATTTAAAGTAACGCTTTTATTTAAAAAATTTTCATCCAATCCCTGAACTATAAATGAGCCAGTGTCCCCAGTATTGTCTGAAGAAATCCTAATAGTTTCACCACTGTCTGAACCAAAAGTATACAAGCCACCATAATCCCAAATATCTTCAGGATCAGTGTTTGTATCAATGTCTGAATTGTATCCAAACTTACGAAAAGCTTCATCAATAGACTGCTCTCTTTTGAACTCTATAAGGGCCATACAAATAAATTACACATTTTTACAAGAAATTATTTGACAAATAACAAAGCAACAGGCATCTTACTACTCGTAAACGCACTATTTACGTATCTATGGGTTTAAGTTTACACATTGGTGAGCAAATGCAATCATAGCGGATTTATGCTCCCGTAGCTCAACTGTATAGAGCAAGAAATTTCTAATTTCTAGGTTGCAGGTTAGAGTCCTGCCGGGGGTACCACTTCACAACAGTCTCAGGTTCTCAATTAAAAATAAAAAATGAAGAAAAGACAAATAACAACATTAGTAACCGACATCTTGACTTTAACTATTTTATCTTTTTTATTTGCTGCGATATTTTACTGGCTGCAAGAAGCTTTTTTTAGCTAACTATGTTTTTGGTTGCCTGAGTTCAACTATAATGGTAATTGTTTATTTAAAATATAAAAAAAATGGCTCGTCCAAGAAAAAACTGGAGGATAGTAGTTTACGAAAAGGGCAAAAAGAAAGGTGAATTCAAAGGCGAATTCCTTTTGGAAGCCTTAGTGAAGGCCGAAGAAGAGATTCTTTTTTTTAATCCAAATTCCGATGAATACGAAGAGTCTTAAAAAGTATGTAGAACTTTCAAAACATTTCACAAATGAAAAAGGAGACTTTAAAAAGCTCAAATAACGGTAAAGGCGATAGCCCAAGAAATTGTTTCAGCAAGAAATATAAAGAAAATTATGATACCATCTTTAGGAAAAGTAAAAAGAACGATAAGTAGAGCGCACCCAATCGGAGTTTTTCTGCTAATTGCAGAGCTTTACCATCTTGAAGTTATGAGTTTCGAGTGGGCTGTTATTTGCTTATTTGGTTCAGTATTAACGTCGATTATCTTTTTTGTTGACGTTCAGATACTTCAAACATTTATTGAAATAGAGCAGCCTGAAGAAGAAAATTTGGATTCGGAAGACAAAGATGGGTAATATATAGCGTGGACAATCAACAATCACCAGACGAGCAATTTTTAGATAAAGCTCTTGATATTTTAAGGGAGCATTTTGATACTGTTCAAATTCTTGCCACAAGGCACGAAGCCTCACAAAACGGAACTTTACATTTTGATTGCGGATTTGGAAACTATTATGCAAGACTTGGGCAATTAGACATTTGGCTAAAACAACAAAGACAAGCTTCGTTAGGTGTTTATGAATTTACGGGGGAAGTTGATGACGAATTTAATGGTGAAGATGAAGACGAAGATGAAGACGAGCAATTTTAATTAAAAATATTTAATTTAACCAAATTTGACGCTCCTAGACGGGATTTGAACCGAGGCGTTGACATGGGCAGAACGCCAGTAATCGTAACAAAACAGTGGGATTCAAAAAGCGATGAATATTTCTTAGTAGGGTGGCTGCATGCCAATAAGTTGCATGTTCGACAAAAGGTTGTTGAGTTGTGGTTTTTTTGTTGACACGCATCAAATAACCATTTAATGTATCGTCACATGAGTGAACCAGAATTTTTGCAACAAGCACTAGACCACAAAGTACTGACTCTTGAGCAAGAAAAAGAGTTAAAAAACGAGCTTCCAGACGACAAATATAGAGAGCAGTTAGTTCTCAACAATTTGAAATTTGCTTATTCCTTTGCAAATAAATATGCGTTCAAGTTTAGAAATAGCTCTTTGACCCTGCAAGACTTCTTTTCTGTTTGCTGCGATGCCCTTGTAAAAGCTACAGAAACTTTTGAAGTTAAACACAATGTAAAGTTTTATAGCTATGCGGGAATTGCGATGGTGAATGCTTGCAATAAGTATACAACCAGCAATTTAAATCAGTTTCATTTTAGCTGTAGTACTAGAAAAGTTTTTGAAAAAATCAAATCATACAAACAAGAATTCAAAGAAAAATTCGGTCGCCTCCCAAAAGAATCAACAATTAAAAAGGCTTTAGGCATCACAAGCGATATGCTGCTTGCTTATAAAACTAGAATGAGAATACCGGAAAGTCTAAATAAAGAGCTTGATTCTGGAGAAGAAAGGCTTGAAATTTTTAACGTAGATCAGGAGCAAACTTTTGAATTGGCAGACACAAAAGACAAGTTAAAAATAATTAAAGAATGTTTGGAAATCTTGTCCGAAAGAGAAAAAGATATAATTGTAAAGAATTACGGACTTTTTGGTGAAGATAGGCTCAACCTAGCTAAGATTGGAAAAAAATACAAAATTACAAGAGAAAGAGTAAGACAACTTAGGAATATTGCTCTATCAAAAATTGAAAAATTATTTAAAGAAAATAAAATAAAGGATATCTTATGATGCTATATGAGTCAGAAATTAAAAGGTTAATAAAAAAATATGAAGAAAACAAGCTTTTTAAAAACGAAGAAGTTCATATAGATGTCCGAAATCTCGCTGAAACAATCAGATTTTGGAAAAAGCAATCTGGACTTTTAAAAAAGCCTCTAAATTAAAAATAAAAAAATACTTTTAGAATGTCAGGCATTTATGTCTGACATTTTTTTTTGTTGACACAATGGCAAACATATAATAGAGTGGTTGCATGCATTCACTTTGCTGCATTTCCAACGAACTCAAACCAAGTCATTCATTTAAAACCATGACTTGGAAACGCTTCAACGATCTTAGTTCTAGGGATTGCCCTAAGACAGCTCTTAAAGAGTTATCTGCTCGCTGGCTCAACAATATCAAAGTAACCCATCGAATAATTCAGCATTGTGCTGACAATGGTTGGAATTATCGCGTGTCTTCTTCTTTGTTCCCCGTCCTCACCCATCCAGACTTTACTTATTCATTAGAAGACGCTCCAGATTACGACGCTATCATGCAGGAGTTTGCTGCCATTCGCCAAGCCAACTATCCTGTCCGCTTATCTTGTCATCCTGATCAATTCAATGTGCTTGCGTCTCGCAATGAGTCTAGTCTCGCTAAAACCAAGAATGAGCTTAAACATCAAGGCTGGATGATGGACCTTTTAGGTTGCGAGCGCAGTTACCAAAACCCCATCAATATTCATGTCAACTGCTCTGATGGTGAGCTTTGGGAGATCGCTGACCGCTTTGCCGCCAACCTTGATACTCTTACCAAGAGTGTTCGTAGTCGTCTTGTCGTGGAAAACGAGGACAAGAGCATTTGGACCGCCGAACGCTTAGTCAAATATTTTTACAAGCGTCATGGCATTCCCGTAACTTATGACAATTTGCATGACAAGTGTAACCCAAGTGACTCTGGCATTTACGATTGTATTGCTACATGGGGTGATCATAAGCCTTTGTTTCATTACTCCGAATCTCACCCTGACAAACCCAACCCCCGTAGTCACGCAGATATGCCGACTCAGTTTGATACTCATTATGTTTCCGCTTGCGAAACCAAGTCATACGATGTAGATTGGGAAGTAGAGCTGAAGTCTAAAGACCTCGCAATTAGAGAGCTTGAGTTTTTAACATTGAAAAGCTAATTATTTAATATATATTTTTATTATGCAGTTTAATAAAGAAGATTACGAATCAAAAAATATAGAACTTTGCGAGAAACACAAAGCTGGAGATGAAGATGCTTTTAACGAACTGTTCAAAGCGAACCTTCCTATTTTTATAAGCAGGCTAAGAAGAAAACAAGTACCTTTGCATGACGCACAAGACATCGTACAGATTATATTTGCTAAAATTTACAAAAATATAAAAGCCATGTCCAACCCCAAAAAGATAAATCATTGGATGGCAAGAGCGTTAAAAAACGAATACGTTAGTTTTATACGGCATTGCAATAATAAATATCAATCAAATAAATTAAGCTTAGAAGGTCTTGAGGAAGAAAACGACGCTTACTACACGGTTGCTGGGATTGCAGTGGATTATAATGACCCATTTAAAATTCTTGAAGAAAAGGAGCCAGATAGTATAAAGCTATCAATAATTAAAGAAGCTATTTCGCTACTTAAAGACCGAGAAAGAAGAATTTTAGAACTAACCTTGCAGGGCAAAGGACACGAAGAAATCGCAAAGGAGTTGAATATACCCAAAGGGACAGTAATGAGCAGAATTTTTTATTCAAGAAAAGCTCTTAAAAGAAAATGTAAAAATTTGATTGACTCAAGGGAAATAATCCTTTAAATTAATTTCATCTTAGTGGATGCTTTTATGTTAGCCGCAATTTTAATTAATATTATAAAGAATGTCAAATTATAAAGAGAATAGGCCGTGGGGAGAGTTTGAAAACATCCTAGAGTCCAAAAACTGCAAAGTCAAAAAGATCACTGTAAAAGCTGGACAGTCACCAAGCTACCAATACCATTTTAAAAGAAGTGAGATATGGGTAGTTGTCAAAGGTTCTGGAAAACTAAAGCTCGATGGAAATATAACTAGAGTTAAATATGGACACGTAATTAACGTAGAAAAAGAACAGGCACATCAAATAACAAACGATGGAGCCGAAGACTTAGTGTTTATTGAGGTTCAGCTAGGAGAATATTTTGGAGAAGATGACATAGTTAGACTTGAGGATAATTATGGTAGAAGCTAATAATCAAAACAAAACCTACTACTTCAAGTAAAATGAGCAAACCAACACAAAAAGAACTATACGAATGGGCCTACGAATACCTTTTGAAAGACAGGGAACCGGCATACGTCACCTCTGTAGGTAATAAGAGGTCTCGACAACGCACAGAGCATGCGAGGGCTACAATCAAGTTCTCGGAGGATAGTAAAAATCTTGAAGAACTTACTGCTTACGGGGAGAAGTTTAAATTAAATAAAATTGCAGCAGCAACTGACGACCCAAAAGACCAAGACCAAGAGTTTTCTTTAATTAATAATAAAAAATAATTAATAATGGAAGATAAACCTTTATACGAAGTAAGAGAGATAACCCGTGCAGAATGCGCTCCATACATATTGGAGATTCATTACGCAAAGCGGTGGCCAAGTATTTCTTATGCGTTTGGACTATTCCGAGACGGAGTGAACGTTGGATGCGTAACGTATGGAACGCCGCCAAGCCCAACTCTTAGAAATGGAATAGTCGGCAAAGAGAACGCATCGTGTATTTTGGAGCTAAACAGGCTATGCCTTCGTAACAATCTAAGGAACGAAGCAAGTAGACTTGTGGCGAGAAGCATTAAGAAGCTTCCGAAGGGTAAAGTAATTATTAGTTTTGCTGATTCATCTCAAGGACACGCTGGAATCGTGTATCAGGCATGTAGCTTTTCGTATCATGGGCTGAGTGCCAAAAGAACGGATTGGAGAGTCAAGGGCAAAGAACACTTGCACCAACTAACATTAACTGACGAATTTCGCGGAGTAAAGAATCGCGCACAAGCAATGCGCGACAAATACGGCGACGACTTTTATTTGAAACCAAGACCAAGAAAGCATAGATACATCTTCGTTCATGGAAAAGCGCGATGGAGAAAAAAAATGCAGGCCGAAGTTCGATATAAAGAAGAATCTTATCCAAAGGCTTAACTAACAGTCAATAAACCCTTTTAATAGAGATATGTTAAACACCTGTATAAATTCAATTCTAAATTTGAAAAACTTTTAACTTTTTACCAGTCAAATAATCCTTTAAAGTAATAGCACGATGAAGAAACCACTTACCATTAATATAATTATCCTAACTGTATGTATGGTCACTGGATGTAAAACCCCATGTCTAACTTGCAATACCGATCCAGAATCGTTTTTTTTGAAAACACAAAAAGTTGAAGACCCAAAAGGTGATTTTGAACATGGCTGGAACGCATCAATTGATAACGCAATCCATATTATCGCAAATAAAAATGAAAATTAAAAATAAAACTTACGAACTTCGCCCCCCCTTTCATCCATGCTACTTGCTAAAAGGTTAAATTTAAACTCTTATTATAATGACAAAATATACTATAATTGGGTCAAACTGGAAAAGGGAAGTAGAGATAGACGAAAGCCTGTTCGACAAATATTCAGAATGCTGCATGGAGGCGGCGACCAAAGTCATTGAAAAATGGTCTGAATTTAAAAAGCATGATCAAGGTAATAAACATTTAAAAGTTTCCGACATAATCATGTGTCATAAATCAGAATCAAATAACTTTGAATTTCTAAGAACAAAAGAAGTTTTGATAAATGCAGGATATTATGAAACAGCACAACTCTTCGGCAGTTAAACCTCTTAATGCGAGCAAAGCTTTAGTAACTTCATACTCTGATATAACTTTAGAGTATTTAAATCAAAGCGTTGTAAAAGAAGATCGTTATGCTTTCAAAGGTGAAACAGAAGATGGCAAATATCTTTTTTTATCTGTGCAAAAAGAAGAGTTAAGATCGAAAATATTTAAAACAAATATATACTCTTTGTATATAGGATGTTCTGATAGGGAAATGAACGCACTAAGAGGGGTTAAAGAGATAGCCATATTTGAAAACATGCCTACAATTCAGCAATTAGAATGTCTCTTCAATTGGAGTATAAAAGAATTAGGAGAACTAGAGTTTTAAAAAAAATAAAAAATCATGCCGATAAAACTTATTGAAAATGCAGAAAAATTGTTGACTCGACCCAAAATATGATTTAGTCTGTATTCAACGTCAAACAAACTTAACAAACTACTACAATGATTGCTCCTACTACTACTACTACCCTCAAACAGTCTCAGCGTTTCGACTCCGTTTCTTTTGGAATCGACCAAGAAGATATGTCTCATATTTGCAAATTGCTTCGCAGCAACATTTATTCAGACAAAATTCTTGCGGTGATTCGAGAATATACTGCCAATGCTCTTGACGCACAAGTCGAAGCTGGTAATGGAGATCGTCCGATTTCTGTTACTCTTCCAAACCCTTTGAGTCCTGCCTTCAAGGTCCGCGATTATGGCACTGGACTGTCTGAAGAGGACATTCAGACTATTTATAGCAAGTATGGTAAATCCACAAAGCGCAAAACCAATCTTGCCATTGGTGAGAAGGGTCTTGGCAGCAAGTCAGGATTTGCTTATGGTGACAATTTTTTGATTCGTTCGTTTCAAAACGGCACTGTTGCTCTTTACAATGCTTTTATTGATCCATCTCAGGTTGGTCAAATTGCGAAGCTTCACTCTGAAGCTACCACTGAAGAAAACGGTATCGAGATTGAAATTCCTGTCAATGAGCGTGACGTTCAGCAATTTAAAGACAAGGCTGAGTCTATTTTTAAATATTTTAAAATCGCCCCGATTGTCAAAGGTAACAGCCAATACAAACTGCCCACTATCAAGACTGTTTTCGAGGGAAGTAATTTTAAATTTGTTGAAATCAATGACGGTTCATATCCCCATCATCTCAAGATCCTCCACCAAACACAACCCGCTGTTCCGAGAGCAATCATGGGCAACATTTCTTATCCGATTGATGTCGATGCGATAAATTGGGGGGATTCCAATGATTCTTGTGACGATACCAGTTTGAGGCGGGTTTTGGATGGCAAATCAATTTTCCTTGAATTCAATCTTGGAGAATTAGAAACTTCTACTTCCCGTGAAAGTCTTGATTACAGTAATCATACTCAACAAAACATTATTGCCAAAGCTCAACAAGTCAAAGACGAATGTCTTGCGAAAGTTCATTCCGAACTTGTCAATGGCAAAAGCATGTTTGAGGCTAAGAAAATTTATCATAGAATTTTTGATTATAATAGTAATTATTCTTTGAGTTTTTTGGGAAACATTATCAATAAAGATAGTCTCAAGTTTGCTGGCAAACCTTTAACTTCTGGAACGTGGAAACTTACGAATCCCAATTCAGCAGGAGGAGAAAATTATGCCAAAGTTTCAGTTTACCGAAAAACTAGAGTTAACCGCGGAAATCAAACAGCAAAAGTAAAAGGTTATCCAGATACTTTTATCAGTGCTGCTGAAGATACCGCTTATGTAATCAAAGATATGAAGTCTGCGATTATAAATCGCATTGCCCCGCTTTGCGAAATGGAGGATAATCATCTTGGCAAAATATTTAAAAAAGTTTATTTAATCGAGTCGGGACCAGAATACGATCAGTGGGCTAAAGACGTTAGGTTCGATGCCCCAACCATCAAACTGTCTGATTTGCCCAAGGTCTCCCTCAAAGATCTTGGATACGTCAAAAGCAATTATGTTGGAGGCTCTACAGTCAATAGCAAGCATTCTGAGAAGGTATTCGGGGTGGTATTTGATTCTCGATATAGATCTATAAAGAGCGAATATTTTAAATCTGCACAAGTCGATTTTGAAGCTGGAGGTGTTTGGTTTGAAATTGATCGTTTTTCGCCAACTGACGCTGGAGATCGCTACGATTCAACGTATGATTATATTAGCTCAATTCAACGTTCTTGCAAATTCCTTGGACTTGACCATGAAAAAGTTGTGGCTGTTAAAATCAAAGACTCTCACAAATTCAAAATGTCCGACAAATGGAAGACTGTCAAAAAGTGGGTAGCGGAGAATACTGAAAAATATATTGTTGATAATAAAATTGAACAAAAGTACTCCGATCAAAAAGAGTACAATAAAGTTGAAGGCTATGACGATAAGTGTTTCAATCTTGTTCGTCGCCTGTCTGATGATATTGCTGATCAATCCAAAGAAATGGCTATCTTGGGCAAACACATGAGCGAGATGCGGCATGAATCATTTGACAAAACCAAGGAAACTATTGACAGAATTCAGCAATGGACAAAGATTGAGATGACAACAAGCTGTAAGCCTACTCACGATTTGAGTGATGAATGGCGGGTTGTCCGAAGCAAGTATCCAATATACGAAATGGCTGTTGACAGTCGTCGAGCTTATAGTTTGAAAGGTACTAGTTTTAAACAAAAACTTGTTGACTACATCAATATGGTCGATTTGACGGTAGCAAAGTAAGATGAACAGTGCGGGGGGCAAGGGTAGTAGCTTGCCTCCCGCTTTTTAAGGTAAGCGGGTTTATTTTGTCCAGATCTAGGCTCAAAAACTATTGACACAATTCAAAATTTTACCTAAGATATATCCAACATGAAAAAGTATTATGATTTTAGTAGTTACACAAACCAAATCAACAAAATCGTCTCTCAAATTGACGAAATGCAACAACAAGTTATTGCCGACAAGTGGTTTGACGATGAAGAAAACCATGAAGAAGCATTGGATGAACTGACCAGTGCCGCTTCTACTCTTGAAGATCTTCACCGACTCTTTGAACGTGACCAAGCATACACTGACGCTAAAAATCAAATGAATCTCGACCTCTAATTAAAATGATTAAAAAATATTTTATTATCGCCGCTGCGATTGCAATCACTGGATGTAAAACTGCACCAGAACAGGACACAACATACTACGAACGTACTCCAGACAGAGTTGAATACACTGTGAGTCTAGGTGGAGAAAACTGGGGACATAGCTTAGTTACAGTAGATACTTTGTCAGAAGCTATTCAGTATTACGAAACATACAAAGAAAGTCATGGAGACATGATTATTACTGAAATCAAGCATTTTGGAAGAAACAATATTGTCTCTGTTATTGACTGAACACAAAACTTAACTTAAACTACTACCAATATGAATATCCCATACATTATTACTGACAAATCCGTCACCGTCATTGTCGAAGGCAAAGCACTTACAATGAATCAAGATCATCCTAATTTTGATGTTGTTATGGCATCATTGGACGATCAAAATACAACAGAGCAAGATATTAAAAAACTTTTTAATGTTGGTTCTGCAATCCAAGACCTGAGCGAAGGCAACATTGTTGTTAAAGATGGCGTTGCTTATTACAAAAACGAAGAAATCAACAATTACTGTATTGATCGGGCAATCGCCTTTATGAAGGAAGACAAACCCTATAAAGCCCTTTTGAATTTCTTTGACCGTTTGCAGGCCAATCCTTCCAAGCGAGCAGTCAATGAGCTTTATCAGTTTTTGGAACACAAGAACATGCCGATTACTCCCGATGGACATTTTCTCGCCTACAAAGGTGTTGGCCTTAACTATCTGGACAAATACTCCCGCAAGTTCGACAATAGCGTTGGTAAAGTTCTCGAAATGACTCGCAACAAGGTTGATGACGATGCTAATGTTGGATGCTCTGCTGGGTTTCACGCTGGCAGTTACGAGTATGCCGATAGTTATTGCGGTCGTGGGGGGCGTTTGATGCTCGTTAAAATTGATCCTGCTGACGTTGTTAGCGTTCCCAATGACTGTGAGTGCCAGAAGCTTCGTACGTGCCGCTATGAGGTCGTGAACGAACTTGAGGAGCGCAAGCCTCTGGAAGACTGCTACAATGATCAGTATGGAGACTTGGATATGAACCCAATATTTACAAAACCAACCGATCAAGACGAATGGAAAAAAGAAGTAGACAAAGTAGTCTTAGCAATCTTAGAAGGAGAACGCGACGAAGAGTATGTCGATTCTCCCGATAATCAAGCCAATAGCCCTGTTATGGACGAAGATGATGCTGCTGCGACAGCCTATTCTGATGGATACGAGGCTGCCATGAAGCTTTTTCCATTGTATGCGGATATGAATCCATCAAATGTCAAGCGGGATAGTAAAGGAAGGTTCTGCCGATAATAGCTAACAACTTGGGGGGCGGCATATATTTGCCGCTCCCCTTTTTTATTTTTTAAAATATGGGAAACAAGTCTCACCATAAGATTGACCGAGAATTCGCGCAATAACTTATATTTGGCATTTAAACTATTAAACTCTTTAAGTTTGGCATTGGTATGCTCTTTTTATCCATCTTGACTATGCTGTATTTTGGTTTTCTTTTGAAATGCTTCAATGA
>Ga0307488_10000333_pt1 | contig 37905 bp, 30 predicted proteins | sample SB02metaG_FD_202248 | JGI IMG/M metagenome (GOLD analysis project Ga0307488, IMG submission 202248) | Sea-ice brine microbial communities from Beaufort Sea near Barrow, Alaska, United States - SB 0.2 | ecosystem: Environmental > Aquatic > Marine > Coastal | place: USA: Alaska | collected... | reverse complement strand
CTCAGAATCTGTTTGGCTTAGTGTCGCAAACTTATTTTACCAAACTGAACCAGACACTTCTTCAAAAAAGTCCTTAAATGGGCAATAAATTTGTTCGTTTCTCAGAGTTTTGCAAGAGGCTCGAATGAATAAATAATTTATAGATGAAAAGCGGGGAAAAGAGAGACGATAAAAGACAATGCCGTCGTAAACAACCCACATAACCGTGATAGCAACATCGCTGTTATGTGGGTAAACAACTATCAGCTAAACGGATGGCGTATCACAATAGTTTCCACACGATCTGGGCCTGTCGATACGATATCAGCAGGTGCGCCTACAAGCTCTTCTAGACGCCTAATATAAGCGATTGCGTTAACAGGTAAATCATCCATTGATTGTGCACCAAAGGTACTTTCTGTCCAGCCTGGCATCGTTTCGTAAACAGGAACAATCTTATCCCAGCCTGCGCTATCAAACGGAATACTAATACTTTCACCTTCCGCATTTTTATACCCGACACAGATACTGATCGACGCTAAACCGTCTAATACGTCTAACTTAGTTAAACATAAACCCGATATTGAATTGATACGAATTGCGTGCTTCACCGCAACAGCGTCAAACCAACCACAGCGACGTTCTCGACCTGTAGTCGCGCCAAACTCATGACCCTTAACGCCTAAATGCTGCCCTACTTCGCACGATAGTTCGGTAGGGAAAGGCCCTGAACCGACGCGTGTAGTGTAGGCTTTGGTAATACCCAACACATAATCAATATACATTGGGCCCATACCCGAACCTGTGGCTACGCCACCTGCCGTTGTATTGGACGACGTGACATATGGGTAAGTTCCGTGATCAATATCAAGCAGAGACCCTTGTGCGCCCTCAAACAAAATACTTTCACCAGCCTCACGCGCCGTATGCAAAGTATCGGTAATATCCAATACCATTGGCTTTAATTCTTCAGCCCACACCAGCGATTCAGCCAGTACGGTATCGTAATCAACCGCATCCACACCGTAATAGTTAACTAATGCGAAGTTGTGATATTCCATCACTTCTTTTAGGTTTTCAGCAAACGACTGAGGGTTAAATATGTCACCCAAACGAAGTCCTCTGCGCGCCACTTTATCTTCATAAGCCGGACCAATACCACGGCCGGTGGTACCGATTTTATCGCTGCCTCGCCTTATTTCTCGCGCCTGATCTAGAGCGACGTGGTAAGGTAATATTAATGGGCAGGCAGGTGACAAACGTAGGCGATCACGAACGGGGACGCCACTCGCTTCTAGGCCAGCCATTTCTGTTAATAGTGCATCAGGCGCAAGCACCACACCGTTACCGATCATGCACTGCACACCATCGCGCAAAATTCCTGAAGGGATTAAGTGAAGGACAGTTTTTTTACCGTCGATAACTAAGGTGTGTCCTGCGTTATGGCCGCCTTGGAAACGTGCTACTAGCGATACCTGATCGGTGAGTAGGTCAACAATTTTACCCTTACCTTCGTCACCCCATTGAGTGCCGAGTACGACTACATTTTTACCCATAATTTTTTGTCTCTTTAATTTCTTGTGTCTGCGCACATTACGCGTTTAGCGACTGCACGGCATAATTACCAGCAAGCAATACCAGCTGCCGATCACATTGCAATTCATTCATATTATCTGTTGCTGAGGATAAACCACAGACGACTCTTTCACCTTGCCGGCGGAGCGCTTGAACCGCTAACCATTGCTCGTGTTCGTTCGAGGCTGGCGCATAAATGCCTGTCATTTCTGCGGTTAAGTTGACTTCTGACAAACGCATAACCGAGGTTAAATTTAATCCGAAACCCGAGGCAGGACGTGAACGACCGAACGTTTCGCCAATATGATCGTAGCGGCCACCATTGGCAATAGCATCACCATAGCCTTCGGCGTACGCTGCGAAAACGGTGCCCGTGTGATAATGGTAACCGCGTAATTCACTCAGATCGAAATACAAATTAATATTCGGGTAACGGTGCGCAACAGCATTCGCCACCTCTATCAATTCGTCTATAGCGGCATGTGCTTCGGCTGGCGCTTCGCTCAATATTTGCTGCGCCTCACTTAACACCGATATATCACCGCTAAGAGTCGTTAGCGCCAACAACCAATCACCCGCTTCCTGTGACGCGATGTTGGTTTTAATCCACTGTTGAATTTCGTCTTGATCTTTCGTTTGCAACAAAGCAAATAACGCTGATTCTTGGCTATCATTAATAGCCAAGGATTCCGTAAGCGCTTGATAAATACTCACGTGCCCTAAATCAAGGGTAATGGTTTCTACGCCTACCGTGGTCAGTGATTCCAGCAGCAAAGAAATTACTTCAATATCAGCTTCTAGGCCGGCTTCACCAAACAGCTCCACCCCCACCTGCAATGGCGTCCGAATTGCCAACGGCGATTTAGGCTTGGCATGCAAGACGTGGTCGGCATAGCACAAGCGATTAACACCATTACGCTGAAAACTATGTGCGTCCATACGTGCGGCTTGCGGCGTCATATCGGCGCGTAACCCCATGGTCCGACCCGACAACTGGTCGGTCACCTTTAGTGTCAGCAAATCCAGATCGCGTCCTACACCGCTCAACAAGGATTCGGTAAATTCGAGCAACGGAGGAATAACGAGCGCATAACCCCAGCAGCGATATAAATCGAGTAACTGTCGACGTAATTTTTCGACACCTTGTGCTTGGGCAGGCAAAATTTCTTCGACACCATCGGGTAATAACCAACGATCTACATTGTTCATAATCAGTCTTTTTAGGTAAATAAATACAGTAGGATTAATCCTAACCCCATACTGAACAGCCCCGTAATACGCAATTTTCGATCACTAATAGACGCCAGTTGAGCGACTAAACTACGCCATTTCGAAGGATATAAAAACGGGATAACCCCTTCGATAATAAATAGCAGGCAAATGGCTTTAAGCAGTGATTCCCACATAGCAGTCATATCACAATAGGTACGAGATCTGTTTAGGCGATAGCGTTAATCGATGAGGCATTCAGAGGGCACACCTCTCATATAAACCGCATATGGGCAGTGTTGGCAAAACCCGTCATGCAAATAGTGCAGCGACCTCCTAAGAAGTGCCTTTCAATATAGCGCTATCATAAAAAAACCGAGTGATTGTGCACTCGGTTTTTTATATTTTACCACTTTTTATACGCTATTGCGTGCTTTTTATGGTGATAGCATTCGTAGCGTTATTCGTGTTGATGATACGCTTCTATACAACATGACTTGCCAACAATGATTATTGCGCTGTTACCGCCTCGAAATCACCGTCGCTGCTTTTCAAATAACGAAAGAAGTCACTATTTGGATCAATTAACATAATGTCGCCCTTGTTCTGAAAGGTGGTTTTATACGCTTGCATACTGCGTACAAAACTATAAAACTCGGGGTCTTTATTGTAAGCCAATGCATATAAGCTAGTCGCTTTTGCATCACCTTCACCGCGTAATAATTCAGCATCACGATAGGCTTCTGCTTCAATCACGGTACGTTGACGATCGGCGTCAGCGCGGATGATCTCTGCTTGCTCCTTACCTTTCGAACGATACTCGCGGGCTTCTTTCTCACGTGCAGCACGCATACGATCGTAGACCGAATTACGGACTTCGTCAGGCAGGTCAATACGTTTAACACGAATATCAACCACTTCTACACCGAGCTCTTGACCAACCGTTTTATTGATAATCCCTACTAACGATGTCATTAGCGCATCACGCTCTCCCGACACTGCTTCATGCAACGTACGCTTACCAAACTCGTTCCGCAAACCGTCACTGATACGCACCGCTAATCGACGGTCAGCGATATCTTCTATTCCGCCAGTCGAGGTGTAATACAACGCTGCATCAGACACTCTCCACTTAGCGTAAGAATCAACCACTAATCGTTTGTTTTGTACCGTAAAGTAGTTCTCTGGCGGCGCATCTAATGTCAATATACGCGAGTCAAAGAACCGTACCTCATCGGAAAAGGGCATTTTAAAATTTAAGCCCACTTCGGGGTGAACAGGTTGCAGTTTACCAAAGCGCAGTACCACCGCTTTTTTGTATTCAGGCAACACGTATACTGTTGCATTGATCACTAGCAACGCGATGACCCCAACAACAATCCCAATAATACCTTTCGTCGACATTAGCGTGCTCCTCGTGTTCGGTTGGCTTGATCTTGACGCAACTGTTCAAGAACAAGATCACTGATTTGGCGGATGTCGTCTTGGGTCGCACCAGCATTAGTACTGCCAGAAGAACGACCTGACGCTTGCCCAGTCAATTTGTCCAGCGGCAAGTACATCATATTGTTGCCCCCTTCTACATCAACTAACACTTTAGAGCTGTTCGCCATAACTGACTCAATCGCATCAATATATAATCGCTCACGCGTCACTGTAGGCGCCAAATCATAGGCGACCAATAACTGTGTAAAACGGTTTGACTCACCATCTGCTCGAGCAATCACTTGATCCCGATACGCATTAGCTTCTTCTATTGTCCGTTGTGCCTGACCACGCGCTTCAGGGACGATACCATTAGCATAAGATTGCGCCTGGTTTTTTAGACGTTCCTGGTCTTCCTTAGCTTTGACGACGTCATCAAAGGCATCTTTTACGGCTGCGGGAGGCTTACCTTCCTGTAAGTTAATGCCCACAATATTGATGCCGGTACCATAGCTTGCCAAATAGTCTTGCAAGCGCTGACGCATTTCGGTGGCGATCTTGACACGACCTTCAGACAACACTTGATTCAACTCGGTAGAACCTACCACGTGACGCAAGGCACTGTCTGCGGCGTGCTGCAAGCTAACAACAGGATCATTAACATTCAATACGAATGATTTAATATCCGCGATATTGTATTGAATGGTGACCGGCACCTCAACAATACTTTCATCTTCAGTCAGCATTAAGCCACCCGCAATATATTGGCGCTCGCCCGTCACGTTGTGCTCTATTACTTGATCAATAAGCGGTGGATTCCAGTGAAGTCCCGCACCTACAATGCTATGGAACTTACCCAGTCTCAGCACCACCGCCTCTTTTTGCTCATCTAGCTGGTAAATACCAAACCCAGCATAGACAATAGCAATAACGATTAACCCGACGACAACCATACCGCCAGAAATACCGCTACCCCCATTGCCATTGCCGCCACCACCTTTGCCACCAAAGATGCTGTTTATTTTATTTTGAAAATTCTTTAGGGCTTCATCTAAGTCTGGCGGGCCATCGTTCTTACGATTGCCACCCCAAGGGTCTTTTTTGTCACCACCCGGTTCATTCCAGGCCATAATACTCTCCAGTTATAATTAAAAATGCTACGATTAAAAAACACTTAACGATGATCTTTTTTTACTTGTTATGCTTTTGTTGCTCTATTAACAGTGCTGCTTGACTGACATCTTCTGCCATTGTACCTAGTCATTCAGGCTAACACTGTATTTCATATACTCACATTCACCCTTATTGCGTCACTATTTTCAACCTTGCTTCTGCGACAATGATGTTTGCCATTCTTCGTTGTCATTTAAGATGGGGACGACGCCTGACCATTCCAAGTCTTTCTCGGCAATCCCTTCACTACTTAATATTTTCAACAACTCTACTTGTGGAACACTAATCGATACGTGACTGTTGCCATGCTCATCATAAGACTCTTCTCCAACCGCTTCTGCACAGTAAAGTTTTGCGCGCAAACGCGACCATGCAGCGGGCACCACCACGGGAAAAACTAACACCCCCGCTATCATATGGTCACCTAAGCACTCCGCCAATGCTTCAAACAATAAGTCGATACCTTTCCCGGACTGAGCTGAAACCCATACCGCTATTGGCTTGCCTTGGTCATCGCGATCAATTCGTGGGGAGTGCTCAAGCAAATCGATTTTATTGTATATTTTGAGCTGGGGCACCTCAGATGCTCCAATTTCTGCCAGTACTTTTTCTACTTGTTCAACATTACGTGCCCGCTCTTCGTCTGCCGCATCTATGATATGCAACAGTAATGCTGAATGCGTCGCTTCTTCTAATGTCGCCCTAAACGCATCGATCAACCGATGCGGCAAGTGACTAATAAACCCTACTGTATCGGCTAATACCGCCTTGCCTACATGGGGAAGGTTGATTTGTCGCATGGTGGGGTCGAGTGTCGCAAATAGTTTATCTTCCGCGTAGACACCTGCGTCGGTAATACAATTGAACAAGGTTGACTTGCCCGCATTGGTATAACCTACCAATGATACGGTAGGTGTCGATGTACGCATGCGTGAGCGCCGGCTCTGATCTCGCTGTTTGCGCACTTTATCTAAACGACTTTCTATTGTTTTAATACGTACACGTAATAAGCGACGATCAGTTTCTAACTGGGTTTCACCTGGGCCGCGCAAGCCGATGCCACCTTTTTGTCTTTCCAAATGCGTCCAACCTCGAACCAAACGCGTCGACATATGGTGCATCTGCGCCAACTCGACCTGCAGTTTACCTTCGTGGGTTCGCGCACGCTGCGCAAAAATATCCAAGATTAACCCGGTTCGGTCCAGCACACGACATTCAAATATCGCCTCTAGATTACGTTCTTGGCTAGGGGTTAACGTATGATTAAAAATGACAATTTCAGCCTCATGCAGTACCACTAACGCTCGCAACTCTTCTGCCTTACCCGAGCCGACAAACGTTTTGGCGACAATAGATGATCGCTGACCAGTCACAAACTCGACGGGGTCACCCCCAGCCGATAGCACGAGCTCTTCAAATTCCCGGGGATCATCGCGAACATGGGAATTAGGTAATTTCAGGTGAACAAGGATAGCTCGTTCGCCAGACTTAGGACGGTCAAAAAACAATGAACACTCGCAATAAAGTCGTTTTATATACAATAATGGTTGATAGCCGGTTTACGCTGACACATCAACCAAGGATACGGATCAAATGACCGATCAATCGTTTTCGATTTCTTCATCATCATGCTCAATCATCGGAACACGCACCGCTCTTGCAGGCACAACAGTGGAGATGGCATGTTTGTAAACCATTTGGCTCACGGTATTTTTCAGTAAGATAACGAATTGATCGAAGGATTCGACCTGACCTTGCAGCTTAATTCCGTTCACTAAATAAATAGAGACAGGAATGCGCTCTTTACGTAACACATTTAAGTAAGGGTCTTGTAAGCTTTGCCCTTTTGACATGGGATTCTCCTTGAGGTGATAAAAGTTATGTTTGAGTATTGTTTTTTTGTGCACTAACTACAGCACGGTGCCAGCGTTCAAGTTCTTCAATTTGAAGGCCATCACACAGCTACATTTTATTTTCACATGTTGATTTCTTCAACACATATCACTATAGCAGTAAAATGTAATCTTAAAACATCGTAACCAGTAAAAATTTACTATTAATGCCAACTTTATATACCTATTTCTGTATATTTAATGATACTACGGCCTGAACTACAGGCATTGCAACATTCTACTTATATTAACTTTAAGTTCTACGGCTAAAGTCGTAGAGTCGATGACTACTTCTAACATTTGCAAGTCCTCCCAGCCACGCAGCCACGTTAATTGCCTTTTAGCTAGCTGGCGAGTTGCCGCCTGCCCTTTCTCTACCATCGTAGGGTAATCATACTGGCCCGCCAGATATTCCCACGCTTGCCGATAACCGACAGAGCGCATTGAAGGCAGATCTAAGCTAAGATCCTTACGTTGATATAGGGGCGAGACTTCGTCCATAAAACCTGATGCCAGCATCATCTGATACCGCCGCTCAATACGCAGGTGTAACTGACGCCGCTCTTGAGGTATTAATGCAAACTGCGTCACCTGATATTTACCCAAGAAGCCACTTTCTGGAGAGGACTGCTGCGCCTGCTGACGCTGCTCAGCACGGCACTCACTCATCGTTTTGCCACTTATACGATAAACCGCTAACGCTCGCGCAATCCGCTGTGAATGATTAGGGTGTATTTGTGAAGCGGATTCAGGGTCAACCTGCATTAACGCTTCATGTAATACCGGCCAGCCTTTGACCCTCGCCTCTTCTTCAATGGTTGCTCGCATCGCACCGTCAGTGGCCGGCATATCAGCCAAGCCTTTTAATAAGGCATTAAAATACATCATGGTGCCACCCACTAATACCGGTGTGCGTCCAGCTTCATGGCTGTTGTCTATAGCTTGCTGAGCATCTAGACAGAAATTGGCGACCGAATAAGCATCTGCGGGGTCACAAATATCAATTAGCGCATGAGGTGCAAGAAACAATTCTGCCGCGCTTGGCTTAGCCGTACCGATATCCATCCCACGATAGATTAACGCTGAATCCACGCTAATAATATCGACATCACGCTGCTGCGATAACGCAATCGCTAAATCTGTTTTACCTGATGCGGTCGGCCCCATCAAGAAAACCACTGGTGCTTTTGAACTATTATTCACAATTCAACCATCTAATTAATATCAAGAAGTGCAGCGCTCACGCCTGTAACCGTTAACCTATCACTAATGTCATTGTCCGCGCATAAACCACTTATCAATCTCGGACAATGAAAAGTGCATCCATGTTGGCCGTCCGTGATTGCATTGACCACTGCGTTCGGTGGCTTCCATATCCCGCAATAAGGCATTCATTTCTGGCACGGTTAATTGACGATTCGCGCGTACCGAGCCATGACAGGCCATAGTCGATAACAATTCATTAACGTGCTGCTTAATACGGTCACTACTGCCGTATTGAATAACATCGGACAATACATCTCTCACCAGCTGTTCCACATTAGCATTTTTAAGGGAAACAGGAATTTGTCGAATCAACAGACTTTCTGGCCCTGCAACCCCCACCACAAACCCTAACTGCTGAAAAACTTCCGTATGACTTTCAGCACAGGCCACCTCTTTTTCACTCACCGCTAACGTTTGCGGAACCAGCAAGGGTTGCGCTTGCACACTACCTTGCTCAAAAGCCGTTTTCATTCGCTCGTATACCACCCGCTCATGTGCGGCGTGCATATCGACCACGATCAAGCCCTGGGCATTCTCTGCCAATATATAAATACCTTTTAACTGGGCAATGGCGTAGCCCAGGGGGGGGGCATCGCTTGTCGGTGAAGAAGGGAGCCGGGAGGACGATCCTGCAGCCTGCCCGTAAAATTGCATGGCTTCGCGTATTTGCGGCGTCTCGATATTAGCGGGAGCAAAAGGCGGGGAAGCATAGTGATTACTCCCAGTGCCGTTATTAAGACGCGCTTCTGACGACAACGCTGTTTGCGCGGCTAACGGCATAGATTGTTGATCGACAATTGCTGATGACTGCCCTTGGCCAGCAGCATTGAGGCCCGCTGCCGAAGCAAGGGACGACGCCGTGGTTAGCTGATCATCTGGTCGTATATCCGCTAAAGCATGATGTAGACTACTGTAAATGAAGCCATGCACGGTACGCCCGTCGCGAAAACGTACTTCATGCTTAGTCGGATGGACATTCACATCCACCGTGGCAGGATCTATCTCTAGATACAGGACAAATGCTGGATGACGGCCATGATAAAGCACATCTGCATAAGCTTTACGGACGGCATGGCTAACCAACTTATCTTTGATCGCACGACCGTTCACATAAAAATGCTGTAGGTCAGCTTGGCTGCGAGAAAAGGTCGGTAATGCCACCCATCCCCATAACCGTAAGCCGTGGCGTTCAATATCTACTGTTAACGCATTTTCCATAAATGCGGGGCCACATATTTGCGCTACCCGGCGATTTTTTTCGGCATCTGACCCGCCCGAACGTAAACTATGTATGGTGCGTTGATTATGTCGTAGCTCAAAAGTCACATTGAAATTCGCCAACGCTAGACGCTTTACGACTTCTTCTATGCGATTAAACTCGGTCTTTTCAGTGCGTAAAAATTTGCGCCTCGCGGGTGTATTAAAGAATAAGTCTCGCACCTCTACGGTAGTGCCCTGTTGGTGGGGAGCAGGCACTAGCTCCGTGGACATATCCTGCCCTTCGGCCTTTGCCGCCCAGCCTTGTGCCGAATCTGTAGAGTTACTGGTTAAGGTTAGGCGCGAGACTGAACTTACACTCGCTAAAGCCTCTCCACGGAAACCTAGTGTCCCCACGGCTTCTAAGTCATCTAATACGTAAATTTTACTGGTCGCATGGCGGCTCAACGCAAGCGCCAAGTCATCTTGCTCGATGCCGTGGCCGTTGTCTCGAATCCGCATGGTTTTAATGCCCCCATTCTCTATATCGATATCGATACGTGACGCACCCGCATCTACACTGTTTTCTAGCATTTCTTTGATGACGGATGCCGGACGCTCGACCACCTCACCCGCTGCAATCTGGTTAGCCAAACGTGGTGGTAGTAATTTTATTTTAGACATAGGATGTTAAGGCTTTTAACGAGGTAAAGGAGCATCAATCATACAGGAAAAACACACGTTATCCGGATAGCAATTAATCCATTAAATTGTTGGTACAGTTTGACCTGCCAACAATGTCAGCTACTCTTTGAATGGTATCCCCTTAAAACAGGTAAAAAACAATAAATGAGCAACGCACGACATGTTTTACTCAATTGATTACAACCGCCTTACTAGCATTTACGCTTATGTTTACTGCTCTAGTCAATGCAAGTGACCTTAGCAAGCTCACCATTATGACCGAGGATTTCCCGCCCTTTAACTATAAACAGGATGGCAAAGCCGTCGGCAGTGCTGTTGATTTATTAATGAAAGCAAGTGCCGCTGCAGGTGATCCTATTGCCAACGGTAAAATCAACGTGATGACTTGGGCACGAGCCTACAAGGCAGCGCTGTCAGGACCCCACGTGCTATTGTTTAGCATGACTAGAACAGAAGCGCGCGAAGATTTATTTAAGTGGGCGGGTCCGATCGGAAAAAATCGACTGGTAATATTTGCGAAAAAGTCGTCTAACATTGCGCCATTTACTGATGTAAAAGACAACGCGCTTATAGTCGGCGTAATACGCGATACGGTGGGCGATCAATTAATGGTGGCTGCGGGTGTAAGTGATGAAGGTCTGATGCGCAACTCTAAGCCAGAGGGCGCTGCAAAAATGTTAGTCAGCGACAGAGTGAAGCTATGGGCTTACAGCGAAAATAGCGGCTCAAAACAATTAACGGCTGCAGGCGCGAATATGGATGACTATGAAATTGTGCATGTTTTAAAATCTAGCGAGTTATATTTTGCTTTTAGTAAAGATGTCGATGACTCCGTTGTGCAAGTGCTACAAAAAGGCATCGACGCCGTTCGATAATAGCTTAATCGATGATATCGCCCTTCAATTGATTGTTCGTTGTTGCTCAACATAATAGCAAACATTTCATTATCTTTTTTATTGCGTGGGGAGGGCAAACGTATTTTTTCATTCTTTACCCCCCCCCCCCCCATGTTTTATCCATGAATATACCCACTACTTATCCTTGCGCTGTTCATATTCAGCAGGCGTGTTACCCAAAGAATTAATTTTCTCCGCCTTGCCAACGGCTCTTTATTTCCTATACTGTCAATATTGCTCATAGATCAACCACTTAGTTAACCAAAGGAATACCGATGAAATATTCACTGCCAACCTTTCTATCCAGCTTAGTATTATTATGCATGACTCACATTTCCGTCAGCACTGCTGCTGACCTTGACTCACTCAACATTATGACGGAGGAATTCCCTCCATTTAATTATTCTTATGACGGCAATCCTTCGGGTCTGTCTGTAGACTTACTAATTAAAGCTAGCGCTGCCGTAGGCAGCCCTATAACAGAAAAAGATATCAATATAGTGGCATGGGCGCGGGCGTACAAGACCACGCTGTCAGGCCCCAACACGATGCTTTTTAGTACCACCCGCACCGAACAACGTGAGGACTTGTTCAAATGGGCTGGACCCATTGGTCAAAACCGTACTGTAGTATGGGCAAAAAAAACATCGAACATTGGACAAATAGTTGACATGTCGGCTATTGACAAAAAAATCGTTGTCATTCGTGATTCTGTTGACGATCAAATGACAGTGAAGGCGAATGTGTCTACCAAACTAATCACCCGCGCCTCAAAACCTGACTCAGCGGCTAAAATGCTCTCTACCAATCGTGTCGACTTATGGGCTTACAATGAACTCACGGCGATAGAAATATTAAAGCGCAACGGGCAGAATTTAGATGACTATGAAATCGTTCATGTCCTTAGCTCAAGTGATTTATACTTTGCATTTAGTAAAGACGTCGATGACTCAGTTGTTCAGCTGCTGCAAAAAGGCATTGATATGGTTAAATAGAACACCTTTTAAATACACGTCAAGAAGATAATAAAAGTTTGCTTAACATCCACTAAGTAAACTTTTCTCTCTCTATGGTAAACTTCTTTTTTAACAGGCAATATTTCTACATTAGTTTATTGCCCACTTTTTTCACTTACATTTTGGTATTTTTTTATTGCCATTTTAACCGCGCTTAATCACTATCAGCGCCCTAAAAAAATCGCCAATAATTTCTATAGATCACTGTATTTAATACAATAAACGCACCAATGACGATACCTGTAGTTTCACATCCAGCATATAGTTTTTCTTTTCCGGGAAATCACCGTTTTCCAATGGAGAAATTTTCACTACTGACGCAATATCTACAAGAAAGCGGAATATCTAGTCAAAAGAATCATTTCAGGCCCGGTAGTAGTAAACCCGCACTACTCAAGCAAGCTCACTGCCCAAATTATATTGAGCGCTTTATTAATAACACACTCGGTAAAAAAGAATTACGTAGAATGGGCCTACCTTGGAGTAAAAGTTTAGTGCGTCGTACATTAATCTCCCCCAACGGCACCTTTTTAGCCGCTCAGCTAGCACTCAAACACGGGATCGCTTGTCATTTGGCTGGTGGAACCCACCATGCCCATTTTGACTTTGCCTCGGGCTTTTGTATCTTTAACGATCTCGCCATCACGGCTAAAGCTTTACTTACGCTGAAAAAAGTGGATAAACTATTGATTTTTGATTGCGATGTACATCAAGGCGACGGCACTGCGTCGATACTCGGGGATGATGACCGTGCTTACACATGCTCGATTCATTGCGAAAAAAATTTCCCCGCAAAAAAAGCCTTGAGCAATTTTGATGTTGGCTTACCACCCAAAACGCTAGATGATGATTATTTACTCTGTGTCAGCGATACGCTAGAAAAGTTAATTCGGCAAGAACAGCCGGAACTGATTATTTATGATGCAGGAGTGGATGTATATAAGGGTGATCCTCTAGGGTTATTAGATATATCACTAGAGGGCATTCGCCAGCGAGAAAAACTAGTGCTAACACTCTGCAAACAACATGACATTCCGGTTGTCACCGTTATCGGCGGGGGCTACGATGATGACCGCTACGCTTTAGCACAACGACATGCCATGGTCGTCGAAGAAGCGTTTAATTTATTCGAAGACTAGCGTTTAACTCAATACACGCTCGTCTCAAGGCTACTAAGGCAGACGAAGGCTCTCTGGTAACACTGCGCTATAGTCCTGGCACATACGCTGATACCCCGTACTGATTTTTCGCTGCTTAGATAAGAAAGGAACATCCGTGACGTTGGCCACCCACAGAAACATGCCAAACAAACAAATATTATTTTTCCAGATTGACTTCTAGCCAAATAATTTTGGTTATAAAGCACGTCCCTCACACACTGTAATTCCTTATGCATCGCGATAAGGCTAGCATGGGCATCAGCACTAGTAGCCTCTAGGTTTTCGCCAATTTTTTCCTCACGGCTTTGACGAAAACACGCTTTATCTTTTTCTTCAATAATCTTGTAAATTGGCATAAGGACCACAGCACGAATATGAAGAGCAAGTGCGCTACTGTCCACTCGTTAAATTGCTTAGCTTGCTACAACTTCTAGCCATTCTCAAACAAACAATGATGGACTGTCTGGGCACTGTCGCTCCAAATATAAAGCGATCTCCCAAGAGTCACTGTTAATGGCTTCGCCATCAACAATCATTGGTAAAAGGTCCTGTTTGGATATAGCGAGTTTTCCAACAGTGTGGACTAAAGCAAACCGCTTTATCTGCTGCTGCAAGATCGTAAAATGTAATCATCTAAACTTCCCTTAGATAGTTTATTCCAGTATTGGCAACGGCGATAAAAACCCAATATTACTGGAGACATACTACTTTCAACAATTGCCTTTAATGTTAATTAACCTACACCGATTGTATAACTAAGCATTATTTTTATCTGCTGTAATGCTTACACAGTCGGCAGATACATCTTTAACCACTACTGGAGTTTCCCTACTCGCTGCAAAGCTAAACCTATAACGATCACCCCTAATCCAACAAAGGTTAGCGACTGTAGAGGCTCCCCTAATACTTGGTTAATGATAAAGAGACTAACGAACGGCGATAAGAAGATGAGCGAACTAATGCGTGATGTATATTCGGTTGTCTGCAGTGCTGATTGCCACAGTATAAAAGTGAAGCCCATCTCAAATAAGCCGATGTAAGCCATGCTGGCCAATATGTTAAATGAGGGATGAATAGAACTGAGGGAAGTATCGCTTAAGTAAGCAATAACCATCAGCACGGGTAACGCATAGAAAAAATTCTGGAATAACGCCAATACCGGGGAACGCTTATCTTTTATATTAAACAGCCAGTAGGCTGCCCACACTACTGTGCTTACCAACGCTAGCAAAACCCCTATTGAGTCGACTCCGCCGGGAAGTCCTTTGCCTGCCATGGAAATAAGAAAAACGCCGCCATACGCAACAAACATCCCAAGAATATCCCAACGAGTAACTTTTCTACCCAGAAATGGAACAGCCAGCAAACCTAAGACAATGGCCCAAGTATAGTTAATAGGTTGAGCAATTTGTGCAGGCAATCGATCGTAGGCTTCAAATAGAATAAGATAATAAAGAACGGGGTTGAGCATTCCTAACTTTATAGATACGTAGCGATTTTGCCATAAGGAAAAAATAGCAGAGGAGAGTTCTTTGCGGAAGAGTAGCACGCCAACCAAGACAATGAGAGAGAAAAAACAAGCGCCAGTCAATAATAATATCACTGACGTTAAGCTTAGGCCAATTTTGAACGCCGATGCTACTGTAGACCACAATAGCACCGCCGTTAAACCATAGCTTAACGCGAGCGTTTCTTTTTTCACATCAAAAAAATCCTATCGAACGTTAGCTAGGAACTTTTGTGTGTGAACACTTTGTGGGTTACCAAAGATTTCTGCTGGCGTACCAATTTCTTCCATTTTACCTTCATGGAAATAGGCCACACGATCAGATACTTCTTTTGCAAAGCTCATCTCATGGGTCACCACGATCATCGTCATACCGTCTTTTGCCAACAAACGCATGGTATCCAATACTTCACCCACCAGCTCGGGATCAAGTGCAGACGTTGCCTCATCAAACAACATATAACTTGGCTCCATCGCTAGAGCACGAGCGATCGCTAGACGTTGCTGCTGACCACCGGAAAGTTCGCCTGGGTATGATGCTAGTTTATCACCTATACCCACATGCTCTAGTTGTGACGCAGCAATTTCTTCAGCAGCGGCTTTGCTTAATCCTTTAACGATACGTGGTGATAACGCAACATTCTCAAGCGCCGTTAGATGCGGAAATGAATTCCATTGCTGGAAAACCATCCCAATTTTTTCACGCAGTGAATTTAAGTTGGTTTTCTTGTCATGAACATCCACTCCGTCAACAATGATTTCACCATTGTTAATCGCTTCCAAGCCATTGATACAGTACAACAATGTTGATTTACCCGAACCAGAAGACCCAACAATCGTTAATACTTCACCGTCAGCCACATCCAAATCTATACCTTTCAGTACTTGAACATCACCAAATGCTTTATGTAAGTTTCTGATTTTGATCATTGTTGCCACCTTTTTTCTATATAACTACTCGCCTTTGCTATCGGATATGAAAGGGCGAAATAAAAGAGACCCGCGATTGCTAAAACAGTAAATGTTTCTGCTGTACGAGTAATTAATATTTGAGACGCTTTTAGCAACTCGATATAACCAATAACTGATACTAGTGCCGAATCTTTAAGTACGCTTAGCGCAACACCTACCCAAGACGGTAAAACAGCACGCAAACCAATTGGCCATACGATGTAACGCATATCTTGCCAGTAGGTCATACCCAGCGAACGAGACGCTCTGCGCGTTGTTAATGGTACTGCATCAATGCCACTGCGTGCCACTTGAGCCACCAGTGAAGACGTATAGATGGACAATATTATCGTACCCGACCAAAAAGCGGGCAAAGGATAACCAGCGATCGCAATAAAGCTATCAAACAAAATCAACTGAATAATTAACGGCACGCTTCGAAATACATCGAGAAAACCATTAACGACCATGCGCACAGCCATGTTACCGGCATTTAGCATCCATCCGAAGATAACCCCGAAGATCGTTCCGACACTGATCGCAACAATTGAAATTTCTAATGTTTTTAACGCCGCTTCACCCAAAAACAGTAGATCACTAGCTTGTAAGTCACTGAAGACTTGAACTGATGTAGCCATAAAATATCTCCTATTGAGGGCCTTTAAACAAGCGCCAGCCGATAAAACTCATGATCCCTAGAGCGATCTTTGCAATAATGTAATAAATCACTGCAGTTGCCGCAAAGAACTCGAACGCCCTAAAGGTTTTAGAGTACAAGAACTGAGTTTCGCCCGTTAATTCGCGGAGACCCACTAGCATGCCTAGAGAACTGATTAAAATCACCCAAATAAATTGATTCGTCATAGGGTGATAAATAATACGCATCACCTGAGGAACAATAACGTGCAGCTGTGATTGGAAGAATGACATACCAAGAGAGCGGGCCGCGCGAAGTTGAGTCGGGGGGATTGCGTTAAAGCCACCCCTAAAGTTTTCTGCCATATAACCTGCCGTATTGAAAGATAACGCAATCAAGACAACAAAATAGGAGTCGATAATGATGCCTATGGCACCCATACCAAACTTAAAGAAGAATAACTGGAAGAGTGCTGGCGTATTTCGCGCAAGCTCAATCCATGTTCCCGCAAAGAACCTGAGGAACCAAAAGTTAGAAGCACGAAAGAAACAAATGAATAAGCCGATGAATGTCCCTAATAACATAGATATCACGGACACTTCGAGCGTGATTAATGCGGCCTCTAACATTTGGGGTAATGACTGGAAAACTGGACGCCATAAAAACTGATAGTCCATTGGTACCTCCTAACAATATCACTGAGATTATTGTAAATATTACTTATGATTCACTTAACTACAACTAACGATGAAACAAATTGAGCTCTTTATCTATGGGAAAGTAGACGCCCTATTTATTGTTATCATGCTCGTAATGACAAAGTTAAGCATAGCGCTATACTGGAAAAAAGCCATTCACGTAGTGAACATGCGTAAAAACACTCTGCAATACTTAGAAATATAATAAATAACGCACCCTAAGGTGCGCTACCGATTTGCTTCGAACAGATCTGACGACCTAGTAGTAAGTTCCAGGAACCGTCATGTTTGGAGCTGTACCACCGATCCATTTACTATAAAGCTCTTGGAAACGACCAGTACGTACTTGTCTGTTAATATACAAGTTCAAATAGTTAAGCCATCCAAATTCCTTACGCAGTGTCATCATACCTACGATATCAGCACCAAAAGGAGCAACAGGTCCTAGTTTAATACCTTTAAATTTTCCAGAAGCCATTACGTTAGCCGCTGCCGTATCAGTAACGATAACCGCGTTAACTTGGCCTTGAGACACCGCTAGGAAAGATTCGTTTTCGCTCTGAAAAGAAGAATATTTGCCTTTTGCCCCTTCCCAGTTCTCTTTTTTGTAATCTAAGAAAGAACTTTCGTACGTGGTACCAACAGCAGCACCTACGTTCAGGTCTTTAAGATCTTCCCAAGAATTTACTTCTACTTTATCGGAAAGCAATGCTTGGAATTGGAAAACCATATAAGGGATAGTAAAACCAACAGTCTGGGCTCGCTCAAGAGTGTCAGAGGACGAAGCAATTGCTACATCAATTTTACCTGAGATCAAGCTAGGGATACGCTCTGCCCACGTTAGACCGACTATTTCGTACTCGATCTTCATTGCTTCTGCTAGGTCTGCACACATATCAACGTCCATGCCTACGGCTTCGTTGTTGCTATCACGAAAACCCATTGGTGGGAAATCAAGAACAACGCCACAACGTACTTTGCCTTTTGACAAAACGTCATCTAACTTGTCTGCTGCTACGTTACCAGAAGCTAACAAACCGAAGCTTGCGGCTAGCAGTGCTTTTTTGAAAAATTTGCTTTTCATGTTTTTCACCTTTTTAGTTTATAAAATTATTAGTATTTATTCTTATAATGGTACTGCTTAACTTAAACGGTACTGCTTAACTTAAACAACATTGACTCAACAAAACAAGCCACCATCAACCTAATCGGCCATATTCATAAGTAGATTTTCAAATCGGCGACTGGCCTATTCTATCAAAGCCGCCGATTTACACTTGCAATATTCTACGAATACTTTTCTAAAACTACGGTTTTTCTGTTATGCCTAGGGGTCTGGCGCTAACAAACTGGCGTTACCACCAATAGCCGCAGTATTTAGACAGATAGTCTTTTCCGTGATGAAGCGCGTTAAATAATTAGGGCCCCCGGCTTTAGGACCGGTGCCAGACAAGCCGCGCCCGCCGAATGGGTTTACACCTACCACTGCACCCACCTGATCACGATTAATGTATACATTGCCCACACGAGCACGGCGTGCAATGTACTGATACGTGGTATTGTTACGCGAATGAACGCCCAAGGTCAAACCAAACTGCATACCATTGATGTCCTGTAACACCTGATCCATCTCTGAGGCAGCAAAGCGCGCCACGTGCAGAATCGGGCCAAATTTCTCATCGCTCAACTGCTTAATGGAGTCAATCTCTATCAAGGTTGGCACAACAAACGTACCATTTTCAAATCCTTCTGGCGCATTGCCCTGATAGACTTGCTTGGCCACGCCTTTCATCTCTTCTACATAAGACAACAGGTTACTTTGCGCAGCTTTATCAATCACCGGGCCCATATCTGTCGCATAATCACCAGGGAAGCCTAACTTCAACTCATCCATAGAACCTTTGATCAATTCGATGACTCTGTCAGCGATATCGTCTTGCACATAAAGTACACGCAACGCTGAACAACGCTGCCCAGCAGAACTGAATGCTGAACGAATAACGTCCGTCGCGACCTGCTCTGGCAGCGCTGTCGAATCAACCAGCATAGCGTTCAGACCACCCGTTTCCGCGACTAATGTGGCGATGGCTGACTGGCGATTAGCCAGTTGGGTATTAATAATTCGCCCTGTAGGCGTGGACCCAGTGAAGGCAACCCCAGCGACATCGGCACTTTTCATCAACACACCGCCTAGCTTGGCGCCTGGTCCTGGCAAAAACTGTAGCACCCCTTTAGGGACGCCAGCTTCGTGCATCATTTCTACTGCACGATAAGCAATCAAACTGGTTTGCTCCGCTGGCTTCGCGATCACTGTATTACCCGCTACTAATGCCGCCGCAACCTGACCCACAAATATAGCTAACGGGAAGTTCCATGGACTAATACAAACAAATACACCACGACCTTCATAATGCAGCTCGTTCAACTCGCCTGTAGGACCAGGCAATGTGATGGGCTTATTAAACATATCGCGTGCTTGCTGCGCATAATAGCGGCAGAAATCTACCGCTTCACGAATCTCGTCAATAGAATCGTCCAGTGTCTTACCTGCTTCGCGAACACACAAAGCCATTAATTCTTCACGGTTATCTTCTAGCAATGCGGCGGTTTTTTCTAACGCGGTTGCGCGCTCCTTAACATCACTTAAAGACCATGTATTAAAGCTTTCTTTTGCGGTTATGAGTGCGTCGGCCGCCATTTCCTCGTCAGCGTGGACCACAAAACCTACTTTCAAATTATTATCATAAGGGCTAAAAACTTGCACTGAATGACTAGCGCCACCGTCTGAACCAGACTCTCCAAGAATAGGTTTGGCTGACCACTGGGTATCGTTATATTTTTTTATAGCGTTCATTAAAGGCGTCCTCTGTGAAGCGATATGCAAATTAAACCCTTTTGAATTATCGCGGTCGTTAAAAATATTGCCAGGCAATGGAATATGTGGATTTACGATGCTGGCACGTGTCATTAGTAGCTTGGTAGGGTGCACTACCAACTCATCAACAGGCACAGTGGCGTCTTGCAGTTTGTGTACAAAAGACCCGTTGGCACCGTTTTCTAACAGGCGCCTTACGAGATAAGGGAGAAGGTCCTCATGACTGCCCACTGGCGCATAAATTCTGACGCCTACATTGGGATGCGCATGCATTATCGATTCGTACAAACCCTCGCCCATACCATGCAAGCGCTGAAATTCAAATGCGCGATCACCCGCCATAGCCAGAACACTGCCAATGGTTTGTGCGTTATGACTGGCAAACTGAGGGTAAATAAAGCCTTTTGTATAATCAGACAATAAGTACCGAGCACACGCCAAAAAAGAAGTATCGGTAGACTCTTTGCGAGTAAATACGGGATAGCTATCAATGCCTAGCTGCTGGCAAAATTTAATTTCCGTATCCCAATATGCTCCCTTCACCAAACGTACGGGAATTTCATCGCCCTGCGCTTTGGCGGCAGAGGTGATCCAGCAAAGCACGTGTAAAGCACGCTTGGAATATGCCTGAACCACTAAGCCAAAATTACCCCAACCCTTGGACACATCAGAACTATAGACTTGCTTGAATAACTCTAATGATAATTCTAGACGGTCAGCTTCTTCGGCATCAACAGTAATACCGATATTATAAGACCTTGCTTTTTTAACAATCGTTTTTACAATCTCGACCAATTCGGGAAGCGTGTCTTCTTTGTGGGATTCCTCATATCGGGGATGTAACGCAGATATTTTAATGGATAGCGTATGCCCGTCCCCCGTTTCCGGACGGGACCTAGCATTGCCTGCCATTTTATCAAGCGCATCCAAGTAGCTATCTAAATAACGCTTGGCATCTTTGCGTGTGTGCGCCGCCTCACCCAGCATATCGAAAGAATATTTACAGCCTTCCCTACAAAAAGGAATAGAGCGCTTACTGGCTTCTTGAATAGTCTGACCTAGCACAAAATATTCACCGATAATCTGCATCGCTACTTTCATCGCGGCACGCAGTGTAGGCGCGCCACACTTGTAAAGTAATTGCTGCAGACCGTTAGCCGCATCGCCGTGATTGACTGCGCCTGTTTTGACAAATCGACCAGCGATTAATAACCCCCAGGTTGATGCGTTAACAAACAAGCTATTTTTACCGTCTAAATGGGCTCCCCAGTCAGCGGCTGTCAACTTGTCTTTGATAAGCGCGTTACGTGTTGCCGCGTCGGGAACCCGCAACAAGGCTTCAGATAAACACATTAATGTAACGCCGTCCTCATCGCTCAAACTGTATTCTTGCAAAAGTTTATCAACAACGTGCCCGCCTTTCTTACTCAAGCGGGTCTGCTCTATCAAGGGACGAGCGGTAGAATTGATTTCTAACATTTCCTGAGACGATGGGTCTGCAACAGCGATAAGACGCTTCATCCAAGTTTCTTCGTCAACACTATAATTCTTCGACAGCTCTAAAAGTAACTGATCGTGATCAAGCTTGATCCAATCTTCAACGAAAGACAAACAATTAACTGATTTCATATTTTCACACTCTGCTCGTTAGTGGTGAAGTATCGGCCAATATTTATCAAGAAGATTGCATAAAAATACGCATTATTTGCAAAAAAGTATGCAAATAAAATAACCTGCTAGTGAAAATATCTAACGATTAAGGAAGAAAAACCTTGAGAAACAAGGGGCTAGAGAAAAACCTATTAGAGGCTGCGTAAGTTTTCACTATAATGTTTGCAAAAACACACTATCTTACGCTGTTACGATATTGACTCGGCGAACAACCTACTTTTTTTGTAAAAGTATTAGTAAAAGCACTTTGGCTAGAAAAACCAAGGGAAAAACAGATGTCGATTAAATTTTTATTGGTATTCCCCAATAAAAATTTAGCCACCTTAACTCGTTCTAGTATGAGGAACTGATGAGGGGATACTCCGGTTTTGTCGCGGAATTTTTGATAAAAATGGCTAGCACTTAAATCGCATACTTGCGCCAACTCGGACACCTGAATCTTATCGGCGATATGCGCATGAATATATTGTTGGATGAGATTTAAATCCAACCTGTCTCCGTGTATTCTATGCTCGACAGCTGCCGCATTGCCGGACAAGCGATTAGATAAACTACGCAGTACTAGCTCTGCCACTAGCGGCTTAAAAGATGGGTCGTCACCGTAAGATTTCATTTCGCTTGCGAGAGAAAACAGCATTAAATGCATTTGCTGATCGATAGAAAAGTAGCGGCGAGAATCAAATAAACGGCGTAGACCTTCATCTGACTCGCCGTGTAAGTTATTACCCTCTATCAAATCTTTTCCCACATCTAATAGGAAAACATTATTATCACTACCCCCAGTAAAGCTGTGCTTCTCATTAGACGGAACAATGCATCCTGAATACCCATCCACTTTCCCACCAAGGCCTTCTATTTCAAACTTGGCTTCACCCGCAATACCGATAATAATCTGGTGGTGTTCATGCTTATGCGAGTCAGCCTGGGCTGACAGGTGAGAAGTTCTTGCGAAAATATCGTTATTCTGAATCATAATAATTGTGTCTATATGCTAGTAATTTAACATACTCCGCCATTCACGATCAAAGGAACGCTTATTTAACCTTCACTGCCAAGCATCCATATTTTTATATATAAAACCCATTAAAGATGGCGAGAAAACAATAAAAATCACCATTTTCGCTCATCTTAACTGCAAGCTTTTGCTGAGCGGCTTACAAATACCCTAGATATCATAGTCTACGATAATACGTTACGCCTATATTATTCAAGTAAAAAATAGTTAATTATCACTTTTAATGATATTTCAGAATAGAAAACGGGGGCTATACAACAAAACACTAGAATCATTTGAAATACCTTGATTTTATTACTATTGATGACCGCACGCTGGCAAAATCTCTGGCTATAAATAGTCATCTTGTCAAAAAAACTATCGGTCAATTTTTATTTTTCCACGCGTTTTTAATGACTATATTTTAATCAAATAAGATCGGCATCTATTTTTTTAGCTTTCTTATGCCCTTCATCAGTGTCACCCATTTTCCAGTAACTACTAATGTACATATTATTTTTATTCAATTTCCGTTCTATTTTAAAATATTGCCGGCAACTCTTCATTGTAGAAAATTCACTCGCCACCCAAACAGACACCTCACCGTCTTGCCAAGGCATCGAACGTACTTTATCAACAAGTAACGTATTCGGGATATCAGGGTGCGCGTTAATCACCCAGTGTACCGAAACACCTTCAGGAACATATATTGGCAATTTATCTTCTTCTGACAACACTTCGATCACTGCATAGCCTATCGTCGTAGGCGGTAATTTTTCTAAATTAACACTAATCGCAGGTAACGCCGTCATATCACCCGCCAGAAAAAACCAATCGGCGTCCATATTAATCAGCTTTGCTGCACCTGGCCCATCAATATTAATCTTGTCACCCGCGCTACATGCCAAAGCCCAAGCAGATGCTGGGCCATTATCTCCGTGACTCACAAAATCGATGGTGAGCTCGCACTCTGCTTGATCAAAGGCACGGACAGTGTAGGAACGTACAAGAGGTTTTTCGTTCATCGACGAGGCTAATTCATGACTCAAAAAACGTAGTTTGACATAGCCACTTTCAAAATTAGTGGGGAAATCACTTAGTGCGTCGCCGGATAAAATAATACGTAACATGTGGGGCGTTAACCATTGTTTGTGTTTTACGGTGACATTACGAATAGCTCTACCGGTCATGGCCTTTTCCCTCTATTAATCTATCGATAAAACACCATCCACTAGAATGGCTCAAATAAAAATGGCGTCAATGTTAGCATAAAATAAGCTGCGCATAGAAAGGCCAGACACTACGATAAGTAATCACCTTCAAATGTATGCAGTATATCAAGTGGCTCGTATTCTTCGCCTTCTAGTTCTGCATCCCAGTTGACACCGACTAACACAACATCAGTATGCATTCCGGTTAACCAGTCATCCATAAACTCCTCTAAAGATATCGCCACCACTTCATGCCCCTGCCAATCATCATTGACATGGCATTGAGCAAACTCTGGCTGCGACCAAAAGGGCATGACATTGGTTTCTGGATATTTTTCCGATGCCGACAAAGCCCAACTACCATCTTCATGCTGCAAACCCCAGACGCAGCCAGTGTTCACGGCATCTTCAAAGAACAGGTGGTAATTTTCTTCATGGTTGTTGTTCAAGTGGTTCATAACACACTAACTCTTCATTAATAGTATTGATTGTTGACGACAATGCGTAATCGCTTCATCGGTATGGTAATTATACAACTTAATCCTTTCTATTCAGTGCCTATTTTCTTTACAATGGCTACTTGATTAATGGTTCTCTTAACTTGTCACTTGAAAACAAGAGAGATTAATAGGGAATGCCTCACGGCAGCTGTCCCCGCAACTGTAATCAGCGAGCTAACCGCATGCATCCACTGGATATTTTCTGGGAAGGACGCGGTAGCGACTGAGCTGATAGCCAGTAGACCTGCCTTAATCAATAAACCTGATGGTCGGGGTGTGCAATCGGGGTAGATTGGTTCAAAAAAAAGTATAGAAAGTAAGCGCAAGAAGCAAAGATAAGCACCGGTTAGACATTGAATAGCCACGGACAGTATGGTCGTTAACGTTGCGTTAGCGGGCGTATAGATGATGAGGCACGAATAACTATTTAATCATAGCCAATGCTATTTTATCTGGATATCTGCAATACTTGTATTGCCTATGTTACTTTTTATGTCTTGTATTCATAGCGGCGTTGCTCGCGACCAAGCCTACCCTTGCACACCGCCGCACTCTTTTTCGTTTTTTAACATACTCTCGGCGGCCTTTTATGGCAAAAGTCTTGAGCAAGGAGTTGACGTATGCAATCCGAACAATCAAAGCCACTAACACCAAAAAAGTCATTCAATAAAATTCCCGCAACAGTGGTCACCGGCTTTTTAGGCAGCGGCAAAACCACCTTATTATCTACTATATTAAAACAAGCACACGGCAAACGCATCGCCGTGATCGTTAATGAATTTGGCGAGCTGGATATTGATGCCGATGTACTCCGCAACTGTCCATTAGATTGCGATGACAACAATGTAAGTGGTTCCACAAATACCAACAATGGCGAAAACGGTATTTATGAGCTCGCCAATGGCTGTATTTGTTGCACAGTTGAAGAAGAGTTTTTACCGGTCATGCAAGAGCTTGTTGCCCGCCGTGATGACATTGACCACATCCTCATTGAGACTTCTGGCTTAGCCTTACCCAAGCCATTAGTTCAGGCATTTAACTGGCCAGAAATAAAACAACATTGCACCGTTGATGCGGTCATTACCGTTATCGACGGCCCTGCCGTTGCCGCAGGCCGCTTTGCCCACGATGCTGATAAAGTACAGCAGCAGCGCCTACAGGATGAAGGGCTTAATCACGATCCTAGCTTGCAAGAACTGCTGGACGATCAATTAAGCGCTGCCGATATCGTCGTCGTGAGTAAAAATGATTTACTGACCGATGACCAACGAGAAGCCGTTAGCAATATCATTGACAGCAAAGTGCCTAGCAGCGTAAAAACGGCATATATCAGCCATGGCGATGCGCCACTCAACGTCCTTATCGGTATTGAAGCTGCAGCAGAAGAAAAAATTAATCACGTACACAATCATCACGACCATCATCATGCCCATGGTGGACATCACGATCATGCCCATGATCATTTTGATTCGTTTGTGATCACCCTAGGCGAAGCCGATAGTGAACAGCTGCAGGCAACAGTAAAAGAGTTGCTCAGCACTTATCGTATTTATCGCGCTAAAGGATTTATTGCCATCCCTGACAAACCAATGCGCCAAGTATTACAAGCCGTAGGCGAACGTATTGATACTCATTTTGACCGCCCGTGGGCTGTTGAAGAAGTACGTAAAACACAGCTGGTGTTTATTGGTAAAGAGCTGGATGAAAAGCACATTACTACTGAATTAGAAAAGGCAGTAATAGTCGATAGCACTGCAACGGCATAAATAGACATAAGTAGACAAGGCCATGCATTTACTCGCAGCACAACCCGGCGGTTTTACCGACGACGAAGGCATTATTGACCTAGGGCAAACCCCTGGCAATATTGTCATTTTGTCGGCTGCCGATAGTGCTTTGGCGGGGCTAGCCGATAGTGCAGAAACACTCCCCCAAGACTTTCCCTCGATTCGTCTGGCTAATTGGATGCAGCTATTAAAGCCTGCCGCGTTTGATTTATATTGCACTAAGGTAATTGACTATGCACAAGTGATCATTGTGTCGTTATTGGGTGGAGAAAGTTATTGGCAGTATGGAGTTGAACAGCTGCAAGTATGGGCCAAGCAATCATCTGCCTCGGGACAAACAAGACACCTTATTATCGTGCCTGGTGACGATACGCCTGACGAGGCATTATTTTCGGCGTCAACCGTCAATAAACAAGACGCTATTAGGGTATGGCGCTTTCTACGTGAAGGTAGTTCTTTTAATTACCAACATTTATATTATTTTTTGGCCAGTAGCTATTTACACCAACCTCTAGAAAATCAGATAGACAGCCAGTCAGATAAACCTTTAGGGAAACAGTACCCGTGGGCAGAGCCGCGTAGCTTACCCAGAAGTTTATTATATTTACCCAGCGCATGGACGACGACTGATTACGATCAACATAGTCTAAACGATTGGCTACAATACTGGCGCACTCAAGCTAATCGTCAATCTAGTCACCAACAATCCAGCGAACAAATTCATTCATCGCCCGTATGCGCACTGTTATTTTATCGCAGCCACTTACAATCTGCGCATACGCAAATGTTCGACCAATTAATTGAAACCTTAGCCGCGCATGGCTTACGCCCACTGCCTATTGCCATCAGCTCATTAAAAGATAAGGACTCCTTATCGCTTGTTAATAATTTATTAATCGAAAGCAAAGCCGCGATCATTGTTAACACTACCGGCTTTGCGAGTCACATTGCTACCAGTCCCGACCTTTCTTCCGAGCCCACTACTTTTACCTCGCCCTTTGCGGTAAATATTCCGGTGCTGCAATTAATATTATCTAGCTCAACAAAGGATGACTGGAAAAATTACAGCCAAGGCTTGCGCAGTCGCGACATTGCCATGCAAATTGTATTGCCCGAGATGGACGGTCGAATTATTACCCGTGCCGTTAGCTTCAAAGCCGAAGCACGGTTTAGCCAGCGCTGTGAAATATCGGTGGTACGTTATGCCCTTTACCACGAGCGCGCCCGCTTTGTTGCACAACTCGCGCAAGCGCACTGTCGTCTAGCGAGCAAGAATAATAGCGAAAAACGCATTGCTTTTATTTTAGCAAACTACCCTACCAAAGATGGCCGTATCGGTAACGGGGTAGGCTTAGATACACCCGCATCGACCATTCAATTATTACGCACATTAGCCGACCACGGTTATCCTGTTGATAATATCCCTGAAAATGGCAATGCATTAATTACCGAACTACTGGGCGCGGTCACCAACAATCCAAACACCTTGCATCAACGCCCTTGCTGGCAAAGTATTTCGCAAGAAGATTACCAACATTATTTTTCTGCTTTACCCGAAAACAATCAAAAAATGATGTTAGAGCGCTGGGGGAGTATCGACCAAGATCCTAAGTATCGTAACGGTCGCATTATGTTAGCGGGAATTCGTTTAGGTGAAACCTTTATTGGCATCCAACCCGCGCGCGGATTCAATATGGATTTGATCGCCAACTATCACGACCCTGATTTAATTCCGCCGCATAGCTACCTCGCATTTTATTTTTGGTTGCGCCATTGCTATAAAGTCGATGCGATTATACATGTTGGCAAACATGGCAACCTCGAATGGTTACCCGGAAAAGGCACCGCCTTGTCGGAAGAATGCTGGCCCGATATTGCGCTTGGCCCTATGCCACATTTCTACCCTTTTATTGTTAACGATCCTGGCGAAGGCGCACAGGCAAAACGTCGCACTCAAGCGATCATTATCGATCACCTAATGCCGCCTATGACGCGCGCAGAAACCTATGGTGAGTTAGCAGAACTCGAAGGTTTAGTCGACGAATATTATCAAGCAATGGGCATGGATACGCGTCGTGAGACTTGGTTAAAAAATGAAATTTTACGCCTCGTTAGCGAGACACATTTATTAGAAGAACTCGCTATAGCAAAGACCACTAATAACGACGAGCAAGAGCAACAAGTATTGTCGAGTGTAGATACCTATTTATGCGATATTAAAGAAGCACAAATACGTCATGGTTTACATATTCTAGGCACTCTACCCGAGACAGAAAAACTCTGCGATACCCTTGTCGCTTTGCTGCGTTTACCTAGAGGTAGCACACCCGAAAGCCAAGGTATTTTGCATAATCTGGCAAAAGATTTACAGCTAAGTAATACGACTAACGATCAAGAAGGTCGTCCAAAAAATGATAGTGATAAAGTAGAACCTTTTGATCCTTTGGCTGCATCCACCGAAAACTGGCAAGGTGATAAGCCCGCATTATTAACCACCGTTTCTGCAAATACATGGCGTACCGAAGCCGACACCCGTGAGCGTTTAGAAATGCTCGCCGCACAATGCATACGTGATTATGTGCTGGGCGACGATTCATTGAATGATCCACTGAACGGCTATATAGGGAACGACCCTATAGTGAACAACGATTCACCAAACAATGACCATATTGACAACACCAAAGATGTACTCGCACAACATCTATCTCATCAATTGCCTGATACCTTTGTTTTATTACGTTACACAAAAACACGTTTACTTGCTGCATTACATACCAGTGCAGAACAAGAAACCAGTGCGCTTATCACGGGCTTAAACGGTCAATTTATTCCCCCAGGGCCAAGTGGTGCACCGACACGCGGTCGCTTAGATACCTTGCCTACCGGCAGAAACTTCTTCTCTGTCGACAACCGTTCCATTCCGTCACCGGCGGCATGGGCCATTGGCCAACTATCGGCACAAACATTAATTGACCGGCACCTACAAGAACACGGCGATTACCCCGATCAATTAGGTCTGTCTGTATGGGGTACTGCCACCATGCGTACAGGAGGTGACGATATCGCTCAAGCGTTTGCGCTCATGGGCATTAAACCTATATGGGCAACGGGTTCACATCGCGTGATTGATTTTGAAATCATGCCCACCATGCTATTAGGACGACCGCGTATTGATGTGACACTACGCGTGTCAGGATTTTTCCGCGATGCCTTCCCTAACGTCATTAAATTATTTGATGCCGCTGTACTGGCCTTGGCCGACTTTGATGAGCCTGCACAAGCCAATAAAATCAAACAACATATTCAGCAACATCAAGAACAATTAATCGCGGAAGGCGAAAACCCAGAGATTGCCAAACGCTATGCCAGCTACCGTGTGTTTGGCAGTAAACCCGGCGCCTACGGCGCGGGCTTACAGGGGTTAATTGACGAACGTTGCTGGGAAAAAACCAGCGACTTAGCCGAAGCCTATGTTAATTGGGGCGGCTATGCCTATGGCGCGCCTATATCTACTATAAGCTCGACGGTAGATCCAGCTACAGCCAAAAGCACAAGCGACAGTAGTACAAACAACAATGAAGAAGCGAGCATAGGAATAGAGGGCGTTGACGTAAAAACCATTTTCCAACATCGTTTAAGTCAGCTCGACGTCGTTGCCCACAATCAAGATAATAGAGAACACGACATTCTCGACTCGGATGATTACTATCAATTTCAAGGCGGCATGACGAATGCTGTGAGTGTTTTTTCTGGATCGACACCGGTGGTATATCACAATGATCACTCCAACCCTTCTGCCCCTAAAACACGCACACTTAAAGAAGAACTTAATCGCGTGATACGTTCTCGAGTTCTCAACCCTAAATGGATCAACGCCATGCGTGAACATGGTTATAAAGGCGCATTTGAAATGGCCGCCAGCGTCGATTATTTATTTGCCTACGATGCTACGACTAATATGGTAGACGATTATCAATACGAAAAAATTGCCGACGAATTAATATTCGACGCCGACAACCGCGCGTTTATGCAAGAAAACAATCCTCAAGCCTTAGAAGAAATGGCTGAACGTTTACTGGAAGCCACTCAACGTGGTATGTGGGATAACGACAACGGTTACGGCGAAAAACTACAAGATTTATTATTAGATATAGACGCACAACAAGAAGGTAGCCATGACTAACACCCTAATGGTTCAAGGGGCTCACGCCTTAATGGTTCAAGGAACTACATCGGATGCAGGGAAAAGTATTCTCGTCACCGCAATCTGTCGTATTCTTGCGCGGCATAAGATCAGCGTTGCGCCATTCAAACCACAAAACATGGCCCTCAATAGTGCAGTCACTATCGAGGGCGGTGAAATTGGCCGGGCGCAGGCGGTGCAAGCCGAGGCTTGTTATTTATCGCCATCTATTTTAATGAACCCTATTTTATTAAAACCCAATAGCGACCTTGGATCACAAGTGATTATTCACGGTGAATCTATTGGCAATATGAAAGCGCAAGAATATCATCGCTACAAACCACAGTTACTCAATACGGTGATTGAAACATATCAACAACTGCAAGAAAAATATCAACACATTATTATTGAAGGTGCGGGCAGCCCCGCGGAAATTAATTTACGCGAACATGATATCGCCAATATGGGTTTTGCCGAGGCCATTAATTGCCCCGTTATTATTGTTGCCGACATTGATCGCGGCGGTGTTTTTGCTCACCTTTATGGGACTTACGAATTATTAAGCGACAGCGAAAAAAACCGTGTGCAAGGTTTTGTCATTAATCGCTTTCGGGGCGATGTGGAATTATTAAACCCAGGTCTAGAATGGTTAGAAGAAAAAACCGGCATTCCAACGTTAGCCGTCATTCCCTATATACATAATTTACATATTGAAGCCGAAGACAGCCTCAGCCAGCGTATGTATCAAGACGTCGATAAAAAAAATAACAGCTCATCAATATTACAAATAACGGTTCCGATCTATCCACGCACCAGCAATCACACTGATTTTGATGCCTTGCAACTTCACCCACACATTAACTGCCATCTAGCAAAAGATAGCGATGATTTTACCGGTGCTGATATTATTATTTTACCCGGCAGCAAAAACGTACAAGAAGATTTGCAATGGTTAAAAGAAAAAGGGTGGAGCAAGATTATTCAGCGGCATTTACGTTTAGGCGGGAAAGTGATTGGCATTTGCGGAGGTTATCAAATGTTAGGCCAATGGATTCACGATCCAAAAGCGATTGAATCCACCATTGGCTCAAGTCAAGGATTAGCTTTATTGGAAATGGAAACTACCCTACTTGATAATAAAACATTACGTAATGTTTCCGGTACGTTTGGCGAACAATTAATACCCGTTAGTGGTTACGAAATACATGCGGGCATCAGCCAAGGTGGATCGACTAAAACACCATTATTCCAACTACAAGCCCAATCGCTGAACAAGACAAAAAAAGAGATTTTTAACGATGGCGCCAAAAATTATACCGACACCGTGATGGGCAGTTATTTACACGGCTTATTTGATAATCTAGAATTTCTGCAACACCTTTTTCAATGGGCAAACTTGTCACACAGAGAAATGGCTAAAAGCACGCTGTTTGATTACGCTGTATTAAAAGATGAACAAATGAATCGACTAGCCGATGCCGTAGAGTCGGTGTTGCCATTAAATGTACTTTGTGAATTACTAGAGATTCCCACTCCTGATGGCACTGTATTTGATAATACGGTGCCATCAAAAAAGAAGGGGTATCACTGCCGTGATTAACTCTACTCCAGACTCTAAAAAAACAAAACCATTTAACCCCCTGCATGGCGGCGATCTCGTTAGTGCATCTGCACACTTTGGCATCCCTATTGAGCAATGGGTTGATTTATCCACGGGAATTAATCCAGAGCATTACCCTATTGAGCACCTGCCACTTAGCAGCTATTGCGCACTACCTTACATTAGAGATGAGTTTTTAGCCGCGGTCACTCACTATTACACGCCTGTATATGCTGAAAACGATACCTATAAACAAAACCAGAAAAACGCTCAGAAAAAAAAGCACTTTTTTGCCGTTGCCGGCACACAAACCGCAATACAAGTGTTGCCTACCTTATTGCCACCGTTCCCAATATTATTACCGGAAGTCGGCTACCAAGAATATCGGCAGCAATGGCAAAGCCGTGCATTATCTACCAATGATTATCCTTCTATGGATTGCGACGCTGCGGAAGCACATATTAATCAAGCAATTAAGCAACAGCCGCAACAACATGTGCTGGTCATTAATCCTAACAACCCTACCGGCATTGCCTTTAGCAAAGAACAATTAATCAGCTGGGCGCAAGCATTAGACCCACAAGCCTATTTAATTATTGATGAAGCATTTATTGATAGCACACCAGACAACAGCGTATTAACTGAAAAATCATCCAACGACCTACCCAACAACATCATCGTGTTGCGTTCTTTTGGAAAGTTCTTTGGCTTAGCTGGAATTCGTCTTGGATTTGTTTTTGCCAACACGAATATTCTTCTCCAATTAGAAAAAGCCATTGGTATTTGGCAAGTGAATGGGCCAGCACAAGCTATCGCCATTTTTGCGTTAGGTGATTCGACATGGCAGCAAAAAAACAGGGAAGCCATTTCCGCTAATGCTATTTTCACGCAAACTTTGTGCTCAACAATTCAAGAAAAATGCGACCGATTTATTCATAGTGATTTATTTTCTTCTTATTATTTTAGCCGTATACAAGCTGAACACATCAAACATCAACTTGCGTTTGCAGGCATACTCACACGTCTCATTGTCATCGACGAGAGCCACGCAATTTTGCGTATAGGTGTACTTTCATCTCAAAAAACTGAAAAATCACAGAAAACGAGTAAACATGTTAAATACATGTTTGATAATCTTCATTTTATAAGCGAGAGGTTTTAGAAAAATAATTATGCCGTCAAAACATAGCTATACCAAAGCTGAAAAAAAAAGCATTTACAAAGTTATGTCTGAACGGCGTGACGTCCGACATTTCAATAAAAAAACCATAGACCGCGAAACGTTTATGGCTATATTATCCGCCGCACATTTAGCGCCCAGCGTGGGCTTAATGCAACCGTGGCGTTTTATTCATATAAAAAAACGTAGCTTACGAGAAAACATCCACGCCATTGTAGAAGAAGAACGGTTACTCACCGCGCAAGTGTTAGGTGAGAAAAAAGAAAATTTTCTTCGCCTTAAAGTTGAAGGGATTTTACAATGTGCAGAAGTGCTCGTCGCCGCGCTACCCGATAAACGAGAAGAACATATTTTTGGCAGAAGAACACTGCCCGAAATGGATCTAGCCTCGCTCTCTTGCGCCATACAAAATATGTGGCTTGCCGCCAGAGCCGAAGGCATTGGTATGGGCTGGGTCTCGTTATTCGAGCCAGAAGCGCTAAAAGCACTACTTAACATGCCAGATGATAGCCACCCTATTGCCATTTTGTGCTTAGGACAAGTGGACGAGTTTTATAAGAAGCCCATGCTAGTAGAAGAGGAGTGGGCTCAAGAAAGCCCTTTAGAGGAAATGCTTTTCAGCAATACGTGGAAAAACACATGATATTTTTTCAACTATCATGTCAGTAAAAACCCTTTTCGGCACTAAACCTAAAATGGCGATTGGGGGGGCATCTATTGAAATATCCGAAAAAAATGGGAAGGTTCAAGTAAAATCGTTTTAAAACAACAACTAAGAAAAAAATTCTATTTTTAATATTCTAAAAATCCCAAAAAATAACTATTCGGCTAATTCTTTAATACACTAAAAAACCAAAGGACCATAACTTTAAGTTATTAACAGCAGCCAGCGATAAATGGTGCAAAAGAAATTGTTTGCTACACTTATAAATAATATGACCAGTATCATTTATCTTTTTAATCAACGACAGCAAGATAATTATTATGAATATACCCACGCCACTCAAACTTCTGCCTAATATTAACTGGCGCATCGGCATGAATTTATCATGGAAACAAAAGCTCACTATTGTTATTGCCATTTCTTTAATCGGTCTTGGAGTTGTTGCTGGTTCAGCATTTACTGGTTTAAACAGTGTTAACCATAGCTTTGAGATTCAAGGTGACGCTATTGACTATCAAAAGCGATCCCTCACCTTTGCTAACGACTTTCTTATTATTGAATCGAACGTACAAACATTAAGCTCTGATACCGCAGACGATTATTTCAAAGAGGTGAACAGGTTAGCCGCTGATGCCAGAATCATGAGGGACAAGGCTCAGGCTTTAGGCTATCAAGGGCTTATTTCTGCCTCAGAGAAAATAGTCGTACTAACAGAAAAATATTTTACTATCAGAGAAAATTGGTCTGAAAACAGAGCGAAACTAGGTTACACCACTAATGATGGCATGAAAAATAAGCTTAGTACCTCTGCGAACAACATGAAAAAAGTATCTTTTTCTATGATTAACAAACCTATCAACGGAATTATAGACGCACAAAAAGAATATCTTGTCAGCCAAAAAGAAGAGCATGAAATAATTATTGACGACCTAGTCAACGAATTAGAGAACATTGTTATTTCTATGGATTGGCAAGAGATAGAAACAGGTAAGTTCATTAAACTATACAGAGAAGATTTTGAAATTGTTAGACGACTAATTGATAACGACAATGAAATTACTTCACCAATTGCAGAGATATCATCTAATCTTAATCAACGAATTAGCGAGCAGAATAAATTCTTAGATGAAGTAGTCATTAAAAGGTTAATAAATGATGCTAATGAATCACAAAAAACAGCGAAGAACATTATGCTTATCGCAGCGTCTATTTGTGGATTTATAACACTACTAAGCCTTGGGGGTATAGCAAGACAATTAAATATACAGTTAAAATCGATGCAATCATTCTTAAAACAAGTGGCCGATGGCGATTTTTCACAGCAACTGGCTACCAACGACAATAACAATGACGAATTCACGCAATTACGCAGCGCTTCTAACCATATGGTAAGTGATATTTCTCATGTTATTGAAAAAGTCGTGGACGGTAATGAAGCATTATTAGATGTTCGTTACCAACTTAAAAAAGCAGTAGAACAATTAGGTGTCACTAGCGAAGAAGTCGAACAAAAAACCCAGCAATCAACTGTTGCCACTCAACAAATATCTACTGCAGTTAACGACGTTGCAAGACGCGCAAGCGAAGCCAGTAACATTGCCCAAGCGGCCTCCAGAGAAGCTGACATTGTTGAAAAAGTGATTAATGGCAGTGCTGTCTCTATGGGTGATATAGCTGATTTAATTACCACCACCCATGAAGAAGTCATCAATTTAACGAAATCTGGCACCAAGATGCTGGGTATTGTCGACGTCATTAATGGTTTAGCAGATCAAACGAATTTACTTGCATTAAATGCCGCGATAGAATCGGCTCGTGCGGGTGAAGCAGGCCGCGGATTTTCAGTAGTCGCAGACGAAGTTCGCGCATTAGCACAGAAAACAGTGGGCGCTACCAGTAGTATTGGCGATATCATTAAAAGCTTTGATAACGAATCAAAACGTATGAGTGGGCTGATGGAGAAAGGTCTGAAATTAGCTTCTTTAGGGCAAGAAAACTCCAACAATGCCATGGCATCTTTTGAGTCGGTACAGAACTCTATTCAACGGGTTGCAGTGGAGATGGATCAAGTGGTTGTGGCTGTAGAAGAAATATCACAAAACAGTAACGATATTTCCACACAAATCGAGCACATTTGTGAACAGAGCGAGAGCACTAAAAAAACACGCCTCGACTTAGAAGAGCATACCGCTCATCTGTCCACGCAAGCAAAAACCTTAGGTCAGCTCACCAGTCGATTTAAGCTTGCAAAATAAGGTGGCCGGCTGCTTCCCGCACATGCATTTATTAAACACGCTTTAAGCTGGGATGCGCGGTAGTACTCTTTGCATCACGATTACTTGCCGGCTTCACTTTGGGTCGATATACGTGCGCTTGACCTTCATCGTATAGATAAGAATCTCTAAACTCATCTGTTCCCAATACTGCACCTACTAAGATGAGGGATGTGCGAGTAAATTTCTTGTCACGTACTTTTTTAACGATATCTTTTAACGTACCCGTCACCTTATCTTGATCAGGCCAACCGGTGCGATAACACACAGCTACTGGACAATCTTCTCCATAGAACGGCACCAGCTCTTCGACGATTTTATGAATACGCGTCACACCTAAGTGAATCGCTAAGGTCGCACCCGATGCCGCTAAAGCAGGTAAACGCTCACGTTCAGGAAAAGGGGTTTTGCCTTCATAGCGCGTCATAATAATCGTTTGCGACACACCTGATAAAGTGAGCTCTTTACCTAACCATGCTGCGGAAGCAGATGTTGCGCTGACACCGGGAATAATTTCATAATCTATTCCCATTTGCTCTAGACGACGAATTTGTTCGCCGATTGCACCATAAAGTGAGGGGTCGCCAGAATGTACTCGCGCCACGTCTTTATTACTTTTTTGCGCTTCGTCAATAAACTGCATTATTTCATCTAGATTAATCGCCGCGGTATCTACAATTTTCTCGGCAGTTTCTTCCACGTCAGCAAAAATAGCTCTAGGCACTAAAGAACCGGCATACAAAATAACAGGGCATTTTTGTATCGCCTTCAATGCCTTAATGGTAATTAATTCGGGATCGCCCGGACCCGCGCCAATAAAATAAACTTTCATTTTCATTCCTATTGTTGATCGCTACAAACTTTTCTGATGACTGAGGTCTGTTCACGACGACTTGTCACTTATAGTCTCATCATGGATTATTATTTCTATCGTAATATCGGACTATTATTTCTACCGTCATACCGGACTTGATCCGGTATCTAATTAGTATTCATCACTATAGATTCCGGATAAGCAAAAAGCGCTTTCCGGAATGACAGGGTTTTTACATATAGCTTTTACATATGGTTTTTACATATAGCTTTTACATACGGCTTTTATTTACAGCTTTTTACTATAGCCTCGCGGGGTATACACCCACTGTTTATCGTCATATTGAATATGTCGTGTTTCACTATTCCCCACTGAAACAAGCGTAAACATATCCACGTCTTTTGCGTCTAGCTTATCTAAGGTGGTGATGGTGATAGATTCTTCATCTCGTGTAAGCTGCCGCCCTAATACAACCGGTGTTGATGCCGGGCGATATTGCAGCAAAACATCTCTGGCGGTATTGATTTGCCAATCCCGTTTTTTGGAGCGTGGATTATAAAAAGACACAACAAAATCGCCTTGCCCGGCACTATGCAAACGCTTTTCAATAGTTTCCCACGGGGTTAACAAGTCTGACAATGAGATAGTACAGAAATCATGCCCTAGCATAGCGCCTACACGACTAGCTGCTGCCTGCATGGCAGAAATTCCTGCGACCACTTCTATATCAATCGATAGCCATTCAGGGTGGTCTTCTTTGCCTTGCAGTTGTTGGTCGAGCAATTCAAATACCAAAGTCGCCATGGCATAAATACCAATATCGCCACTAGAGATCAATGCGGTTGTTTTGCCTGACGCGGCTAAATC
>Ga0307488_10000332_pt1 | contig 37986 bp, 27 predicted proteins | sample SB02metaG_FD_202248 | JGI IMG/M metagenome (GOLD analysis project Ga0307488, IMG submission 202248) | Sea-ice brine microbial communities from Beaufort Sea near Barrow, Alaska, United States - SB 0.2 | ecosystem: Environmental > Aquatic > Marine > Coastal | place: USA: Alaska | collected... | reverse complement strand
ATTACTCATCTTATGGGTAATCCTACAGGATATGGAGCAGAATTTAAAGAAAAGTCTGGTCAAGCTATTGCCTATCAAACAGATATTAAGTTAAGAGCAAAAAGATTTAGTCCTTGGTTACTAGGTAAAGAAAATAATCAAATTGGACAAGAAGTTGAATGGCAGGTAATATGTTCTGCTTTAGGCCCACCGGGAGCAACAACAACTAGCTATATTAGATATGGGGAAGGTATTGATAAATACATGGAACTGTTTAATCTTGCTGTAGATATTGGTGTTATTAGTAAAGGGGGAGCTTGGTATACTTTTAGTAGTGTTGAGGACAGTCCAAAATTCCAAGGATCTGAAAAGGCCAGAGATTTTATAATTAATAATCCTGAAGTATATACATCTATAGTAAACGAAGTCAATACAGCACTGGGATTATAATGGACATTGTAGACTTAGATAACAACAGTAAAAAATGGAGCTTAAAAGGATATATTTCTAAAGCTACAGCAACCAATAAATCTAAATATCATATTACTGCTAGGCAGTTATTACACGATCTTTTTCCTACATTTCAAATTTTAGAAGAAGTGTCTATACCAGTTAGGACGAAAGAAACTTTGTATTTAGATTTTTATATGCCTTTAGTTAAAATGTGCATCGAGGTACATGGAGAGCAACACTACAAATTTATTCCTTTTTATCACACAACTAAATTAAATTTTTTGAAAGCAAAAAAAAGAGATAACGAAAAAAAAGAATGGTGTGAGCAAAACAATATTACATATATCGAATTACCTTTTAATGAAAATTTAGACGAGTGGACAAACAGAATAAATGAATACTAAAGATAAAGTAAAAGAATGGGATGATGTACTTGATGAGTATGAAAAAGGAATAGGTCTTCCAACATATCAAGGACACCAATTCTCTAATGAAGAATTAGAACACTATTTTTCTATGGATAGAAAAGTACTAGAAAGTATGACTCCACAAGACTGTGGAGAAATAGCTTATAGACTAGGACAGTTTAGTTTTCATATACAAAGAAGTTTAAATAGAGAACTAGCTAGAGTGAATTGGGCAGAAGAGAACGTTAAACAAGCTATTGCTGATGAATTAAACTCATATAAAGGGTACGGTTATGTAGAAAAATCTTCACAAGCAATTAAACATAATGACAATGCCAGTGCTTTGAATAATATAAAGAAGTATGCACAGATGAGAGCAGACAGATTACAATATATATCTAATGGAATAAAAAACCTTTCAGACATCCTTCTGAATATACAGAGGAGTAAATTAAAACATGAGCAATAAAAAAGAAACTATAGAGCAAATTGTAAATTTACTTAGATCTTTGGTTGACGAAGAAGACACTCAAGAAAATCCTAAGCCTGCTACAAAAAAGAAAAAGGTAGCAAAGAAAACAACTAATAAAAAGATAACAAGAAGAAAAACTTCTACAGCTAAAGTAGATGATAAAGAATCCACTAATAAATTTCTAAGTATGCCAGAAATGCATATGTTTAAAGATGATACTCTAATAGACAAGAAGTTACAAGTAAGCGACCCTTGTCCACGAACTAGAAGTTTTAATACTATATCAGTGACATGTAGAATGTGTGGTAAGAGTGAACAGGTAAATCCTGTTTTGGTTTCAGAAAAAACAAGATATAAATGCAATGTGTGTGCAAGTTCTGGGGGTTAGAGAATGGCTTTGAATGATACTTCTGCAGAAAGAGCTGTATTGGCTGGTATCTGTCAATATGCAGATAGTGTATATCTTGAAATATCTGATCTTTTAGATTTAGAATGTTTTACTGTAGATAGTAATAAATTAATTTTTGAATGTTTGAGAAAGCTATGTGAAGAAGGAACAGTATCAATTGATATTGCTTCTATTTTATCTCAAGCTAAAGAATTAGGGTATTCAGATTTCTTTTCTAAAAAAGAGGAACTCCAGCATTTACAAGCAGTAATTAACTTTCCGATACATGAAGATAATGTTAAAAAATTTACAACTAAAATTTGTAAACTAAAAATAGCAAGACTTTTACAACAACAACTTAAAGATGCCAGTAAGAATATTCTAAATATTAATGGTTCAGAAAGTATATCAGAAATTATTGCTCTAGCAGAGGATCCAATATTTGATTTTACTAACCTAATTAGTAATGACGACTCTGCCCCAGAACAAATACATAAAGGACTTGAAGAATATTTACAAGATTTGCAAGACAACCCTGTAGATCAAGTTGGTATCCCCACAGGATTCCCTGTATATGATCAATCTATCGGTGGAGGTTTAAGGAAAAGTACAATTAATGTTATTGCAGCTAGACCCAAAACAGGGAAAACACTACTATCAGATAACATGGGTTTAAATATAGCTAAAACTGGTATTCCTGTTTTAAATATGGACACAGAGATGACGAAACAGGATCATATCAATCGTCTTATAGCCATGATGACAGAAATAGAAATATCAAAAATAGAAACTGGAGCATTTGCCAATTCCCAGTCTTCATGCAACAAAGTCAAAAAAGCTGCTGAGGCTTTAAAAGACATGAATTTTTATCATAAGTCTATTGCAGGAAAGGGGTTTGATGAACAATTATCCATTATGAAAAGATGGATCGTCAAAGAGGTCGGATTAAATGATGACGGAACAGCTAAAGATTGTGTAGTTTTTTATGACTACTTAAAATTAATGGATACTCAAGGCTTGTCATCAGATATGAAAGAATATCAGCTTCTTGGCTTTATGATGACTAGTCTACATAATTTTGCAAGTAAATATAAGATTCCTATAGTTGGATTTATACAATTAAACAGGGACGGCATTACAAAAGAAAGTACAGATACAGCTAGCGGTTCAGATAGAATCATTTGGTTGTGTAGCAATTTTACTATATTTAAAAGAAAGTCTGATGAAGAGATATCGGAAGATGGAGCATCATCAGGTAATAGAAAATTGATACCTATCATTAGTAGACACGGTGGAGGTTTAGATGATAACGATTACATTAATTGTGATATGAAGGGTTGGTGTGCAAAAATCAGTGAAGGTAAAACTAAATTAGAACTAATGAATAATAATTCCGATGAAAATGAAGGGTTTGTGGTAAGTGACGAAACAAACGAAATACCGTTCGTATAATCAAAACGAATTAAAAAATATTTGTGATGCTTTATGTGATAATATCGAAAAGGTATTATCTGCACTTGATTTACACGAATATATAGATAATGGCAAAATGATAACAATGGCTTGTCCTATACATGGTGGAGATAATGATTCAGCATTAAATTTGTATTATGAAGGAGATACCTATAGGGGTAATTGGAAATGCAGGACACATCAATGTGAAAAGATTTTTAAAGGTTCCATATTAGGGTTTATCAGAGGTGTTCTTTCTGCTAGGGAATATGACTGGCAGCAAGATGGGGATAAAATGTGTTCATTTGCAGAAGCTATGGAATTTGCTAAATCTTTATTAAGTGATTACAATTTAAATGACTCTGTTTTTAGCGATTTGAAACAAGACAAAAGTAATTTTTCTAGAATTGTAGATAAGATGATTACTAAACCAGAAGAAACCCCTAAAATTACCAGAGAATCAGTAATACAAAACATAAGCATACCGGCACAATATTATTTAGATAGAAATTTTTCTTCAGACATCTTAGTAAAATACGATGTGGGACTATGTATCAATCCACATAAACCCATGAGTAACAGAGTTGTTGTGCCAATATATGACAATTCTGGTGAATTCTTGGTTGGATGTACTGGTAGAAGTATCTTTGATAAATGTGATAAATGTGAAGCATATCATAGACATGATAAAGATTGTCCTGACAAGGACAAGAGATGGCAGCATTCTAAATGGAAACACAGTTACGGTTTTAAGTCTCAAAATCATTTATACAATTTTTGGCATGCTAAAGATCACATATATAAAACTAATTATGCAGTTATAGTGGAAAGTCCTGGTAACGTATGGAAATTAGAAGAAAACGGCATTCATAATAGTGTTGCAATTTTTGGTTGTAATTTAAGCGATAGACAAAAGCTTATTCTTGATTCATCTGGAGCTATGACACTTTTTATACTAACAGACAATGATGAGGCTGGTCAAAGAGCAGCAAAAGAAATCAAAGAAAAGTGTGAAAATACCTACAGGTTATTTTCCCCTCAGATTTCAAAGCCAGATATTGGAGAAATGACAAGCGAAGAAATTACAAATGAGATAACAAACTTTATAAAGGAAAGAGTATGATTGTTGCATTTGCTGGAAGAAAACAGTCTGGAAAAACTACTTCATCAGATTTTGTAAAAAATCTTTATGAAAGCAGAGGTTTAGGAATAGCTAAACAATATAACTTTGCAGACCCTTTAAAAAGAGATGTGTGTATGAATATATTTGGGCTAACATATCATCAGTGTTATGGTGATGATAATTCTAAGAACGAATTAGTAAATTGTTATTGGCCAGATACCAAAAAACAAATGACAGCTAGAGAAGTTATGCAATATGTTGGAACTGATGTCTTTAGAAAAATTCAACATAATGTATGGGCAGGTGCTACTGTCAGTAAAATACAAAAAGAAAAACCTCATCTAGCATTGGTTGCTGATTGTCGTTTTCCTAACGAAGTAGAAGCCATTAGGAATGTTAATGGTTTGGTTATTAAACTAACTAGAAGTCCTTTTAATTCAGACCATGCAAGCGAAACTGCATTGGATGTAATTAATTATGATTCTAATAATTTTGATTATATTATTGATAACACCCATATGAGTATTGGAGAACAGAATGAAATAATTTATAATTTTCTTGTCTCCAAAAGGGTATTACCATTATAATTACATATTTTAGGAGTTCATCCTATAACACACACAATATGTGTGAGCAACAATATTTATTCGATTATGTATTAGGATATAGATCTCCTTCAAATAAAAAAGCAGATAAAGGAACTATAGTACATAAAGCTCTAGAGATCTTAGCATTTATTAAATATCATGTTCAACAAGGCAACAGAAGCTTTATAGATGATGTAGTAGGAGAGGTAGACGTACAAGACTACGATTTAGATAAAATTATAGAAGGAGTATATACATACTATACTTCTGCTTTCAGTCATCATAAATGGACACCTACTGATTTTAAAGATTGTTCTAAATGGACTTATAAGGCGATTAATTGGAACAACGGTATGTTTGATCCAAGAAATAGAAACATATTATATCCTGAACAGCAATTTGATATGCTCATAAATAAACCCTGGGCTAAATATACATATGATACTAAAGACGGCAAGTTAGAAGGAAACCTAGCAGTCAAAGGAACTATTGACCTTATTACTAAGCCTAATGAAAAAACTTTAGAAATTGTAGATTGGAAAACAGGCAAAAGATTGAACTGGGCAACAGGTGAAGAAAAAACTCAAGAAAAATTAGAAAAAGACCCACAGCTTATGTTGTACTTTTATGCTGCTCAAAAACTATATCCTGAAATAGAACATTGCATTGTAACTATATTTTTTATTAATGATGGCGGCCCTTTTAGTATGACATTCGACAAAAAAGATATTTATGCTACAGAAGGATTACTAAGAAAGAAATTTGAACATATAAAGAAATGCAAGAAGCCTAAATTAAGCAAGACTTGGAAATGTACAAAATTATGCCACTATGGCAAAACAACATTTGAGAACTCTGATATTTTACCAATATTAGAATATAGAGATGGTCAAGTGTGCAATAAAGGTACATATATGACTAAGTGCCAACAAGTAGCGCATGACATACAGGTAAAAGGTTTTCAAAATACTGTTGACGAGTACACAGTTCCCGGCTACAATGTAGGATACTATCAAGCCCCCGGAAGCACATAATGAAACCCTATATACCCTTGCATGTGCATACGCACTATTCCTTGTTGGACGGACTAAGTAAACCATCTGATATAGCAAAAAGATGTAATAGCATAGGAGTTCCTTCTTGCGCAATTACAGATCATGGTTCTATCTCCGGTACTGTTCAGTTTTATACAGAACTTAAACAAAATAATATTAAACCAATTTTAGGTTGTGAATTATATATTTCTCGTGGTTGTTCTAAAGAAAAAAATAAAGATAATTCTAAGTTAGATCATTTAGTTATATTAGCAAAAAATCTTAAGGGCTGGAAAACACTAATTAAGGTTGTTTCAGAATCTAATCATCCAGATAGGTTTTATCGTAAGCCCAGACTTGATTTAGAGACATTAGGAGATTTATTAGATGGAAACATAATAGCAATAACAGGACACTTAGGTTCTACTTTAGCTAATAATATTACATCAGATAATCAAATGTTAGATGATTGGAAACGTTTAGGTTCTAATCATATAGACAAACTAGCAGATGTCTTCGGTAAAGGTAATGTATTTTTAGAAGCTCAACTAATAGATAAGCATGTTAACCCTATCCAAGTAGAACTAACAAATTGTATTAGATCACTTGGTCAGTCTACAACAACTAAGGTTATCTCTACTCCTGATGCTCATTACGCCAAGCAAAGCGATGCTGTAGATCAAAGAATTTTACTATGTAATAACATGAGAACAACACTGTCTGAAATTAATCACAAATTACAAAACGATCTACCTATTCCATTGTCTTGTTTTTTTAATAGTGATAAATACTATATCCCTTCACCAGAAGAAATGCAAACCTTGCATACTGCAGAAGAAATAGAAAATACAATTTATGTAGATTCTTTATGTGAAGAGTATAATATATTAAGTCAACCTATATTGCCTCCTTTCAACCATCCTTCAGAATACAAAACAGATTCAGATTATCTAAGACAATTATGTAGAGATGGCTGGAGAAAGCATGAATTAAACTCTTTAGATAAAAAAGAACAAGATAAGTATGTTGCTCGTTTAAAATATGAATTTGATGTTTTACATAACGCCAATCTATCTAGTTATTTTTTAATAGTACAAGATATAGTTAATTATATTAAAGAATCAAAATGGTTACCGGGACCAGGAAGAGGTAGCGCAGCAGGATGTTTGGTATCATATCTCTTAGGGATAACATCTATTGATCCTATGAAATATGATTTGTTATTTGATAGGTTTTACAATGCTGGCAGAAACACAAAAGATAGAGTCTCTATGCCTGATATTGATTTGGATGTCCCAATTGATAAAAGAGAAAATATTATAGAATACATTAAGACAACCTATGGCCAAGAAAAAGTATCTCAAATGCTTACTTTCAATACTATGAAAGGTAGAGGTGCCTTAAAAGATGTTCTTAGAGCATATGGAAATCTTTCTTTTGAAGACATGAATAAAATTACTAAAAACATTCCTGATGAAGCTAAAATTTCTGATGAATTACAAGAAATGAAAAAAGAGCAGGGAGAAGCATCTATCATTAAATGGACTTTAGAAAACAGAAATAAAGAACTTAAAGAATGGTGTCATTATAATAAAGATGGAGAACTAGAAGGACCCTTGGCAAAAAGGTTTGAGCAGGCTATTAGATTAGAAGGTACTAAAACCAACCAATCTAAACATGCTGCTGGTGTAGTTATTGCTCCAGAAAAACTTACTGATATATGTCCAATGGTTTACGATACAAAAAATAAAAATTTAATTGCTGGGATGGAAATGCAAGATTTAGAAAATATTGGAGTTATAAAATTTGACATCCTCGGTGTAGCTGTTTTAGATAAAATTATGAATATATCTACTATGTTAAAAGAAGGAGTATGATTATGGAATTTAAAGATCTGGGTGTTAATGACATTTTTGTGAAAGAAGGTCAAAACAATCAATGTGTCAAAGTTGCAGAAGTCAGAGTTAGTTGTTGCAAAGTAAAATGTAATGCTAAACGTAGAGATACAGGAGAAGATATGGTATTCAGACCCTTAGACAAGGTTACTAAAATTAATGAAAAATAAAATATGTGTGTTTGATTTTGAAACAGACGGCAAAGATCCGTATGTTTGTAGTCCGGTACAACTTGCTTGTGTCATGATTGATCCTGAAAAACTAGATATTGTACCCAATTCTGAGTTTAATATAAATCTAAAGCCCGAACTTTTAGACAAAGACCCAGAACATCAATATGATATAGAGTTATTAGAATTTCATGCGAAGGCTCAGAAAAGCACAGCAACAGAAGTTCTTAATAACTGGAAAAAGTTTCCATCACAAAAACAATCATGGGGTCAATTTGTTAACTATTTAGATAAGTATCACTCAAGAAGTTCTCGAAGAAGTATGTTTTCTGCTCCAATTTCAGCAGGATATAATATACTGAGATTTGATCTTCCTATTGTAGACAGGGTTGCTGGTAAATACAAAAATGTTGGGAAAGATAAGACTAATAATATTTTTCATCCTAGAGACAAAATAGATTTAATGCATTTAATGTTTTTATGGTTTGAAAATAATGATGAGGTAAAGAGTCTTTCTCTAGATAATATGAGAGATTATTTTGGAATGTCTAAAGACAATGCTCATGATGCTTTGGGTGATGTTCAAGACTGTGCTGAAATATTAATAAGATTTTTAAGACTTCATAGAAATATGGCTAGTAAAATTAAATTTAGGGATTCTTTTGCATGACAAAATATTTTAAGTATTCTAAATGCGGTTGCAAATTTCCATTGGATAAGAATGGTAATATCATTTTTAATCCAGATATTGGTCAAATTAATTTAAACTGTTCGGCAACATGGAATATGATATCTGCTGGGAATACAAAAGGTTGTTTCCAGTTAGAGTCTAGACTTGGTAGAAGTATGGCTAAGAAATTAAAGCCAGATTCTATAGAACAACTTTCTGCATTGATTAGCATTATGCGTCCCGGCTGTCTAGAAGCTGTACGAGATGGAAAAACTGTTAGTACTCATTATATTGATAAAAAGAATGGTTTGGAATCTGTTGACTATTTCCATCCTTCTTTAGAATCTATTCTTGGAAACACTTATGGAGAAATGGTATATCAAGAACAGGCTATGCAGATTGCCAAAGAATTAGCAGGTTTTGACTTACGAGAAGCAGATATGTTAAGAAAAGCTATTGGAAAGAAAAAAGCAGATGAAATGTCTAAACTTAAAAATAAATTCCTGCAAGGGTGTGCTAAAAAAAATATTATATCACAAGAACAAGCTGAACAAATTTTTTCTTGGATTGAAAAAAGTCAAAGATACTCTTTTAATAAAAGCCATGCAGTAAGCTATGCTATGAACGCATATTTGTCTGCTTATAGCAAAGCTCATTTTACTAGAACTTTTTTTGCGTCTTATTTGAAATTTGCTAAGGATAAACTAGATGCACAACAAGAAATTAAAGAACTTATACAAAACGCTTCACAAATGGACATACATGTATCAACACCAGATATTAGAAAAATTAATAGATACTTTGTATTAAAAGATAAGATTATTTATTTTGGTTTAACAGACATAAAAGGTCTTGGACAATCTGTTTTTAATAAGCTAGAAAATCTAGTTAATAAAATAGATATTTCCTCATATACATGGATTGAAATGCTATTGAATATTTTACTTAATATAAACAGCACAGCATCAAAAGCTATTATTGCTTCTGGTGCTCTAGATCATTTGGGAAAACCTAGAAACGAAATGCTGTTTGAATATAGTATTGCATCAGACTTAACCAAAAAAGAAATAGAAAAATGTCAAAAATATATAGACAAAAATACCAATCTTAAAAAAATACTTCAATTATTACATCAGGATAAAATTAATATTAGAAGAAAAGAAATAGTACAGAATCATATACTGTCTTTAGACAAGCCTCCATTTGATTTAAATGACTCTATTGAATGGATAGCAGACAAAGAATATGAATTACTAGGTCATTCTATCTCTTGCTCTAAAATAGATATGTATGACGTTTCAAATGCTAATACAACTTGTGCTGAATTTAGTAAAACAACTAATCAAGAAATTGTAATGGCTGGAGAAATAGAAAGTATTAATATTGTAAAAACTAAAACAGGAAAAAATAAAGGATCAGATATGGCTTTTATTAGTATGTCTGACAATACGGGAGTTCTGGAATCTGTAATAGCTTTCCCAGAATCTTATAGAACTTATCAAAATGTTCTTTTTAATAGTAATATTGTTATTATAAAAGGTATTCGTTCTAAAGATAGGGACAGTTTGATTGTAGATAAGGTTTACATACCCAAAGCTTGACAGTTCGATAGGAATCAATACTATGTTGTATTGAACTTAAACATTTTTTAGGAGTTTATAAAATGAATATGGTAATTTTACGAGGTAATCTAACAAGAGATCCTGAATTGCGTCACATTAGTACTAGCGATAGATCTATTTCTGTTATTAACTTTACAGTAGCTGTTTCTAGGGAATATACCAAGTCTAACGGAACGCGTGATAAGATTGTTTCATATATCCCTTGTGAGGCATGGGATAGCGGAGCAGAACTTATTGCGGAATCTTTCCGAAAGGGAGATTTAGTTTTCGTCGAAGGTTCGATGAGAAACGACAAGTGGGAAAAGGATGGAGTTAAACATAATAGTATGAAGGTTAGAGTAAATAATTTTTCTAAAATTACTAAGCTGAAGAAAACTACGGCTGGCTCTACACAATCAACAGTTGATTCTAGTGAAACACCTGTTGCATTCTAAGAATTATTTATTTAGTTTCATTTTAATTTACAGGAGATCTTTAGTATATGAGCAAAAAAAGAATATTGATGGTAGGAGAGCACCACATTGCTAAATCAGGATTCGGCTTGTATACTAGGGAGATCTTGTCTAGATTACATAAAACAGATAAATATGTTTTAGCAGAACTAAGTTGTTTTAATCCTGGGGTAGAGCCAAGCAGAGTTCCTTGGAAAGTTTATCCTAACGTTCCACATCCAGAAGACAAAGAACAAAATAAGTTATATAACAGAGATCAAGAAAATGCTTTTGGTAAATGGAGATTTGATCAAGTAGTTTTAGATTTCAGGCCGGATATTGTATTTGATATTCGTGATTTCTGGATGCTTGCATACGAAGAAAATTCTTTACTAAGACCATATTTTCACTGGATTGTTGCACCTACAGTAGACTCTTTACCTCAAAGAGATGCATGGATGCAGACATTTTGTAATGCTGATGTTGCTCTTGCCCATACTGATTGGGCTATAGATTACATGAAAGATTCTCCATATAATATTAAAGCTAAATATAGCGTATCAGATTCTGTAGATTCTGATGTTTTTAAACCAATTAATTTTTCTACATCATTCAATAGACACAACCACTTAGTGCCAAATCCAGATAAAGCATTCATTGTTGGGTCTGTTTTAAGAAATCAAAAAAGAAAATTAATACCTAATCTATTTGGTGTTATAAGAGATTTTAAAGCACTGACTAAAAACCCTAATGTTTATTTATATCTACATACAAGTTATCCAGAAAAACAGGGATGGGAAATTCCAGAACTTTTATTAGAATATGGAATATATAATAATGTTTTATTTACATACTATTGCCAATCCTGTAAAAAACCTAGCGCACTCTTTTGGTCTGGATCAAGCACTGTTTGTCCTTTCTGTAAGCAAAAAAATGCTGGCTTCCCTAATGTTGTAAAAGGACTTACAGATAATCAGCTTAAAAATATTTATAATTTATTTGATGTGTATGTTCAGTACGCCATCTGTGAAGGACTAGGCATTCCACAGTTAGAAGCTGCTGCTTGTGGAATACCTATCTTCTGTGTGGATTATAGTGCAATGAGCGAAGTGTCTACTAAATTAGAAGGAACTAAAATACCATACACTCTATTTAAAGAACTTGAGACTAATGCTTTCAGAGCAGTACCAGACGATAGATCTTTAGTAAGAGAGTTATATCAATATAGAGAACTAACTGAAGAACAAATTGAAGAAAAGAAAAATAAAATTAGAGAAAATTTAATATTAAATTATAGTTGGGATAAAACAGCAGAAAGATATATTGAACTATTTGATAGTTTAGAGCCTAAAAATATTTGGGATAAACCTTTAACAATCAACCCCGGACTTAAAGTACCAGAGAACACATCTAATAGAGAATGGGTTAGTTTTATAATTAAAGAGGTATTACAAAGTCCCCACATATTAAAAACTACCTTTGCACAATCTATCATCAAACATTTAGATGAGGGATATGTTAATACCGGTGGTGGTATAGAAAATTTTGATAGAAAAAAAGCTAAAAAAGTACTAGAAGCATATTTAAATCATAAAGCAGTAATGGATAAGGTGAGATCTGGAGAAGCTACAGACAATTCTCCATTTTTAAAATATGACAACAAATAAAAATATTTTATACATAGGTCCGTATACTGAATATACAGACAGAGGAAATGCTGCTACTAATAACATTTTAGCATTAAGTGCTTTAGGTCACAACCTACATTGCATACCAATTTACACTAAAACAGATCATACACATAGAGAAGAAAAAAATCTCGATGAAACAATTAAAAAATATACCATTGAGAAGTTAGACCATTATGACATCTGTATACAACATTGCGATGCCCTTAGCTATGTATATGATTCAAGATTCGAAATGAACATAGGAATATATTCATTTAATTATTTAAATGCTGATCCTATAATAGAAAGTAGATTTAATTTATTAGACAGAATAATAGTCAATACATTAGATAAATTGCACAATCTATCTGGAGTTGTTAATGATAAATGTCTTAGAAAAATTAAGTACTGTCCTGAGTATATTGATCTTAACAAAACATCTGAATACTCCAAAGATAAATTTGACTGGGTTGAACCAAATCAATATTATTTTTACAGCGAAATAGAATTTACTGATCTATATGATTGGGAAAAATTATTTTACGTTTACATCACATCATTAATGAATAGCCAAACTAAACTTATTATTAGAACTCAAACACTTGACGATGATCAAATACAAGTATTAACAGATGTAATAAGAAGAATCGCAGTATCAGCTAATATATCTCCAGCAAATAAAAGCCTACCTAAAATTTTAAATGGAATATTTTCGATTGATAAAGAAGTTAAGCTAATAAACTCAATTGATTGCGTAATAGACGTTAGTAAAGGCAACAATTTTAATTACTTGTTTTTAAAAGCAGCGGCTATGAATAAGCGAATTATCGGAAATGCTAACACATCTTCTGCACATATATTGCCAAACATTTTTTTGGTTAACTCATCTCCTTGTAATATCAACGTCAAATACCATGATGATGAAACTAATAATACAATGTATAATTACTATTATTCTATAGATAGTAATAGTTTAAGGGAAAATATGTTTAATGCTTTTTATAGCAGGTTTGAGGATCAAGATTTATATGGTGATGTACTAATAAATAACTATGACATAAAACACGTAAGTAATTTAATATGTTAATAAATAATATCATACAAAAGACATTAAATAAAAAAAATATAAATGTTGTATCCTCTCACTGTGACGATAAGAAATTTAATACCTTTATTAATAAAATACTTGATGGTGGAATTAATATAACAGCAGAAGACATGATATATGCTCATTTCCCTGTTCATTTAGTTTTATGTAATAGTAGGTCTGACTCTTTAGACAAATGTGTTAAACTGTCACAATATTTTCATACTCCATTATTAATAGTGGATCATGATGTCAAACCAGAATATATAGAATCACACAAAATATCGAAACCTAGAGTTACTTATACACAGATAGCATTAAGTGAAAATATAGCACATTCTTGGAATATTGATCTTTATCATCATATATTACATTATGATATTACTAGTAAAGAGAATATAAATAAATGGAAAGAAATTTTACAAAATCTAATATCACTACCTTTTAAAGTAGACAACAACAATGAAAAAGATAGCACTTTTGCTGCATGAAGAAGCAGATTATCCTAAAGGATATAATACAAATTTAATTAATGAATTAGAAGATCTAAAAGAAAATACCTATGAAGACATATACATAGGAGACTTGCTAGATTATTTCGATACAGAAAAATCTATAGAATTATTATTAGATATTAGTTCTAAATTAAAAGAAAAAGGATTACTACACATTAAAGCACCAGACCTAATGCAAATGTGTTGGTATGTTTATAAAACAAATTTAGATTTACCTAAGTTTAGATATGTGTTGTATGACACAAAAAGAACTATCTCTTACTCTATGAATGAATTGATTTTAATATTAACTGATGTAAAGGGTATTACTGTGCAATCTGCGTCTTTTTGTAATGGCTATGAATACTCTGTAACAGTAAGAAAACTATGAGAAAATCAAGAAGCTTTATAATCTTATGTCCATATTATGATAGTGGAATTAAATCATTAGGTTCTAAATGCTTGTTTAGTATTAAAAGAAAAAAGATCATAGAAAAACAAATTACATCTATAGAAAAATTTTGTAAAAATACAAGATATGAAATTATACTTGTTAACAGCATTGAGCACAACAGAACGCTAAAGTTTATTGAAAATAAAAAGTTAAATATAAGCTACTCTCATTTAGACGTAGATAATATTAATTATGGTGGCTCTCTGATAGAAGGATTAAAGCTTGCCAAATATGATAATATTTATACTATAGAAAGCGGCCTAGTGTTTTCTGTTAATGCTCTTAACGTTTTTAGTTTGCAAAAAACAGAACATGATATTTTGATAGGATGTATACATCAAAAACACCAGCAATATAATGATATCGATTTAGGTTGCATCGTTAATCAAGAAAAAGTATCTAATATATTTTTTGGACTAGAAAATAAGTATATAGGATTATCTTATTTAAATAACAAAGCTAAAGAATTTATAGTAAACAATTTTGATATTAAAATAAATGGTAATAAGTTTATGTTTGAAATTATTAATCAATGCATCTCTCAAAATCTAACATGCAAAACTATACTTTTAAAAAGTAAAGACACGCATTTAATATACAATAAAAAGTCCATTCAACAATATATAGGATAATTCTATGAACTCTACATTAAAAATAGGTTATACCGTTAACAATTTAGCACTTGCTTGTTCTGTATTTGATGCAAACATGTATCAAAGTAAATGTTTTCAAGAGCTTTTACAATTAATGAAATCTAATGAATTTTTATTTGATTACAATTATGCAATATACACTGATAGTTATGTAGTAGCAGAAAATGCTTTTTCTCCTTATTTTCATACATACTATTTAAATAGTGATAAAAAAGATGTTATCTTGCTAGATGAAAAAATGATAGATTTACCAGAAGTGTATGATCATCATAGTTTTTTCACTTATGACAACGAAGAGCTGCTAAAGATATACAAAGAAAAATATCCTAATCTAGAAATTAAAAATATTAAATCTTTAAAGGAAATTGACAATGTACCAAAAGATGAGTGATTTACAAAAACGTAAAATTATACAAGAATGTTATGTCGATAATAAAATGTCTTTTGGAGACATGGCTGAAAAATATAGTACTTATCCTAATAAGATTAGACGCGATGCTATTAAGTATGGTATGAAAATTAGAAACAAGAGTGATGCTCAAAAAAATGTTTTAAAAACTGGTAAAGCTGCCCATCCAACAAAAGGCAAGCAAAGATCAGAAAATGAAAAGAATAAAATTTCTTTAGGTGTGCATAGTTCTTGGAATAAATTAACGGACAAAGAAAAAGATAAAAGAAAAACACAAAGTAAAAAAAATTGGAATAAGTTATCAGATATTCAAAAAGAAAATATGGCTCATGCAGCACATGTTGCTATTAGACGCACAAGTAAAGAAGGATCTAAATTAGAAAAGTTTCTTTTAAATAAACTTATAGAAAATAATATTAAAGTACAATTTCACAAAGAGCAAACTTTAGTTAATACTAAATTACAAATTGATCTTTATCTTCCAGATACCAATACTGCAATAGAAGTAGATGGTCCTTCTCATTTTTCTCCAGTGTGGGGACAAGATTCATTAAGCAAGAATAAGAAGTACGACCAAAAGAAAACAGGTTTGATCCTTGGCAAAGGCATGAAACTAATTAGAATAAAACAGGAGGGTGACTACTCTAATGCTAGAGCGTTACTTTTATATGATAAACTATCTAAAGTAATAGATAATATTAAGACCAATAATACAAACGATAATTTATTTACAATAAAGGATGAATAATGACAAAGCCAGCTATACATGACATTGAATGGACAGATTATGTTTTGGGTCTTCTTTCAGATGATGAAAAAATCGCAGGGAACCCTACGACAGATGGTTTGCGTAGAGTTTTCGAAATTGCCTTAGAATGTACAGTAGTAGGTTCTTCTTCAGAAGTTGCTCAGTCTCCTGACCCAGATAACGGAAATAGAGCCACTGTTGTTCATTCTCTGACTTTTATTTTAAATGATCAGGATCTTCCAGCAGAAGTTAAAACCAGAAGCGTTAATGGGGCTGCTGACGTATATTGGGGCAACTGTGATAAAATATTCAGAAACCATCCTGTAGCTGTTGCAGAAACAAGGGCTGAAGGTAGAGCTTTGCGTAGAGGGTTGAGACTTCGTAAGGTTGTAGCTGCTGAAGAACTAGCAGAAGAAATAGAAGATGATATTGATGGCACAACTGCTGGAAAGATTACTAATAACCAAATTAATTTCATGGATGTTCTTTGTAAAAGGTTAGGAGTAAGCCCATTTAAATGCTTAGAAAATCTAGATTTATCTACAGACATTAATTCATTAAGTCACTCAGAAGGTGTATCTATTATTAGAAAGCTGTCTAGCTATCAACAAGATACAGACGCTATACCTGAAACCATTCTAGGATACGAGGAAGACTGGAAATGAAAATTACATATAAAATTAGCGACAAAATGCAGTGTGAAATTGAAGAAGATGGTCAGAAAGAAATTTTTAAAAAGCTATCTTCTATCCAAGAAATCTTTGGAGAAGCAGAATGTGGAATGTGTAAAAATACCAATTTAAGATTTGCTGTAAGAAGTGTCGAAAGTAATGATTATTATGAATTAAAATGTACCAAGTGTGGTGCTAATTTAGCTTTCGGTCAGCATAAAAAGGGTGGTACCCTTTTCCCTAAACGAAAAGACGAAAAAGGAGAATATCTTCCCAACAGAGGATGGTACAAGTGGCAAGGTAATTAAGCTATGTATATATTTGCTAGTGGCAAAGGATCGGAGCGAAGAGTTGGTTTGAGTCCTCAATCTTTTGTGGCAGGTGGAACTACACCAGATGAGGTAGGATGTTGTTGCGCTACAAATCCCTGCAAAGATAGGCCCTACTGGTCTGGGACCGGAGGGGGAGCAGCGTTTTGGGGTGTGCATAACGCAGTTGGAGATAATGTAAATAACGGCCTCCAATTTTTACCAGTCGGAGAATTAAATGATCTCAACAAAATTTGTATTTTTGCATTCGGAACTGGCAGATCAAATATCGCTACTGCTACTTATGATGAGTCTATATGGTCTGAATTTGTTAATGAAGGAGGTATTTTAATGATGGGTGCAGAATACATTCCTATCTTTCCTGAAGGTGAAAGAACTAAAACAAATAGCCTATTTAGCACAATCGGATCAACAATAAGAATGTCCCCTGGGAATTTTACAGCCGCTGATGAAGCAGTCAGTTGGAGTGGAAGCTATGCTTGTAGTGGGCCTCATGGATGGGATGGTGTTGTAAATAAGTCTGTTAGGGCAACAAGAGATCTGCCTAATATTATTCATAGTGGTGGAGCTACTAGTGTATTCAGAGGAGGTACTACTCTGCTTACTGCTCCTCCATGCGAGATCCCTGCCAATAATAAATTTGGTTCTCCCGGAGGTGCTAGTATTGTCGGAGAGATAGTAGGTAAGGGACAAGTTTATATGGCTGGAGATTCAAACTACCCAGCCTTTCCAATCTCAAGAGCAATATTAGATGCTTTAGATGAAGGCGTATTTCCACTATAATAAGTTAGTAGTTAGTAACTACTAGCTCCTCCTGAGCCTCCACCACCCTGGAAAGTATCGGTTGAGCCTCCACCTCCAAAGTTGCCAAACCGATCCACTGAATCTGAAGTTTGTACTGAAGAAACTTTAGGTGCCAAAGGTGTAGTTCCAGGGCTTCCTCCAGGATAGGTCCCTGAGCAATTTGCCATAGGTATACCATCAAAACAAGGTAGACCCATTTTATTAGTCTTTTTAGCAACCAGTACAAAGTCTTCTCCAGCTTTCTCTGGATATTTAGATGCTAATTGACTAAGTAATGGGAAATGAAACATATCTTGTACATCATATAATACTGGTTGTTGAGTTACACTTAATGCTTTAAGCAGTATACTGTTCGAGGTACTGATCATTCCATTTGTCCAAAACTCACAAGTATCAGTATCCATAGGCTCACATCTACCTTCGGCTACTTGTCCAACACAACAAGTATTCACTCCAGGATCTTTATAATATCTATCTCCAACCATTAAAGGTACATAATGTGCCCCTCCACCTCCTTGAGTATGATATGCGATGACAATCGAACCTTTATTAATAGGTCTACCTACACAATCCCATAAAGTAATTCTAGCAGCTTTAGCATTTCCTCTTACAGTTCCTCCATTATTACCACTCCAAGTAGGAGGAATCCAATTACCTTGAGTGTCTACAAGTTGTGCTTCGGCTGTTCCCCCCCAAGGTAAATCTTGTATTAGCTGTGCTAGTACTAATCTTTCAGCAGGAGGTGATACCCATACTCCTCTATGCCTATCCCACCTTAAGTCAATAGGTCCAACAGGCCAAGTATCAGGAGCCCCCATCCAATTAGACATAAATTTCATAGTAGCGCCACTAGCATTAAAATAACCATTTTGAGCATTACCAGCTCCATCATTAGAATTTGGAATAGGTTTACCATTAGTGTCATATCCCCAAGAGTGTAACATTAATGGCCCTCTTAATGCAGCACCTCTCATCTGTGAATTATTTTGTCTAGCACTTTTTTGACCAATAGTACCAGCAAATACATTCCCAGGATCATCTCCATAAGATAAAAATTCTACTGACACACCCATACTTGAATTGTTTTGTCTTCCATCCCAAGCACCCATATATGCTCTCGTAGAATAAGGATTAAGAGTAGTACTAGTAATTGAGGCTGCTCCTTGTAGACTTCCATTAGCCATAAAAGGAGGCATAGATCCTACAGATGTATTAGTATGATAACTCCAAGTACCTCCAGGCCATTGTGCTAATCCCGGCATAGAAGAAGTAGGATAATTTGCTACAGGAGTGAATAGCATATCTAATGATACAACGGAATACTGACTAAAATTAAACCCATCTGTAAAATAATCTGATGAATAAGTTTTATCTATACCGACTTCCATTCTATAATCTTGACTACTACTGACTCCAGCTCCAGGACTTGTATTTCCTATACTCCCTTGTGGTGGATTCCCGTCTTTTAATTCTTCACAACTAGACAGTTGACTACCACTTTGTCCAGCATTAGCATTGCCTTGACCGCCAGCTCGACTATTATGAAAAGGTCTAGTAATTTGTTGAGGATAACTTAAATACATAATTTGATTTATACTAGCACTACTTGTACTTAAAGGTTTATTAGCATCATCATTAAAAGCTTGACGTATACTAGCAAGACTAGCATATGAATCGTTCATTGCTCCTACTTGTTGCATCCTTAAATCATTAAAATGATTATAATTATCTCTACGATTACTAACATTTTGTTTTATTATTTCAGCAAATCTCACAGCACTAGTTCCAAACTTAGGAGTATATGCTTGAAAATTATATGTTGTTGTAGCACCGCCAGCACCAAATTTAGTAACTACACTTGTTACAAGAGCATTAAGTCCTACTTCTCCAGCTCCTAAACTTTCAAAAGGTGTTTCAGCAATAGTGACACTACCAGATTCATACTTAGTTCTATAAGGAAGACCTTGTTGGGCTAAATTGTTCCCAACCATAATCATGTTAGAATATCCCCCATATGTCCAAGGATTTAAATCTTCTATTACTTGTATATCCGTACCTCCAGGCTCTCCTGAAGACCCAAGATAAGGACCATATGAATAAACACTACTCTTAAAAGGAATAGCAATTGAATGAAATCTACCAGCAGCGTCTTGTTCTTTTAATACATTTAAATGAGAATGATTTCTAGTACCTTGCCCACCAGGATCCAGCCCCGGAGAGTCTCCTCTTAATAATCCAATACATCTCAACCCCTCATGAAAACCATTAACCATTAAAGATTTTTGACTTAACATTGAAGGCATTTTAGTTAATATTCCTAAGCTGGTGTTGTCATTATAACTCCACATCCTGCCATCAATTTCTACTTTTGTATATACATTGCCATTGTCAATAGAATAATCTTGATTAATCTTACTGGGGTCAAACTGATAATTAAATCTACCACCACTCCAAAATCTAAACATTGTATCGCCTATAGGAATTCTAACAAAAGCATTCAATTTACCTTCACCATTAATAAAGGGAAAAAGATAAGATGTTCCAATACAACTACTCTCAAAATCTGGATAGGCAGCCTGAACAGGATGATCAGCTATTTTCTTACCACCACTATTTCCTCCTTTTGAAAGCCCAGAATTTATCAAACCTGTTCTGTCATTAATACAAGTTGCTCTATCTATTATGCTAAGATAATATTTGCCATAATATTGATCGTATATATTTTTTATCCACTTATAAGCTATTTGATCATAAGCTAAAGCACCAAAACTTCTTTTTGTGCTACTTTTAAGAGCTTCAACAACCAGCCTACTGCCTGCTGTTATATCTGTCGAACACATCTGTAAACCAGTATTAACACTATTAGATGCGTCACTTCTATAAATACCTAAAGCATTCATTAAAAAACGTGACACACTATTTGTATACCTATATCCATAAGCTTTCCACATAGCTAAACTACCAGTAGATAATAGTTCAGTTTCATGCAACAAACAATTATTAGGAACACTAAATCCAACAGTAGCTAGACTTTGCTGAAGGTCATAAGCAGGATAATTAGATATAGTAAAGCCTGGTTGGTCTGATGTAATAGGATATCCATTTAGTGGATTAAATCCTAGAACAAAAAGTCCTTTTCCTGGTGTTGTCTGATCATTAAACTCATGAATATACTCTACATTACTACCAATAACAACACGATTAGTTTTTTGTCTTTTTACTTCTGCTCCTACATTAGAACTAACATCTTTATTACTAGCTCTGGCTCTGTTTATCATATTTTGTATATATCCAAATCCAGGATCGCTTCTTCTGTCAATAATACCAAAACCAATAGATAAACCATCATGAACTCCACAAGTAAAATCGCAACCAGCTTCATCACACACATTTTGAACTAATTCTAATAATGTCATTTTACTAGCATTTGTACCAGCATAAGGTATTGTTTCAGCTAAATTTCTGATACGACTTAAATCAACTTTTAGATTAGCAAATATATTGCCTTCTCCTCTCATACTAACATAAGGAATTCCTTTTCCTGAGCATAGTTTTTCTAATGCTTTTAAATATGTAGTAGTTCCATGACTAACTCCAGGACTAGAACTTCCAAAAGTAGCACAACCATCTGGAGAAAGCCTTCCCATAGGTGCTATATCTCGTCCCATAGGTTTATTAAAATAAACTGCTCCCTGAGGGGGACAATATATAGAATCTCCCTCTATTAAATTATGAACATTTTTAAAATTATGAGGATTTCCAAGTTGTTGATCACTAGGCCATATTCCTAATTGACAGTAATATCTATTAAAAAGTAGATCAAAATCTGACAGTAGTTCTTTAGGATCTTGACAAGTAAATTTAGTTTTCCAACCACTACTACCTTCGCTATGGGTAATACTTTTAATAAAACCACCAAATTGAAAATTGTTACACACAAACTCACAAGGTAGACCACAATGATCCCATGTCTTCGACCATTTACCAGCAAATTCTAATGCTAAAGTAGATGGTTCACTACCTATTCCTAAAGTGCTTGTAAAATTAAGCAAATAACTTTTACCACCTCCTTCTGGAATGTTACCATCAGGGTCTCTGATTAAATCACCAGATCCCGGCCCAATTCCTTTAAATATAAAATCAGTATTTACTGTTTGACAAGCCATATTTTATCCTTTTAATTAATAACCACCACCGCCAGTATTAGTACCACCCTGAACGTCTTGACTATTGTTTGTTGAAGATTCTGGACTATCTATTACTATCCTATCGCTATAAGACTCAAATTTTAAAGAAACAAACTCTTTAGAAAATTCAGTAATCAATAAACATCTTTTATCTTGATATAGATAGTTGTTACGTAAAACATCTGCTTTTCCTTCAATATCATATACACCGGGAGGTAGTTGTGTTAAAATAGTTCTTTCATCATATTCTTTATTAAATCCATATGGGCCTGTAATAATATATTTAGTAAAAATAGGCTCTGTTTGTATTGTTATAGAGTTGTTTAATGTGGTATTTGGTGAAACTTGTATAGTGCTGGTGGAAACCCCAGTAGACACTGGTAAAGATGGAATTACAGGAATCTCAACTTCTTCTCCAGGAATAGAATCCGGTGGATCTGTTGCAAAATCATTAGTATTATATATTACAATTAATAAATCTCCATATTCAAAATTTAAAGCTTCTTTAGTTGTATTTAATTCGTTAATAATATAATCTATCATAGAGGTGTACAAAATATCATAACTCAATAAGTTAACTACTTTAATTTTATTACCATAAATATCTTTGATTTTAATTATATAAACTCCATCTATAATACTACCTATAAATAGGTCTGTTACAGGTGAGTTATTTTTATTTACATCTGAAAGTTTGCGATTTGTTTTATCATAAAATTTATAAGAAATATCATATTCAGGACTATTATCTTTAGGATATCCACCCAAAATACTCATACTAATACTGCCATTATTTAATACATAATTTTTTCTTCTTACATAAAGTAAAGTATTTTCAAAGTTATTTAATTTTTCAATAAATTCTTTGTGTTGTAAAATAAATCTTTGTTGAGAATTGCAATCAAAATCAATAGCAGAAACATCAGATGTACTAATATGTTGAGAAACGTTACTATTATTTAATATATTAATATAGAAAATTCTGCCAGCTACATATTTGTTATGCAAAGTTTTAAAGCTTCCAATGGTGGCTTCAGCCAAATTAATAAATGAAGAACTTTCGAGATCGAACTGATTTAATTCAAGCTGTTTATTAGTAGCATACTGAGCTATATTTTCACTACTAGTTAACAGAGCTCCTTTAAGCAATTTAATAGTTCTAGTGTTATTATTGAATTTAGTTACTATATTAATTTTTTTACCAGAGAATACTAATTTAATATTGCTATTTAATATATCTAAATCAGTATCATCAATGTCAAAACCTTGATAAATTGGCATGGTATAAAACCATTCTGTAGATTTAAGACCTAAGAAAGTAATATTAAAAATAGAATCACTATCGCAACTCGCCACAGGATGCAATGCTTTTCTTTGGTAAATTGTGCCATTTATTTCTAATTTTATATCGGTGTCATGAGTAATATTAGATAAATAACTTAATAGATCATTATCTCTTTTAATCATATTATATGGAATAAACAATGTATTAAGATTGTTTTCTAATTCTGTATTAAAACCAATTTCAAAAGGACTATTATTAACTGTTTGTATAGTAGCAGATAGGGGTTGTGTGTTCGAAGCGTTTTGGAAAGGCACTTCGAATTTACAACCAGCCTCATTAATAAATTCAAAAACATAATTACCAGGATATATTTTAGAACCAATATCGTAAGAATATACGACGGTATCTGTTGTTGCTAAACTTATAAAAGGATTACCAGATTCATCTACATATAAATTATCCAACTCTGTTGCGTCCAATACTGTTGTATCGTATTTATCGATAGTAGATATTAAATTACCCTTTTCACCCACATTATTCGGATCTTCATAAATATTAATTTCGTATGGTCCAACACCATGTCTAATTTTAAAAGAAAAACTAGATAATAGATTATCATGAATTAAAGGAGGTGTTTGATTAATATATTCATAAAATTGATTAGCAGTTTCAAAAACAAACTCAATAGAATTAGTTCCAGTTGTTTCACAATTATTGCTATCCGTAATAGTAATTATTCCTGAAGTGTCAAAAGTAATAGGAAAATTAGCAGTATTACTTGCACCACTAACAATAGTATTATTACCAGCATAAGATATACTATAAGGTTTAGTCCCACCAGTAACTGTAATAGATACATTACCACTAGATAAACATTCGTTTTTATCTGAAACAATTTGTGTGATAGTTAATGGGTCTGGTGCTGTAACTGTGTATGCTGCTGATTTTACAAATTGTGGCGACATATTTGGTATTGTTCCTGTAACAAAAATATTTGCAGTATATGTTCCTGCTCCCATATTTATTAATTGTGTTCTATCAGAACTAATATTGCCTAAGTCAACACCAGGCCATTCTACATAAATAGTATTATTAGACAAACAACTGGCGGCATTTGTTCCTGTAAAATTCAAATTAGTCAGTGTTACTGAACCATCTGTAAGATCGGAGCATGTACAATTAGTAATTATTCCACTAACATCAACATTACAAATATCACTTTCATCAATATTTAAGTTGTAAACTCCAGTAGGTCCTCTACTAGTACCATCAAAACCTACAACCCCTGCTGAGTAAGAATTCTTAGTACTAAAAGATAAAGAGGTTCCACTTTTTAGAGATAAGTTGGCCACATGAACATTAATCTTAGAACTACTAGAAACAGTAACCGGAGTTATAACAAAATTAGATGAATCAACCCCTTCAAAAGACAAAACTACATTTGCAGGATCTTCGTCACTACACAAAATTTGTGACAAATAAACATCGCCAAATGAAGTATCTATATTTTCACTTAATATTGCAGAAGTTGGATTAAAAGTAATTACGGGTGGCTCATCTACATCTCTAATTTGAATAGTAACTAAAGCCCCATAAAGCTGAGTAGTATCACTAGCATGATAACCGCTAACTAAAATTTGATAAGATGATTGAGATTCATAATCTAAAGTAACCCCTGAAGATATATATAAGTCAGGAGAAGTCGTAATATTATCTACAATTTCATAATTATCTGTAGCTGATAATGCTTCTCCAGTTACATATTGTAAATTAGTAACTGATAAAGTACCTGGATGCTCTGAAGTATCTGTAAATGTAAGTGTAGTAATAAACTGTTTATCGCTATAGGTTCCTTCATCTATAAATATATTACTAGGAATTGCTTGTATACCAACAGCTTCAACAACATCAGTTATATTAACTATAAATGTATCTGTTGCAGTATACGTTGCTGCCCCGTCTTGTTGTGCAACCACTGTAGCTGTGTAAGCTGTTTTAGTTTCATAATCTAGAATAGTAGTACTTAACAAGGATAATGAACCAGAATTAGCAGTAGCATCGTAAGTAATACTAAAAAATCCAGCATCAGAACCTTGTAAAGCCACTACATTATTAATAGTGGTATCAGGATCTAAAAGAACAAAATCTGCAACTTTAAGATTGGTATCACCAAAATTATATGTTTCTAGTATAGAAATAGATGTGGGCGTAAAAGTTATACCAGTAGGAGGATCATCAAGAACATGCAAAGTAAATGTTGTAATGTCTGTGTAATCAACTGTTCCGCTTTGTCTTACTAATAAATTAACAGTATAAGTGTCTTGTATAGATGAATCCAGCGCAATACCCGTAGCCAAATATAAACCACCTACTTGGGTTTCTTGATTTATTCCTCCAATAAAAAAAGAAGCAGCATCAGCGCCAGCTAAATCTACTAGATTAGTATTACCAGTAGAATCTGGATCAGTAATATTAAAAATTTCTAAAAATAAACCTGTGGATGTATTAATGCTTTGACTAATAAGACCTGAACTACTAACCATACTAATTGATGTAGGCTGTTCATCAACATCATTAATATTTAAAACAAAACTTTCAATAAAAGGAGTACCACCAAGAAAAGGATCAACCCCAGTTATAAAACCAGTATAGCTGTTTTTAGTTTCATAATCTAAAAACACACCAGACTTTAAAAATATAGTCCCTGTAGTAGTACCAATAACTGTAAAAACATTTTGATCTTCACCTAAATTTGCAGGAAACCCTACTATGCTACCACCACTAAATTCATCATCTAATATAGAATATGTCCCAATTTCAATTAATCCAGTAGTAGCTTGGTTAGCTGATCCTGAAACAACAGTTTCGTTTACAGCAAAAGAACCCAATAATTCTATCCCTGTTGATGCAACAGTGGTTGTGGAAAAACCTATAATATTACCACTAGGAAAATCACCATAGGGGTGTTTAGGAATAGCGTAAAATATACCACTTTTTGATATGATGTCTGAATACTCACCTAATGAATCAAAAGTTAAATCAGAAGATGTGTAATCAATATTATTTAGTATAGTACCAGAAGTTCCATGCTCGCCCAGCAAAAAGCTACGATGCTCTGTAGTGCTAAGGGCTACTCGTTCTACAACACCTGAAGAATCAATAAAATGACCACTAGATATAACAGTGTCCCATATAAAATGTTGTCCTGTTACATCATGTGAGGCATATAAGACAGCACAACCACTTCTAACAACTTGTAATCTTCTTCTGTCTACTAATCCTGTAGGATCATGAGAGGTAATCGCACCAGTAGACTTATCGTAAAAATATAAAACTCCATTGTTACTATTTTGTACAGACCCTATAATTACTTGAGTATCTGTTTCTACAATATCTGCTCTATTATCGTAACTATGCACATGTCCACTAATAGCATATGAATTAGCAAGATTTACACCTGTATTTAAAGAAGCTGATGTGCTACTAATGTCAGTTGCATGGACACCACTTAATACTGCTGGATAATTAAATTCAGCAGGAACATAGGAACCTAACGGGAAAATTAAATAATCGGTACCAGCTCCTGAAACAACAGACACTTGTCCTGTTATATTACTAGGAAGGTTATATGTAACTGAAGCATTTTGTGCTGTAGCTACGTCATAAATAGATGCTGATCCAGTCCCAATAATTAAAGCCATTCTATCATTAAGATTAATTATTTGACTTAATCCATTACTTAAAAATGTTTGTGCTGTAAAATTATTTCCTGTTAGTGAATAATCATAAAATCTTGTATTATCAGAATCTCCGCTATATGACAATAAGGCGTGTCCACCATCACCAGTAAAAGCAACACCCTGCTTGATATCTAGTGTGACAGATGGATGAACTACTCCTGTTAAACCCACCTCTCCAACAGTATACATATAAAAATATTGATCTTCAGAAGCTCCTCCGGAAGCTCTAGGAAATATAGCAAACTTATCAGAAGATAAAGACTCTGCATAAGAAAGTTCTACATTGCCTGCACCTCCACTAAACGGTAATGTTGGTCCAACACCAGTTAAGTATGGCACATAGGCTGGGCCTATAGTTAAATAGGTAGTGGGAACTTCACCTGTAATACCACAACATTTATCTGTACCAACAACATTAAAAGTATCATGGTTAACAGATAGATTGCCATCAAGTATAGATCCTGCTCCAAAAATTGATGGAGGACGCCAGGTAGCTTTAATATGTGAAAAGGGATTTGTTGATCCTGTATCAAACGCAATAGCTTCATTAGTATCGTTTTGAGACAGTGTAAATGAACTCCATCCTGTACATGGAGAAGTAGCTCCAATATTTCCAGAAGAAAAAGTTGCGTATCCTAATAATGCCCCTGAAGCAGTGTTTAGTGGAATAGTAGACAGAAAACAACTTGTAGTAGGAGATGCTAATGTTATGGGGTCTTGTGGAGTAATACTAAAAGAACCAGTAACAGATAAACCATTAGCATTCATATCTCTAATGACAACATCAACTGTGCTTGTGGTTGTGTTTCCTGCTAATAAATATAAATCAGCTGTAGATGGTTGAGTTCCAGTGTTTATATTTTGAAGCTGAAATCTAGAGGCTTGTGCCCCTTGTAAAGAATACTGGTGCTGTCTAAAAATATCTGTAACATTATCTGGATCAGTTCCAGATATAGTAGCAGTTAATTGATTAGTACTTTCTATATCTCTTACACAGACCGTACCAGTAACTATACTAATGTCGGGAGCTTCATTAACGTCTAATACATCTAAAAGAAATATACCAGTAGCAGTATTAATACTAGTACCACTCTTTTTGGATAAAATAATTACTTCTTTTTGAGCTTGCGGAAATCCAGTTAAAGAAACACTTTGTTTTAAATATAATTCTCCAGTTTGTATTATTCCGGATTCAAGAAGATTTGCAACATAAAAATCTGAAGCATTTGTACCGCTTAGTTCTACAAGATTAGTATTAATGCTAGTAGTGTCTGCATCTAGAATTGTAAAGTCTAGAATCTTTAAATCAGATCCTCCAAAATTATGATTCTGATTAACAGTTCCCGTAATCGTGTTATTGCCAGTAATTTCTACTGTTGATACAGAATTAAATATGGGGAAATTGCCAGATAAAAATATACCCGTAGGTGGATCATCTACGTTTAAAATATTAACAACAAAGTCAGTACTTACATAAGGACTTCCAAGAAAAGGATCATACCCACTAATACTACCAGTATAAGTATTTTTAGTTTCAAAGTCTAAGACAACTCCAGGTTTTATGTAGATTAAACCACTGCTAGATCCGTGGCTACATGTACCAGAAGCCATAAATATAGGATCTCCAGATAAAGCTACTGTATTACCATGCTTAAAATGATCTCCTACAATATTATAATTTAAAACTCCTGTGAGTTCAGTAGTAGTTTGTTCGAAAATACCGGATTCACCAAAAACGTCTATTTTAAGAACGCCATCTCCATTTATTTCTATACCTGTTGGACCTACAGTATTTGAGGTAAAACCAATAATATTACCACTTGGAAAACAATTTTGAGTATATTTAGGAATAGCATAAAAAGTATCGCCTAAAGCAATTGTATCAGAATATTGATGTAAACCAGAGGGAGTATCAACTCCAGATTTAAAAGTTAAAATTTCTGTTTGGAGAGTATTATTGTCTAGTAAAATTCCAGACTGTTCGCCACTATCACCAGCCAACAAGAAACTTCTACCCCCAGTACCAGCAGTACCTATTGTATAAGGAGGAATTATTTGTTTAATTATAGAACCATGAGTATCTACATCAGATCCTCCACTTGTTGCAATATTGTATAAATAACTGGCTTCACCAGTAACATGTGAAGCAAAAAAGATTTTATCATCATCTCCACAGCTCGTCGTGCTGGTTTCGAGACTAATATGTTGTAATCTTCTTCTATCTATACCTCCAGGTGGCTCGTGTCTAACCACATTACTTGGATTAGATTTATCAATAATATACAGAACGCCAGTTCCTGAATCAACAGATCCTACAACAATCTTATTACCAGCACTTACAATATCTGCCTTATTATTATTGCTATAAACAAAACCTTTGATAGTCTCAGACCCTGAGGTATGAACTCCGGTATTAATACTAGGTGATGATGATCCAGCTATAGTCGTACCTATGCCCGACACAATTAAGGGATAACTACAATGTGCTGGTTCATAAGTGCCTACAGGAAATAAATAACGAACTGATGGTGATCCAGTAAGCTGAACAACCTGTCCTGTCATAGCAGAAGGCAAATTATATGTAATTGCAGCTTCTGTTTGACTTTCGACATTATAGAGATAGGCTTCTCCAGAACCCAATATAAGAGTCATGCCATAATATTCTAAATCTATAATCTGACTCAAACCACTACTTAAAAATGTTTCTTCTGTAAAAGATGCTCCTGTCAAAGAGTAATTATAAAATCTATTAGAATTAGAATCACCACTATAATTTACTAAAATATGACCATAATCATAATCGACACCTACAGCATTTCCAATATTTAAAGTTGTAGCCGGATTTACAACACCACTAAGTTCTGATTGACCTGTAGTATAAATATAAAAGTATTGATCTTCAGAAGCCCAATAATCTTTAGTATTAGATCCTCCGTTTAAATTTCCTGTTTTTCTAGGAAAGATAGCAAACTTTGAACTACTTAAACGTTCCGCATAAGAATTTCCCGCATTACCAAAACCCCCACTGAAAGGTATTCTAGGACCTACTCCTGTTAGTAAAGGTTCAGGAGGATCTTCCATTTCTATTCCTAATATAACATACTCCCTCAAACCACAACATGTAAAATTATTGAAGCCAGGAAGATTAAAGCCACCATGGGAGAACTTTATATCGCCTGCAACATTTGTTCCAGCAGAAAGATTGCCGAGGGTATTGCTTGGGGCGTTCCAAAATATAGGTACTCTTACACCGCTATATGCAATGGTTGGGTCTGTGTAAAAATTATTATTATAATCCTGTGCACTGTTTCTATTCTCTATATTAGCCGGAAACGCATCGGAATAATCGCAGTAACCACCCAGGGCTCTGGTAAGAGTAACATGTCCTACTTCAGTACCGGCTGGAGCATCATTGCGCAATTTATCAACTACACAAAGATCATATTGATAATATCCCAGGTCCTGGGGATTGTAACCCAAGGCTCCTGTATTTGTACTAATCCCCAATGCGTCTGTTGCATGTATTAATACAGATTGTGTTTGCGTGCAATAAGGAGTTACTACATATTCTGCATGAATTCCTACTGTTACTGTTACGTCCCCGTTTACTCCAGTAGCTACATTACTAATATAAAAGCGCTCAGGATAATTTCCACCTAAAGTAATATTACCACTTGGATAATTTCTAAAAGGATCATAATTATCTGGATCGGAAATAGTGGCTGTTCCGACAATAGTAGAAGTTCCGTCAGACTCTTGTGACGGAATGCAGCATTTAGGTGTGCTATCTTCACTCGTAGAAAGAACTCCAGTTTCATTTGTATTATTAAGAACAATATACAAAGGGACCCAGTTGTTCTGGAGAAAAGTGCTTGAACAAGGGTCAATGGGATATCTTAGCTCTCCTGAGAAAGTACGACTTGCTGTTCCAGTTGCATAAGATTCGTAATCTATAATGCCTGGGTTTATTGTAATATGAGTATATCCATATTCTGAGCCATAAGGCCCACTTCCATTAGCAAAACTTATAAATGATGGAAAACCATACAAAACAGGATTTAAAGGGTTGAATTCGTCATCCATATTGCCATTACTATCCGATTGCTGTGACTGGCCATATATAAAACCACAATATTGTCCTGTAGGATAATCTATATCTGCTGTAACAATTATAGTATTAAATGATCCGGGAGCACCTGAGTCTTTTTGAAAATGTAGAATACAACTAGTATAAACATCACCAGTTACAAAATCTATATCTTCATCATCAGATATATTCATAATTTTGTCGTATAAAGACTTCTTATTTATCTTCTTGTCTTTATCGTCATCATTATCTTTATCTATAGACATTCTATATATTCCTCTGTTTTAGCATAACTGTATTTTCCTTCGTTTATAATAGATGAAAGAGTAATCAAATTGCTAGCGATTCCTAAATTAAATTCGGTTTTTTGTGTTTCAAATTCTACATCTACAGCAGTTTTTATAATGCTGATATCATCTTCACAACTTTTTATCCTTGTTTTAACTGTGAGTTTATATCTTTTTGCTGATAAACTATCGCTATAATAAACTAAAGTATCTGTTCTACCCGGTATTAAATGTTCCACATATTTTTTAATGGGTGGTTTTTCCTCATATTCTGTAATTATTCTATATCCTTGTTTAATGCATTTTTCTATATCTTCATACACTAATTCGAACTGTATTCTTCCATTGTTTGTTTCTTCTGTAGTAGAGCTTTTAACTAGGCCAAAACAAGTGTCTACAGCTAGTGGTGTAGTAGTTCCACAACTACCATCTAGTACAGAAGTTATTGTTTCAGGTTTGACTGTTTTTAATGAATTTAAAGCAGATTGGGCATTAGCTAAATTGCCTCCACTTTTTTGAAAAAACTGTTTAGAATTTGCTAATCCTTGAATAGTACCTCTAAGAGATACCTTATTTTGTTTGGTTATTTGATTTGTTTCAGATGTCGTACTTACTGTAATAATAGCTTTATTGTTTGTCTGAAAAGGACAAATAAATAATTCAAAAGTAGCAGATCCATTAAGTTCAGAAATAGACAAGCCACCATTAGAACCTCTTAATGTTGCAGTAGATGGTACATTCAAAGAAAGTTTATTATTGGGACTATTAATTTTTAATTCATTTACTATATTGTTAACTCTTTTAATTAAAAGATTTCTTATTATTGATTTGTAATCAGTATTTTTATCATCACATATGTCTGAATTTACTAATCCAATATTAACACTTATATTAACTTTACCAAATGCACTAGCAAATTTCTCTCTACTATTAGCTACAACAAACATGTTCGAATTATCATATGAAATATCAGCATTCTCTGAATAACTACTAATTATAACATCACTTAGTTCTTGGCCGTTTAAATCTCCAGGTAAATTAGTAGACCTTTCTATTAATATATTTTTTGTTTCACCTTTACTAATATGAATAACCATACTATATGTAAAATCAAGAACAGATCCTGCTGGAGAAATCTCAACAGATTGAATATTACCTATGCAGTCTTCTAAAGGAGCAGTACCACACACATGATCCGTAGAAACTAAAACACACTCTCCGTTTTTATTTAAAAAACTTTCGACAGTATCGTTGTAATCTGTAGGGTTATCAGCATAATAAGTTCCTTGGATACTCATAACAAATATACCACCAAGAATTTCATTTCCATAATAATAATATTCTGGAGTAACAGAAAATGCTGGGGTAGGATTTAAGTCAAAACCAGATACTGTTAACATTATTAAACTCCTGGATTGCCTGGGTCACCAATAATTCTACCGTCAACGCCTTTATGTACCGTAGCTTTTAATGAACATTTATTAGCAGATAAATTTATACTAGAAGATATTATCTGGTTGCTTGGACTAGATACGTCAACTGGAAAACCCGCTAACTCTAAAAACTTAGCTTTAGCTTTATCCACCAAAGCACTACCCCCTCCACATTTAGATAAATCTGTTACAGAAACGGTATACTCGTGTGTATCTGCTTTTTTAGTTTGCATATCCTGAATAATACTATTTGGGTTATTCCAACCATGCACCTCAACATGTACTTGTTGGTCTTCTTTTTTAACAATATTATAATCTACCTGATATCCATCTAAATCACAATTGAATGGTTCAGTGCTTTGTTCAATATTAATAGTGTATGTTCCATCTGATTGGTTTTGTTGTATACTAACTTTTCTAGTATTATAACAATTTGATGAAGCGTCTATCGCTGGATATTGTAATACACAAACTTCTTCATTAATTTTACCGTTAAAAGTGTCTGTAGTAGGATGATTTTTCCCAGTTAACAAAGCTAAAAAAGAAGTTCCTGCTGATTGTGCAATATCAAATTTGCTTGCAGGAGTTACGAAATCATGATTACTATCATAGGTCGGGGACGCAAGACCTTGAAAAGTCATCGTATAACTTCTAGTATTATAGGCTTCGGGTATTTGTATTTGGTTTTGAACAATCTGTTGTGTATATAAAACTTTTGCGGTACTATCATTGGGTAAATATAAAACAGTAACAGTTGCTGAAATAGTACCATCACTAGATTCATTTTTAGTAATACTAGACAATATAGGATCGTAATCTTGTGCAAGTGTTCCTAATCTTTCTACGCTTACAGTTTTAGTTAGAAAAGATTTTAGTACATCTAAACTATTTTGATTAGCCGTTTTATTTCCTCTTCCTTCACAACGTATAGATACAGAAGATGTATATGTAGCAGTTTTGTTGTAGTATGTATCTCCTAAAATTGAAGTAGATTCTAAATCATATGGTATATCAAATTTTTCTGAAACGCTAAAACTTCTAACGCTGTTTTGATTAGTAAACCCATAAACAGGATTGTTAAGAGGACTGATAGACTCTGCTTCAACAACAACAGTATATACTAAAAGATCTATAAAGTTTGATTCTTCAGAAAAACTTACAGACTTAATTTTACCGAAAGTACTACTATTCGTAGGATATGAAACTGATGTACGAATTGGATTTTTAGATTTGTCTAATACGTTTTTTGCAATCTGGCCTAAATCAGAAACATCATTACTAGTTACTTTATCTGTTATTGTTACAATATCTTTTTTACCAATAATAGCTCCATTATCGTCTTTAAAAACTTCTACGGTTACTGTAGCAGAAGGTCTGTAAAATGTTAGTCCTGAAAAACTTATAGCCATGAAGACTTCCTTATTATTTAGCTACAATAAAATTACCACTCATAGCGCTATGAGAGTTGCAAATATAATATAAACCACTTTCTGGTGCGTCATGCCTAACGTTCCAAGTAACAATACCGCTAGTAACTCCAGTGTTGTTGCTTAATCCACTAGTATAAACAGATCCATCCTGTTTAATTTGGAATGGGTGAGCATTCTGTGTTTTGCTAAAAGCATAAGTGAAACCTCTATATACATAGATTGTTGGGTTTTGATCAATACCACTACCTTGTGTACCACCACCGTTAAAGTGATATTGTGTATTTAAGTGATTACCTTCGATATCAAAAGTAATTTTAGGTACAGTTAAAAAGTTTACATCATTAGTTAAATTACTAATATTATCTCCAGTAGTAACATAACTACTATCATTAGTTAAATCACTAACATTGCCACCACTAGCTAAGTAGTTAGAATTATTATTTAATAAACTGATATTATTACCAGCTTGTATAAAATTATTTAAACCAGTACCACCAAACGTAGCATCAATATTAACAGTAGTTCCAGTAAGTGTAACATTCGTTGCATCAATAACAACATTAGTGTTTTTAATGTATGTAGTATTATCAGCAGCAGCAGTAATACTACTACCAATCATTTGTACTCCTGTATAAGCAGAAGTATTGCCCTGTCCAAGTATATATACTTGATTATTATCTACATTATTATTATATCCAACAATACCAATATTATTACCAGAAGCATCATTATTAACGCCCACTACTGAAACATTTTCACCATAAGCACCATTATTATATCCTACGACTGCAGAATATAGTCCACTATTTCTATTTGAAGTACCTATAGTAGTTGAATAATTTTCATCAACATCATTATTTGTTCCTATTGCAACAATGTGATCATTGCCAGAACTGGTAAGATCATTGTTATATCCCACAATAGTAATTTCACCACTATTATTCGATATAGTATTAGTTAGACCAACAACTGTAACATTATCCCCAGCTCCTGTAATAGCAAGATTACTACCTACTAATACAGAATTGTCTAAACCTGTTATATTGGAAATGTTTACACTGTTACCATCTACACTTAATACATTGGTTTGAACCCCAGAGCTCATAACATCAACTACAAACTTGGTGTCTTCTGAATTGTTAGTAGGATCAATAACTTCAACTCCAAAAGAAACACCTGTAACCAATATTCCACTATTATTAGTAAACATAAATGCTTGTTTATGTTGTACTCCAACAGTAGAAACTCTGGTATTTTTAATATCAAAATTAGTTCCTGTACTATCAACATAAATACAAGCTCTATTGGGTTGGTCTGATTTTAATTGAATATAATTGTTATTATTTGAATATAGATATACACTATTTGTATCTGTTATATTAGCCCCTGAGCCTCCAAATACCCAAACGTCCGATCCTGTAATGGCGTGATTTTTACCGATAACACCACCGAAAGAACCACTATGAATAGTATTAGAGTTTCCTATCGAAACACTGCTAGTACCACAATTAGTTGAAAAATATCCTAATACAACATTTTGACCTTTATTAGTATTACTAGAACCGATAACTACTCCACCTGTAACAGAATTACTAGTGCCAATATTTACATCGTCATAACTAAGTTGTGCAACAGTTTGTAGATTACCATTATATGATATTTGTAAATTTAAAAGACCATCTTCTGAGCCTGCTGTTTTATCAATAGCTTCAGAGACCACTCTTGCATATGTATTATTAAAACCAGCACTATCAAGAGCTACAAAATTAATATGTCCGATATCATCACCAGCTACAAAACTTGGGTGTAGATTTTTAACAGTCATAGAAGGAATTCCATTGCTGCCTGTAGTTGTAACAGTTACTCCTTCAGAACCAGTCACATGAACATCTAATGCGTCTAATGGGAGATTGGTTTTTAACCCTACTTTATTAGTAGAGCCATCGACAAAGAATGTATTTGGAGAGCCTGTACTATGAATAGCAAAGTCTAAAGATCCACTTAAAGCATTAAAAGTACTGCCGTTTGAAGAGAGTTGAATTGGTGAATTAGTAGTTCCAGTACCTCCTATAAATAAAGTATTATTAGAAAAATTAAGAGATGTATCACTACCTAATACATTTCCACTAGCTATTTGAATAGCTCCATCTATACCAGCAGAAGCTGCAGTGTCAGAAATAGGATCTAAAACTATCCAATTGGTATTGGTAACATCAGATACAATTCTTACAAAATCATTTTTCTTAGTAAGAACATAGCTAGATCCACTGCTAATTGTATTAGAACCTGAAGGAGTAATAGTAACAGCATTAGCCCGTTCTGTTTCAGAGCCACTTAGTGAAGTAATAGTAAGACCAATTTGAGCAGACTCTATGGTAATATCTGGAAGATTAAGTGTGACATTTGATGCTGCATCTATAAAATAAGTACTGCTAACATTATCTAATGTGCTGGTTGAAGAGATTCTATCTGTATTAACAAAATTAGGATTATTATCAATTAAATCTACTACTAAATTTCCGTCACTAGAAAAAGACACTTTAGCATTACTATTACTGGAAGAATGTATGGTTTCTCTATTAAATGTAGATTGTCCACCAACGGTAGTAATATATCCTACTCCATATTCCCACTTTAATGTATTATTACTTGCTGTAAGTTTGTATGTAAACCTATCTTCCTCGTTCTGAGTTGTGGAAACAACAGTACTAAAAGCTCTAAAATTAGAAACATCACTGACCAGAAAAGACGAAGTTCCTGGACTAATATTCAGGTCACTTTGAGCTCTTACGTTATAATTAAAAATTTTCTTAGCCATTGTTTCTACCTTTTTAGTAAAGTTTAAAATTTACGCTGTTTGTTCTCCGGTACCATTTACTTGATTTCTTAGTCCATCTACATCAATTCCAGGCATTTGTGTTGATAAAGCATCAGCAACTGAATTCATTATACTTGATGTTAGGTTTTCAGCATTAACAGAACCTCCTGCTCCAGCCTCTAAACCTTCTATATTAACAGTTATTTCTGTTGGCATTTGTATGCTCCCTTGTACTTCAATTCTTCCATTTATATTTCCAATAGCAGTTATAGCGTTTACTAGACTATTCGTTTGATTCAGCAAGTTAGCAAAAGCTGTAACTGACTGAGAAAAATTAGTTACAGGTACATTTAAAGCACTAACGCTTGATCCAAATATGTTTGCTCCAACTCTAATTACACTAAAATCTATACTCCCTAAAGAGTTTATTCCAGCCTCAAATCTTGTGTTAAAAGATGCCAAAGAACTAAAGTCTATAGGAGCAGCAGGAGTAGCAGCAACAGGAGCAAAAGACCCAGCACCTGCAAAACTACCAACTGCAAGTTGGAATGTACTTACTGCGCTTGAGAAGGCACTAACTGGACCACTTAAATCTACCCCTCCACTACTACCACTACCAACAGAACTACTAGGCATAGTAAAAGATGAAAGACCCACTGGAGCATCCAGACCATTCTCTGCATATAAAACACCATTGTTTACTTTACCACCACGACT
>Ga0307488_10000331_pt1 | contig 38144 bp, 30 predicted proteins | sample SB02metaG_FD_202248 | JGI IMG/M metagenome (GOLD analysis project Ga0307488, IMG submission 202248) | Sea-ice brine microbial communities from Beaufort Sea near Barrow, Alaska, United States - SB 0.2 | ecosystem: Environmental > Aquatic > Marine > Coastal | place: USA: Alaska | collected... | reverse complement strand
GAGCTTCACGCGGTACAGCGTCGATTTGGCGCCGCCCGGGGACGGGTCGCCGGCGCGCGTGTGGGTGCGTATCGCGCGTTTCACCAAAATCCGGGGACACGCGGTTTTATCTCTAACGCTGGTGATTGTTTGTCCATACATCGCGATATACTCGTCCTGCGAAGGGCGCATTACCGTCGCACGTACTCGTCCTGACGAAGGGACGGCTACCTCTGCCTTGACTGTTTGTCCATACATCGCGATACACAACACTGACCGACACACTTTTCTTTTCAATCGCAGGCCACCGCCGCGAACGCCGCGACGCGGCACTTAAAAGGCCCGAGGCGAGGCCCCGTGCACATCAACTGTCAATTCAGGGACCCGCTGGGCCCCGTGCCGTTTCCTTGGAACCAGGAAAGGGACCTAAGAGGCCTGGAGGGCTGGGAGTTGAAAACCACGCCTTTTTCGGGGGTGGGGGGTGATGACTTGGACGCGGTGTCCATGGACGCGAACGCGGTAAAGGCGCTGGTAAAATTAATCAAATCCGCGAAAAGAGGAATCCTGATAATCGCGGGCGGCGCCAGCGACGGCGCCGCGGCCGCGTTAGCCGCGGCGGACGTCGCGAGCACGTTGGGGTGGGCCGTCGTCGCGGACGCGGCGAGCGGGATTCGAACCGGTGCGGACGGGGCTACCGGAACTACCGGTACTACCCACTCCAGTAACGGTCAAAACGGTTGGTCCCCGGCCACGACTGGCTGTCCGCACGTCCTGAACGCGTTCGACGTGTCGCTTTGTTCGGGTGAGATGCGGGAATTTTTCGCCCCCGATGTCATCGTCCAGTTGAACAACCGAGTCACGTCTAAGCGAACGCAAACCGCTTTGGAAGCCGCCGCGCTTGATTTCGGCGCGCGATGGGCGGTGGTGACACCCACGGAAACGCGAGCCGATCCCGGGCACTGCGTTTCTCTTCACGTGACTTGCGACATCGCGGTGGTGGCTGGGGCGCTGCGCAACGCGCTGGATGGAAATAGTTCCGAAAGCGCGAACCACACCAACTATCAGCGGCGATACCGAGACACGCAAAACTTCAAGTCGTGTGAATCATTCCGAGACGTGTTGGTAGCAGCAGATGCGGACGCGTCCCGCACCGCCCTTTCAGTGTTGCAGTCGTTGGAACAGGAAGGTGCGTGTTGCGCGTTTCCCAAATCATAGACTCCACGTTTGCCAGCACGAGACGTTGACCACGTTTCGTTACCAATCGGCAGAGGGCATCACGGAGATGGGCGCGGCTTTGTTGGTGGCGAACGCGTTGCCGCCTAGCATGGGTCTTTTCCTGGGGAACTCCATGCCGATAAGGGACGTCGACGCCCTCGCGGGGGTTCGACCCGGGGGCCAATTTTTTAAAGGATCGCGACATACCACCACCAACGTGAACTTCGGCCCCGGCGCGCCGGTCTGCGCGAACCGCGGCGCGTCCGGAATCGACGGCGTCGTGTCCGCCGCCGCCGGTTTCGCGGCGGGAACGCAGTTACCCGTGACCTTGGTGATAGGCGACGTTTCGTTCCAGCACGACGCGAACGGGCTTTTGTTGTTGAGGGAACGCCCCGGGCAGCCCCCCGTGACGATCGTGGTGGTACGTGTGTTACGTCTTTCCCGAATCATGCACTCACACACTGTTTTACCGAAGCTGGTGACTGTTGTCCATACATCGCGATATACTCGTACCGCAAGGGCGCATTACCTCCGCGGATTGTCCGCCCGTAGCTACGGTTCACTACATACAGCACAATCACGACTGTTTTACCGAAGCTGGTGACTGTTTGTCCATACATCGCGATATACATGGCACTTGGTGCCACTCGGGACTGACACTTTTTTTTACCAATCGCGAGGTGAACAACGGCGGCGGCGGGATCTTTTCGTTCGTTTCCGATTTGCAAACGAAGTTAGACACCACGGTTTTCACGAAACTGTTCGCCACGCCTCCTGATGTGAGCCGGCGGGGGTTGTGCGACGCGCACCGAGTCGCGCACGCGCACCCGAGCACGCCAGGTAAGTATTTCCCACCCACCACGTTCCGCCTCTGCGATTGCCCAATACGAGACTGACACTTTCTTTTTTATCGTATCAGCCGCGTTGCGAACGGCGCTGCAAGCAGCTTGGTCCGAAGGGCGGCACTCGGTGGTGGAGGTCACCACGTCGCGGGCGCAGAATTTGCGGCAACACCGAGTGTTACAAAGCGCCGTGGCCGCGACGGTGGACGCGAGCTTGAGGCTTATGCTGGGTGCGAAACGCGGGTTTCGGGTAGGGTCGGGAGGTGATGGCGATTCACAAGTAGGGTCGGGGCGTGACGTACAACGCGGTTGGTCGGACGGCGACGCGCGCGCGCTCGAGTCGTCGCAACTCGACCGAGTCGTACGGAACGCGCTCGTGTCGAAGTTTCAACTGCCGATGCGGAAAGTACCCACTGTGGTTGGTGTCGGTACGGGCGGTACGGGTAGTGGTGACACGGAAACCACCGACCTTTTCCGGACCGGGTACCTGCTTGAAATAACCCTCCAGTGCGGCGCGACCGGTGTTGGCGAAGCGTCTCCGCTTCCCGGGTTGAGCTCCGAATCCCACGGTGCGGGGCTTTCCCAATCACCACACATCGCCTGTGCGATCCGCGCGGTTACCCGCCCGACTGTTCGGCTCGATTACGGGCGACTGTTTGCGCATACAAGTTACGAACATGGCCCGAAAGACTGACGTTTTCTTTTTCATCGCGCCAGAAGAAGCGGGCGCGCAACTCGCCGTGGTTTCCGGGCTTTTGCGAGACGTAAAAATTTCCCCGAACCTCCCCTTGCTCAACGGCGCGTTTCGCGACTGGTTGGTCTGCGAGTGCGGGATCCGGGACGTGCATAACTTGCTTCCGAGCGTACGCTTCGCGGTGGAATCCGCGGTGTTGCAAGCGCTGTCTAATTCTACGCAAAGAAACGGCCAAAGAAACCTGGCGTCGTCGTTACTCCTCGGAGCGGCTAAACGGGATTCCTCGGGTAACTCGAGTGATACCACTGGATCTTCCTCTAGTACTTCTGGTAGTACTTCTAACTCTTTAGCTTCCGCGTCTCCCGACGACACCGACATCTTCGTCGAGAGCAACGCGTTGATGGGTTCGAACCCCGACACGGACACCCCCGAAACCGCCGCCCGCGAAGCGGTTTCCTTGGTGGAACAGGTGCGACCTTGGGCCTTTCCCAAATCCGCCACACACTGTTTTACCGAAGCTGTTGACTGTTGTCCATACATCGCGATATGCAAGACTGACACTTTAAGACTGACACTTTGTTTTACCCATCTCAGGGGTTCCGGTGCATAAAAATAAAGGTGGGCAGGGGCGTGGGCACGAAGGGCGCGGCCGCGGATGCGGACCGGGTGAGCGCGATAAGGCACGCGGTGGTAAGTATTTCCCATTTACCATTTCCCCCGACAGATTGCCCATACAAGACTGACTTTTTTTTTTACAATCTCAGGGTCCGGCCGTGACCCTGCGCTGCGACGGCAACGGTTTGTGGAACTTGAACGAATCCTTGACCTTCGGGTTGCGCGCCGCGGAGTTCGACTTGCAGTACATCGAAGAGCCCGTCGCGTCAGTTGAGAACGACCTCGCCGCGTTCCACTGTACCACCGGGGTGCCCGTCGCGCTGGACGAGAGCGTCGACCGAGCGATGCATTTGGCGTGGCGTAGGTACCACGAGCACGACGAGCATGATTCGGCCTCAAAGGAATCTTCTGCTGAACCTCAATCAGTCGCGCAAGCGTTACGCGAGCTGTTCGAGCCCACGTTCGGAGTCGTGGCGTTGGTGCTGAAACCGTCCGTGCTTGGCGGGTACGAAAACTGCGCCTTGGTCGCGAGCGCGGCGAGGGAGAAGGGAATCGGAAGCGTGGTGACCAGCGCTTTTGAGTCAGGCGTGGGAGTTGCGCACTGCGCCAACCTCGCGGCCGCCCTGGACTTGGCTTCTCTCAACGCCGCGGCCAAAGCGAGGGAGACCACGCGTACGGGCGCGTCTTCCGAAGATGACCAGGGCGACGATTCGTATTCTCCGGGTTCCGGGTTCAGGGTAACCGCGCATACGGGCGATTCTTCCGACGATGACCAAACACACGGCGAAACGCAATGGAACTCTACCGGTACCTTGCAAATAACGCCGCACGGGTTAGGCACGGGGGCTTGGCTTGTGGGTGACGTGACGAAACGTGACTTCGCGCCGATGGTGCGGCGGATAGACGAAACCGGCGCGCCACTCGGGGTTGGTATTTCTTTGCGCGGCGGGAGCGCCACTGACATGGCAAGTGACTTTTCGTGGAGACCGGAGGTGGTGTTCCCCGTGTCTGCACAAGGAGAAAGCCCTGAAAGCTGGGGAGTCACTTCCTTCATCGATGTCATCACCGACGTCGGTGTGTACAGGTTCTTCGTGACCGACTCTGGGAGGAACGGCGACGGAAACGATAACCCTACAAATCCCGAAAAAGAAAAAGCCGTCCTCTTCCTGCACGGGTTCCTGGGCGACGGTACGGACTGGACTTGCGTTGTGGCCGGTTTGTTGGAAAGCGCGCGGTGCGTCGTGGTGGACCTTCCTAATCACGGGGGGACGGTATTTGTGCCTGGACCCGGTTTTCAACGGAAAGATGGAATGACGATTGAGGCCATGTCAAACGCTATCGGAAAACTGGGCCAAGAATTGTTTGTTTCGAAAAAGATTTCTCTCGGAGGAAAGAACGGTGCCAAAAATAAAAGTAGTTCGTTTCCGTCAGTCACCCTGGTCGGGTACTCCCTGGGCGCGCGTATCGCGCTTTCCTACGCGGTGGACGGTGACAAGCACGGCGGCTGGCTCAAACACGGCGGCGGCGTTGTGTCAATCGGGGGCTCGCCCGGAATTTCAACCTCCGATTTCGACCGAGCCGACCGCGCGTCGCGGGACGACCACCTCGCGACCGCGTTGCGCGAATCGGGCGTACAGGCGTTTACCAGGGCTTGGTACGAGAACAGTTTGTTTGGCGGGCTTGTTAGCCATCCACGATTCCAAGGGTGCAACAGCCCCGAGTTCGTCCGCGCGGCTCGTTCCGCGAACGTTCCGGACGCCGCGGGTAAGCTCGCGGAGGTGTTATCGCAGGCTTCGCCGGGGCGACAACAAGTCGTTACAGTTGAAAAATTGCTCGCGAGCGGCGTCAGGGTCGATTTCATCACCGGCGCGAACGATAAAAAGTTTGTCAAAGTCGCAAACGCGATCGCGGACGGTATGAGGAAACAGTCTGGTACGAAAACCTCAAAAGTCACCTCGCAAACCGTGCCCAACGCCGGGCACGCCGCGCACCTGGAAGCGCCGGAAGGGTTGGTGTTGCCTTTGCTGCGGTGCGTTTTGGAAAACGCAAAGAGGAGTGAGTGAGGTTTTTTCTTTATTCACGACGGTGGTTTATTTTTTATGTCATCAAAGGAGTAGATAGGCATTGGTGTTCCCTTAAACTGTTTGTTAGACTCGTAGGCAAACGCGCGCGTGTGTTTTACCGGCCGTCGTCAAACCCGAAGTAGCCGCGAATCGTGAACGGCTCCTGCTTGATCTCGGGCTCGAGCTTAATCTCGGGCTCTTGCTTGGTCTCCGGTGAACTCTCCGGCTCGCGCTTGACCCGCTGCGAACTCGGCGGAGCCGCGCGTGCCGCTTTGCACGCTGTGCAGTTTTGTTTCAGCTTGCCGTGAGGGCAGGGGTTACACGCTGTGCAGCCCTGTTTCAGCTTGCCGTGGGGGCACGGGTTGCACACCTTGCAGCCCTGTTTCAGCTTCCCGTGCGGGCAGGGGGTGCAGTCCGCGCAGTTCCTTTTCACCTTCCCGTGGGGGCAAGGGGTGCACGCCGCGCAGTTCCTTTTCAGCTTGCCATGAGGGCAGGGGGTGCAGTCCGCGCAGTTCCTTTTCAGCTTCCCGTGAGGGCAGGGGTTGCACGCTGAGCACTTGTTTTTCACCTTCCCGTGAGGGCAGGGGTTGCAGTCCGCGCAGTGCTGTTTTATCTTCCCGTGGGGGCAGGCGCTGCAGTCAACGCAGGCCCTTTTCCGCTTGCCGTGCGGGCAGGGGTTGCAGTCCACGCACTCGCTTTTCCGCTTCCCTTGCGGACAGGGGTTGCAGTCCACGCAGTGGTGTTTCAGCTTCCCGTGGGGACACGGGTTGCACTCCTTGCAGTGGCGTTTCTGTCTTCCGTGAGGACACGGGTTACACTCCTTGCATTGGAGTTTCTCCCTTTCGTGCGAGCACCGCTTCCCTCCCATTGTCCGCGCGCCACAAAACTCCTCGTGCAAGCGCTTGTGCGCCCCCGGAAACGACGTGGTCGGAGTCGTGGCTTTCACCTTATCTTTTCGGGACTTCCCAGAAAATCCCGAAATCGAGGCCGTGCCAAAAAAAGCAATGCCGTCGATTCGTGTTACGCATCCCCTTCCGGCGTTCGGCGCGCACAACCCCCGACGCGCCCGGCACGACGCACGTTTTAAGTCGACAAGAGTGCGACGACGACTGTGATGACGACGAGCGACACGACCGTACCTCACTCGCGTGACCCCCCAGACGACGAGAACGTCCCTCCATCCGCACCACACGCGCGTACGTCGTTTCCACGCGCGGTCACGGAGCAGTCGTTTCGTCCGACGGCGGATCTCCCGCACGTCCCCGGGTTCTTCGACCCCGTGAAGACACCGGGTTTTGATGCTTCCAAAGAAGAAGACGAAAAGGAAGAGCCAAAGACCCAGGCAGCACCAAAGACAAACCGCGTGGACACCACCCCGTTGGAAGGCGTCCGCGCTTTGGCGTGCGCCATCATCGCGGCCAATCACTGGAGCCTTTGGTACGGCGAGAAAAAGCACGGCGCCATCGAGCTGCAGGGTGGGTTCGCGGTGACCGTGTTCTTCTTCATCACAGGGTTCGTCATGTACCTGGCGTACGGAAACAAGGTGGGCAGGGAAGACTTCAATTACTGGGTGAGTGTGTTGTAGGATGCGTCCCGGGAAGACAGCTGTCCCCAACCTCGTCCCCAACCCCACGACCCCGATTGGTCGTTTTTTCGCGGGACGATGCGAATCGACGTTTTTGGCCTTTTTGGCTTTTTTGGCTTTTGCAGAAGAATGAGCCCTGATACTTTCTCTCTCCATCCACCCCCCACAAAACAAAAACAACAGGACTTCATCAAGCGCCGCTACGTCCGCCTCGTGCCCGTGCACTGGCTTTGTATCGTAACCTACACCCCCGTCATCGTGTACAACTACCACACGATCGCGAACGACTACTATTTCTGGCAAAACGCGTCGGGGGAAAAACACCTGTGGGCGGGTTGGGTACGTGTTGGGGCGTTCCCAAATCCAGGCACCTACGTTTAATGCCACGTATGGAGTGCAGTTACGCAAGTCTTACTACTACAAGACTCAAGACTGACACGTTGTTTTACCCATCGCAGCTTTTAAACCCGTTTTTCCTCTCCTCCTGGATCGGCTCGCCGCTGCATTACTGGAACAGAGTCGGGTGGAGCATTTCCACGCAGGTTGGGTTTTACTTCATGTTCCCCAGGATCGCGCGGGCAGTTAAAAAGAAGCTTGATTGGGAGGAAGGCGGGCTCGTGGTGTCGGTGAGACACACCGCTCACACGAAGGATGGCGAATCGAACGACAAAACTAAAAACAAAAAAGGCGAAAAACAAATCGTCACCACGGGCGCTCTGCAAGAAACGGACGACGCCTTGATCGACCTTCGGTACACGCGCCGATTCCGCATGCTGTACTTCCTCTCAATCGTAATCCCCTTCGCCGCGATGGCGTTTTTCAACAACCCCGCGTTCCGGGAGTACTGGAGCGGGCCCGACATGCAGGTGCGTGATTCCCAATCACCGCGTTCCGCCGTTCGCGATTGCCCATACTAGACTAACACTTTCTTGTGATTCGTGCCAGCGCGATCCAGAAACGGGCAAGGAAACCGTGACGGAGCTGGGTTCAGTCGTGGACGGGATTCGCGCTTATTTTCTGGCGCGATCCTGGACGCCGTTTCGTTTGCCCGTGTTTCTGTTGGGCGTTCTTTTCGCCGCGAAGCGAACGCGGATGAGACGAATGAACACCGATACCGACCAAGACACGACACTTTACTACGCCCAGATCGTGGATAAGTACTCGTTCCGGTTATTCGTGTTCTGGGTATTCGCCGCTGCGTTTTCGTTAGCCTTCGAGGAAAGCAAGCCGGTGCGGCTGTTCAGCGAGTTCTTCCTGTTGTACCCGGCGGCGTACGTGATTTTCGGGCTGACAATCGCTGGCCGTGAATCGCGCACGTACCGACTGTTAACCCACCCCTTACTGCTGTTGGGGGGTAAAATATCCTACGCCGCGTACCTGTTACAGTTCCCGGTATGGACCTACATCGACCGGATGGCGTACGGAACCTTCGGCAACCGGTACGGCCTTGGGGCTTTCCCAAATCCAGACACGACGTTTACCGCCCCTCTTTGACTCTTTGAGTGCACTACTCGTGATGAATGTAGATCGTGACGCACGGACGCAGTTGCGTCGTGCACTACGACCGTAACACTTACCAGTACTGGCAACTACTACACACGGCACAAACGCGCTGTTCGGCCCGATTACTCTAAGTGCCCTGTTAGGCCCGATTACTCTACCCAATCCCCCAATACAGGCTACTCGGTGCCACGTAAGACTAACCGTTTTCTTGTAACAATCGCAGGTTTCCGCCGTGCTCGCGGGACAACCCGGAAGCCGCGGAGTCGTGGTCTGAGTGTTTCTCGAAATCCGGGTACCAGGAGTGGCCGGACATCATGGTCGTGTGGAACGTGTTCCTCCTTTTCGTGGTGGCGTACGTGGTGAACAAGTATTTCGAACAACGCGCCGTGGCGTGGCTGGCGAGCAAGGTGCTGAAACAAAAGTGAGACCGTTTTGTGTTTTTTTGGAACTGATGTTTATTATTTTGCGGTCACATTTTCCTCGACAATTCTTTCTCGTCTTGGACCTACCCCGACGCCGCCCTTGGTGGCACACCCGCGCGCACCCCCGACGCGTGCTTTGCGCAAATTACTCACCACGTGGCCGTTCTCGCCGCCCCAGACCGTGTCATGCGGCACCCAAACGACGTGTTACGACAAAGACACCCGCCCACGAACGGACACGCGCAAACCTGCGCCTCGGAAAGTAACGACGCGCGCTTCGCCAACTCCACGGAGTACACCGGCAACACGGACAGCGACGAGCTGCCGTTGCCGTGCACCACGCCCACGTCCGGCAGCCCGCGGCGGCGGTCTTGCCGACGAGACGGTCTGGAATGGGGAGGCACTCCCGGGGTTGTCGCGATCATCCTCCTCGCGCACTTTGTGGCGTACTACTTGCTCCTGTGCGTCGCGAAAAAGAAAGGCGGTTTGTACCCACTACCTCTTGACCTCGATTCGTTGGACGACTTCGTTGAGGACCTGGTGGAGCTCGCACAGCCAACTGCGGTGACCTGGGGCGTCTACCTCGCCTTCCTTTTGTCGCAAATCGTCCTAGCCTTGGTCTGCCCGGGCCCCACGGTGTACGGGTACCCAGTGGCGGTCGAAACCGGCGAACGGGTCGATAAGGTTGGTGCCGGTCTTGGAAAAAACAACGCGCAAAACAACAACAACAACAACAACAACAACCGGCTTCCGTACAAGTGCAACGCGCTTAGTTCCTGGTGGGTTACTTTAACAAGTTTAGTCGTCACCGTGGTTGTCCACGGAGACGACCCGCTGATTTGGATCGCGGATAACCGAGGCGGGCTGATGACTTGTGCCGTTTGCGTGGCGGACTTCGGTGCGCTTTTTCTGTACCTGCGCGGCCTGGAGATTTTTTCAAAAACCAAAACCAAAGCCCCGCGAGCCTCCCCCGTATACGACTTCTTCACCGGAACCGACCTGAACCCCCGGTCACTTTATGGAAAAATTGACCTGAAGATGGTCAGCGTGACCCGCGTTGCCTGGGTGAGTTTCTTTCTGTTGGTGGTATCGGCGGCGGCGAAACAGGCGCGGGACCGGGATTTGTTTGACGACGACTACACGGAGGACTACGACGGCGAACCAAAAACGCCGGTTTCGCCGAAAAGTGTACGTCTTGTATGGGCAAACAGTGTCGGGATTTTTCTGTTGAAAAGCGCTCCCTGGATCCGATGTATGAACTCCATAAGCGCCGCTTCTTTCCTGACACTGGGGCACGGCTTTCTGTACGCCAACGCGCCGCAAAAAGGCGAAACCTTTATCCCGTTTACGTTTCTCGTGTGTCGCGAAAAGTTCGGGTGGCTGCTCGTGTGGTGGAGTTTGGTGGCGGTGCCTTTTCTGTACACCGCCGTCGCGTTTGTGTTAGCGGAACTCGACCCGAAGCTTTCTTTGGAGTACGTTTCAGGTACGGCCATGTGGGGCTTTCCCAAATCCGACACACACTGTTTTACCTCTAACGCGCCTGTGACTGTTCAGACCGATTACCCTGACTGTTGACCAGGCCATCGTCCAATACACGCCCAACACGGGACTGACACTTTTCGTGTAACAATCACAGGTCTGTGGTTGCTTCTTTTGCTTAGCTACTACGTCTGGGACACGTCCCAGTCGCAGCGAATTCGGTTCCGACAAAGGGCGCTTTCGCAGACGTGTATGTACGACAAAGTCGAGCCGCGCGTGTACGATTTGCAGGTACGGCCTTGCGCGTTTCCCAAAGCCAGGCACTGTTTACCGCCCCGTTCGTGACTGTTTACTGTTTACTAAACACGGCACAAGTGCACTGTTTTATCTCTCAGCTGGTGAATGCTCAGACTGATTACCCTGACTGTTTACCAGGCCATCTTCCAATACATCGCGATATACAGTACACCCACACTCGCCGACTCGGGACTGACACTTTTCTTTACACTCAAAGTCGGGCACGGTCATCGGCGACAACGGATTTTTTCCCGACGAGCGCGTCAACGAGCTCTCCGCCATGCCTCAGCGTTCGGCCTTGGGGTTTCCCAAACTCCCGTGGAGCGAGCTTACGAACCCAGACTACATAGTCACGAGGAATGGCAACGCGCTGCTCACCTCCGGCATGTGCGGCGCCGCTTGGAAGATCCACTACACCGCGGACTTTCTCATGGCGGCGGTTACGGCCGGCGCGGTCGGCGCTACGCCGGCACTCGCGCCCGTCGCGTTCTTCTACCCGGTTTTTTTCCTACTCGTCATCACTCACCGCAAACGGCGGGACGAACAATTCATGCGCCGGAAGTACGGCGAGGACTGGGTGCTGTTCAAAACGAAAGTCGCCAAGGTTTGGGTGCCAGGGGTGTTTTGAACGTCGTTTTAGTCGAAGAACTTGTACGTAAAGATGAGACGACGCGGAAGACGTGGTTAGCGTCGCTTGTTAGAGACCACATAACGGAAATGAAGAAATAATCAAAAGACATCATTCATCTCACATCAAGCACTCGACATCCGCGGCTACGCTTTTCCGGTCAAGCTCGCTCAGCTTGACTCGCACGCCCCCCACCCTAAGCGCGACGCCGGCGTCGTCGTCGTCGTCACTCCCGTCGATTTCTCCCGACGGTGACGGTTCGTCCTCCGCGAAATCAACCGGGTCGTCGTATCCCCACCCGCCGTGTGAGTTGTCGTCGTCGTCGCCCTGACTGGTTGCGTCTGCACCGTCACCTGCATCACTCGCTACACCACCGCTTCGTGAAGCCCCTACGGCGCCGTCCCCCGCCTCGCGCCGCACGTCCATCGCCTCTGTTTCGCTGTCATCGTCGGGATCGAGAAACTCCAACGAGCAAAGCGCGTGTGTCATTGACGTTTGCAGAGGCGCAGAGGCGATTTTATCGAGTCGCGTCTGGTGATCCAAAGCGGAGTGCACGGAAAACCGCCCGCTCGCGATTTCGCCAGCCGCGACGACGGCTTCGTCGGGGACGTACCGGTAGTTAGTGCGGTTGTTTTGCGCGTCGTTCGTCGTGTCGTTTTTTTGCGTGTCACCATCGCGTGTGTGAACACTCAGGCCGGCCGGGCCTGACACCAAACGCCGCGTGGTGTCCACGAAAGGCAGGCCTACGGAGTAATTCACGTTTTCGGTAACAAAACCGAACCCGCAAAATTGTTCGGGGGGCCACTTTGCCCAAAGTAAATCAGCTTTTTGCGGCTTTTGGCTTTTTTGGGTTTCGAGTTTTTCCCGCGTTTCGTCCTCCCTCGCTTTCGCCGACGCCAACCCCAACGCGTCGTCCGGGTCCACCCTTTTCGCACCGTGTAGCGGGTCGGTGTTATCACCGGCCAATCTTAGGTGTTTCGGCAAATCGCCAACCGCGCAAGGCGTCCAGTCCGTAACTTTCGTGAACGCCCCGAAACGAGTGAGACGTTCGGCGCCGGGAAACTCTTTTTCGTCTTCGTCGTCAGAACCAGAACGCGTCGCGGTCGTTTTCGTTTCCCCCCGCCGTCGCTTCCCGTTCGTCTTTTTTTTGCCACCGCCCGGCGTTCCGCCAGCCGCGCTTTTCCGTCGCAACGCCAACCCGCGCCTCGCCGCGATCAAAAACGCGCAGTCGTCATCCTCCACTTCTGTAGGGTCGACGCAGCCGTGCACCCCGGGTGTCACGTTCTTATCAGCCCCGTCATCAGTGCCAGAAAAGTCTCCGAGAAGTCGCGCGGCGCCCGCCCTGAACGACCGACCCGCACCCGGCGCGTTTGCACACAGGGTCATCACGAAGCCCTTCATCGCGGGTGTCATGGTGTCCCTCGCGACCCGTAGCGCCTGTTTCGTGATCCACCACACGAGCTTTTCTTGGCGGTCGGTGACTCGCGAGTTTTCTTTTTTTGTGTCGGGTTGGTTTTTTTTCGACGCCGCGAATGATTCGCCGAGCAACTCGGTCGCCGCCGCGGCGAGTCGCGCGAGTCCGTCCTCGGAATTTTCCTGACTGTTTGCGCATACAACGTCGTCATCGCCTGCACTGGTTGCGTCTTCCGTGTCACCTGCGACGGTTGCGGCGTCGTCTAACTCATCACCGACACCGACACCACACACACTAAGCGCTTCCTCCGAGGCTAACAAAAACAACTCCTCCACCGCCGCGTTCCACCGTTTCGCGAGCCGCTTCACCACTAATTTCCAATCCAAAAGCGAAGGTTTGTTTGTCGTGTCCGTGTCCGTGTCCGTGCCGCCCCTGGCGCACCCCAGCCCCACGTAAATCAGCGCGTCGACTACGGTGCGCAAGTCGTCTTTCGCGCATGCCGCGTGGAACTTGTTCGTGGCGTGTTTGCGAAGCTTTTTCGGGGAGTGAATGGCGATATCCATTTCGGGTTTCGGATTCGCGTCTTCGTCATCTGTTTTCTCGACGGCATCTGCGTTGCCGTCGCCCGAAATTGTATCACCACCTTCGTCATCTAAATCGTCATCGCTGTCACCTTCATCACTGTCGTCACTAATCGCAACCGACCCCCCGTGGCTCTTTTTCCGGCTTTTCCGGGTACCCTTGCCCCGGTTCGCCAGCGCTTTTTGAGTATTCTTTTCCGCCTTCGCTCTGCGAAGAAACTCGGCGCGCACCAACTCCACCGCCGCGTGGCGCGCGCCTTTTTTGAGCTCGTCGATCTGCAGCCGCTGCGCCTGCCAGTACCTCTCGAACAGCCACTGCAGGGCTCTTTCCGATGCGTGCCTTAGCAGACTAAGCTTCGGCATTTCCTGGTGCGACGCCGCCATCCTTACGTCTACTAAAACAATTGGAATGCCCAAGCGTTTCGCCAGCGTCATCACCGGCGCCGCGTACCGGCCTTTCTGGGAAGGATCCACCGCGCCGTTCACCATGCGCACTATTGACGCGGCGTAGGCTAGACGTAGGATGTTCTCCGATACGTGTGTTGACGATGTTGACGTGTCCGTGTTACTCCCAGCTGCTACGCCGAAATCCAGGGACCGCGTTTCTAACAACGACGCGGTGCAATCCACGGCGTGCGGGACTCTTCCGCGTAGCCGCCAGGCCGCGACTTTCGCAATCGCAACGTCGCGCAAAGAAACATCGTCACCGGAAAGCCCAGCCCGGACGGTTTCCCACTCGTCCCAGTCCGCCCACGGTACGCGGCGCGTGCCTCCCATGTGGGTACCGAAACGCGGAGGCGCGCGACGGTGCTACGGGTGCTACGCGCGCACCCGCAATGAGATGAGGATTTGAAACGCTTGTGACATATTTTTACTTTCAACCTGCATTACTAACGCCGCCTCACCAATACACCACGCCTAGAAACCCGCCGACGACTAACCCACACCCGCTGAGCATCAGCCCAAACGCCCTGACGTTCCTTAACCACTTGGCGCGGCCTAACACAACCTCCACCACCGCGGCCAACGGAATTTGAAGCGACAACCCGACGGACGCGGTTGTCGGTGATGTTAGTAACACCGCTCGAGCCCATAAATAGTCAGAAAGAACGTTGTCGAGCAACCCTTTCGCTATGGCTAAGGAAAGCACGCTCCAAGTTGCCTGTTCGAATAAATCCCCAAACGCCCCAAACAGAATCCATCCGAGGACCAACACCAACCCGACTCCCACGAAGTTAACCAACCCCAGGGTTCCAAGAAACAACAGCATGCTAGTCTCGGGGTCGTCGGGAAGTAAGTACCGAATCAAACTCGTGTACCCGGCGTAACACGCGGCAGCGGCGACGCACAAAAAATTGCCCCAATTGGAGTTCTTTTGCGAAACTCCGTGACTAGATACCTCTACGTACACGTCATCGGAGGTGGAGGAATACGAACCGGCGTGCATGGGCTGGCCTGCAGTGCCTGCACCTGCAGTGCCGCCGCCGCTATCCGACAGCGTCACAAGCGCGCTACCGAAAACGTATACTAAAATCGCAATCAAACGTTTGTTCGTGTACCGCTCGTCCACCAGCCAGACTGACAACGCAAACGTAAACACCGCACTGGAGGTTGACAAAATCGAGTTCGACGTGACGCTCGTGAACAACAGGCTGTAGTTAAACAAAAGCTGCGCTGCGAACCAAAGCGGCGCGATCGCGACTGAAGCCCGTACCGTCGCGGCGAAGCGCTCGGCCTCGGTGAGCCCGGCGAACGACCGACGACAATTACTTTGGCCAGACGATGACTCGGTTCCAGACTGGTTACCCATAGACGACCTTTCATCAACTCGGGTGGTGGTTGAACGTCGTCCCTGGTGCGTTCCGTTCCGCCCAGAATCGAATCCGGGAGGAATGTCGAGCAAAGAGGTTCCGTGGTCCTCGTCGGAGGAGTTTGGAGAGGCGTCGCGCGAATGCGATTCGGTGCCTTGCATTCGTGAGTCGTTCCCTTCGAATTCGGTCGAATCATCGCCCCCATCAACGACCCCATCATCGCCATCACCATCGTGCACACTAAATCCATCGTATTGATGCCCCTCCCCCACCAGCCACCGTTTCCGCATGAAATACACCGGCAGCAACACCACGAACAAGGCGTTGCATATGTAGGTCAACAGCAGGGGGGACAAGCCTTGGGCTTCCAGGGATTCCACCAGAAACGAACCTGCTACCCACACCACGCAGACTAAAAGAAGGAAAGCATACCCCAACGGTGGGCCGTGTAAGTCACGAAGCGTTCCGGTGATGAAACCGATTGGGTCTTCGGTGAGTGCGGGGGGTGGGTGGCGGGAACTCATGGCGAGTGTGTCACCCCGCGCCGCCCCGAGGCGTGGGGAGGGAACGCGGGCGCGCGACCGGAGTGACGATGGACGAAATCTCGAAATGGGGAGTCGGAAATACAAATCGGAAATTTGAGGTGCCTACCGAGAGCAACGACTTTTGGTTCAAAATCGCGCGCGCGTGCGTCACCACCGCGGTGGTACGCTCCACGCGTTTGCGGTTGGGGTCGTGGCGTCGTTGGGTCGGGCTTCCGGGGTCCTCGCGCGGGGGTAAACCGTGAGTCTGTTCGGTGTGGTGTTACTGCGTGGCGGTTGGGTACCACACGTCCGTCGAACGGAAAAAATCAAATCCATCTGAGGCCTTCCTTGCTGCGAAACAAACACACATGGCATCCCCTGGCATCGCGTGGTCGCGCACGCAATGGGACCAGTTTCACCGCACGGGGATAGAGCCGGTTGAGAAGTTGCCGGGCCCGGGATTCAAAGTCGTGGAGTTGAGGACACCGGGTTCGGATGACGGGGTTGGGGACGATGGATGGAACCGATCGGCGATCGCCAAAAAAAGCGACGAAAAAAAACAAATAAACAACGAAACCCCCGGCCAGATCCCGAAACTCGTCGCCGCGTGGACGCTTCGCTTCGGCGGCGGCGGCGACTCGGAAGGTGTTGGTATGACTAACTCAAGAAAAAAAAGCGGTACCTTCGGTTTTTTCGGGAAGCTTTTGGGCGCGCCGGCTGTTTTCGCGAGCGCGCTGCAAAACGCCCACGGGTCGCCAAAAATAACCCTGTCCCGGGATTTGAACCTGCGCGCGGTTACGGGAAGCAACAACATATTCAGTGCCGGAACCTTGCGCCTGCACGTGTTCCCCGACGTTAAGGTCGGCGTGAGTTCCGTGGTCGTTGGAAGGGACGACCGCACGAAAATTACCCTGGACTGCGAAGCGGGCGTGGACCCGGCCGAGCCGAACTCGTTCACGGTTTCGGGTGGGGTTTTTCTTGAACTCAACCCGTGCTGTGTTCAATTCGGAGGTACCCAACTCGGCAAGCTTCATTGGCTGGACCCTGTGGCGGACCGGGTTACGTTCGGCGCGGATTTCGTCGCAGCGGCGCGCGCGAAGACCGAAGAAAGCGCGCGAAGAAGCGGTTCCGGACGACCGGGCGACACTTCCGAGTCACTGGACCGTCTCGGAAGGCCTTCGGGAGGGAGTCGCAGGAGGAGCGTAGGTGCCCGCACGAGGTACGAAAACGACCGAGACGTAGCCGTCAAGGTCACCGCTACCCGAAACGATTCGGTGTGGGCGAAGGTTCGGATTTGGAGAGGGTTTTTTTTAACCTGCCGGTCGGGGGTTTCGTTTGTTGGTGGAAACAAATCGGCGGGTGATGCCGGTATTTCTCAAGGCACGGGTTCCTTGGTTTCGTCAGGTCGTGACGGGAGATATTTCACGATCCCTTCCCTTTCAATCGAGTTTCACGCCGATCCAAACGGGGGGGGCGATTTCGGTAAAGCGTCGTACTGGGATTTCTACGAACGCGGAAGCGCCAAGGAGGCGTTTGTTTTGGAATCGAAACGGTACGGCCTTGGGCGTTTCCCAAATCCTGACACTGTTTTACCGAAGCTGGTGGCTGTTTGTCCATACATCGCGATACACAAGACGTTAACCACTTTTCTTTCCCAATCGCAGGTTGCGCGGGGACGTTTTTAAAAAAGACCCGGGGCTGGGGAAGGACATTGACGCGCGAGCGGCGGATGAAGCCTTCGTGGCGAGTCGCATTTCGAAGGTACGGCCGGCCTATGGCTTTCCCAAATCCGACACACACTGTTTCTGCCACCCCTCTTTGACTGCGCTCCTCGCGACGTACGGACGCAGTTGCCAGACACGAAACGTAGTACTGCTTTAGTAACACTACCCGTAACATTTACCACCACTGGCGACTGTTTACACAAACCCACACTCGCCGACGAAAGGGACTGACACTTTGTGTTGTGTATCGCAAGGAGTTCTCCGGCAACGACGAAGTGCGCCGTCGGTTCGCGGCGGAGGATGCCGAGTTTCGGAAAGAGAAACTTGCAAAGGAACGGTCACAAAAAGCGCGGCAGAAAATGGAGTGGCGCGCGCAGGTCCGGGACGAGGCTGAGGAGAAGAACTTGCGGAAACTTGACCGGAAACGGGAACGGATGATACTGGCGAAGGAACAAATTGCGGAGAAACGAGACGTGGGGGCGTATCGACGGAAGATTCGGGACGAAGAACGGGAGGAACGGGAACGGGCGCGGGAAAACGCGGAGGAGGAGCGGGTAATGGTCAGGGAAGCGGAAGCCGAGCGGGTGCGGTTGGAGAAAATGAGCAAAACCGGTGTCCACGAAAGCGTCCCGGAACCTGTCGTGGAACCTCCTGCAGTACCTTCAGCAGTCGGTCCAGACCTTGGGAAGGGGGTACGTGGCGCGAATGACACCACCAGAGCCGGCGATTCCGCGCGCGACGGGTCTACCGTGGTTACTAACAGTACCGCGGCTGACCCTGGCGCTGGTAGTACCGGTACCTTTACTGGTACGGCTGGTATCACTACTGGTACGGCTGGTATCACTACTGGTACGGCTGGTACCACGGCTAGGACTACGGCGGCAAGTACTTCCAGGGCGACTCCAACACCGTCCGCGTTCTCTGTTTCACCGTTGGGAGACTCGCGCGGGAAGACGTCGTCCACGGAAACGACGGCGGGGAACAACGCGTTTCTGGATGAAAAAATAGTACCCGCGGATGTTCAGCGCGAATCTTTTTCGCAAAAATCGGTCCCGCCTCCGGACCCGGGACGTGCCCCCGGCGCGGGAAGCGACGCTTCACGCACCACTTTGCTTGAAAAGGCGTCAAGGGAAGCGGAAGCCTCGGTGGAAAAGGCTTCGGTGGAAAAGGAAGCTTCGAAACGTGCTGCTAAACTGAAACTAGCACAAGAAAAGAAGGAGAAAGAAGAGGCTGAAAAGGAAAGAGCGGCGCAAAAGAAAGCGGAGGCGGAAAAAAAACAGGCGGAGCTTGCGAAGCAGAAAACGCTTCGCGACGAAACGAGACGCAAAGCGGAGGACGAGTTACGGGAAATCGCGTTCCAAGCTGAGTTACGCGCACGACGAGCGAAACGGGACGCTAAGCTTCAAGAAAAATACGCTAAAGAGCTTGAAAAGCTCGAAAAGAAACGAGAAAAGGAAGAAGCGCAGTTGATCAAAGAGGAACAGAGGTAAGGGCCTTTCCCACGTTCCACACACCGCGCCCCTGATCGGCCCGATTACTCTTCCCTGTTTACTCGTATAAATTACTCTGACTGTTTAATCATACCAATCCCTCATACACATGGCCCGAGAGACTGACACTTTCTTTTTCATCGTGCCAGGGTTTGGGACGCGGCGGCGAAGAAAGTACGGCGCGGGCAACAAGCCGCGGATCGCGAAGACGAAAAGTCAACGAAACGCTCCGAGACGATGAAACAGCGAGATGAGGAAAAGGCGACTGCTTTCGCGGAGGAAGTGGAACGACGACTGCGGCGCGCGCAGAGCCAGGATGAGGAGGAGTTGGCTATGGGCAAACAGTCGGCGCGAGTCCGCGACCAGTCCGGCTTTGGCGCTTCTCCGTCCAAAAAAAACGCACCTGCAGAAAGAAACCCATCAACGCGACCAAAGACCCACACGCAAAGAAACTTCGCGGTGAACAACCCTCGGGTAACAATCGCGCTGGTTCCAGGGCACTGGTAAGTATTTCCCACCCACCTCATTCCACTGACTGATTGCCCATACACGACTGACATTTATTTTATTTCAATCAGGATCGACCCCGGCGAGGAGGTCGGCGCGCCCGGCGAGCGGGATTTGAATTTGCAAAGTGCGCGTCGCGCGTTTCCCAAATCCCTCCGACTGTGTGATGCCCCTGGTCGAGTACACTACTGGTAACATTTACCAGTACTGGCAACAACTACACACGGCACAAGTGCACTGTTTTACCGAAGCTGGTGACTGTTTGTCCATACATCGCGATATACTGGCTGCTTGTACACTCAAGACTGACACTTTTCGTGTGACAATCGCAGTCGCGAACAAAGCGGAGCGCCAGCTGCAGAAAATGGGATGGACCGTGGTTCGTCCTGACTTGTTCACACCGCCCATGGACTGGGGTTCGTACTGCGATTGGGCACGCAACACAACCGCGTCGGGGGTATCGCTTCTCGAGATCCACGGCCAAGGAACCGAAGCGGAGATGGACGGCAAGGTTTTAGGCGTGATTTCTCAAGAATCGCAGGTATACGTCTTTTATTTCCCAAATTCCGGCCTCCCTGTTTGCCCACACAAGACTGACACTTTGTTTTACCCGTCGCAAGGTGTCCAGCTTGGGCGATTCGCTGGCCGGAAAATTCGGCCGATTCCCCATGGACTGGCGAGAACTCATGGTTTCAAAGGCGGGCGGCGCGGTGGTGGAGTCGTTTGAAACAGAGTATCTGGAGTCCCTCGGGTTTGGAAAGAAAGAAGAGACGCTCAATCAAATCGCGGCTGATATTGCACTAGCGGTGGACGCCACGCGCCGCGCGGAACCGCCCGAGTACGGGTGCAGCGCGAGCGGGTGTCCGAGAGCTTGAGAAGGTATTTAAGCCAGGTGGTAGGGAAGCGAGGTATGTGGGTTTAGGTTTACTGAACAAATAAAACCGTAATACCCATCAAATTAAGTACGGTAGTATGTTCACTCGTCTGAGTTGTTTAAATACCCGTAAAAGTAGAGTGTACGTGCAGTTAAATTCTTACGTTACAAAAATACCGAAGGTATCACGCTTCGGGTAACTTGATTGCCGGCCGTACCGCTTACGGCGTTGGTACGCCCTAGACCTGGACTACCCCTACCAAAACTCGTCATAAAAAACCAAACTTCCTCACACCCCGATTGCCAAGTTCACAACGCGTTCCTTGGTGTTGGCGGTTGTTCCTCCGGTCGTGGGTTTCACCCCCGCCACCCCGGTGACGGCTCCGTTCGCGTTGAAGAGTTCGTTTTGGATTTCAACCGAGAGTTGCGCGCTCGAGCGTTTCGCGGTGACCAAGCGCTCGTTCAGCTCAATTGGCGCCAACGCGTTCAGCTTTACGAAATCGGTTTTGTTTTTTCCAACCAACTCGGCGTTTCCGCAAAGCAGCGCTTCCAGTTGCGACTCCACTTTCACCCTGTACTCCCCCCTGGCTTTGGTGGTGTCACTCGACGTGAAACGCCACCTCGACGTGACCTGAGATTGTGGAAATAAATGTCAGTCTTGTATGGGCAATCAGGGAGGCGGAATGTGGTGGGTGGGAAATACGTACCAACGCCCTCGCGTTGAACGCGGCGACGCCCTCCTCGCCACCCGGAAGGTGGTGCGCTCTGTGATTGGTAACGAAAAGTGGTTAACGTCCCGTGTTGGGCGATGTACGGGGTATGGGTGTACTGTATATCGCGATGGATGGACAAACAGTCACCAGCTTCGGTAAACCAGTGCACTTGTGATGTATTTGTAAGAGCCGGGAGTACGCCAGGAAATGGTACCCATGGTGCACTCCAAACAGTCAAAGAGGGGCAGTAAACAGTGTGCCTGGATTTGGGAAATCAAAGACGTACAAGCTTCCAAACACCAGCCGCAGCGCGGTTCCCAAGATTTGCGCGAAAACTGTTTGGAAAAAAATAGGTGTCAGTCTTGTACGGGCTAACAGTCTTGTATGTGAAGAGGTAATAGTCCCTTCTGGTACGAGTATGGGCAAACAGTCTGGGATTTGGAGGGAAACTCACCCGCGAAAACCTCCTGCGGCGTGAAAAACGCGCGTAACATGGGAAGCACGATATTTTCCTTCTCCGCGAGGTACGCGTACAGCACAGTCCGGTAGCCGTGCACGGCGGCGGCGACGAGACTCGCGGTGGGTTTGCTGGACCCCACCCCCACACAAGCAGTCACGATTTTATCCACCATGTTTAGCACCCCGAAAAGGGACTGGTAGTTAGCGTCGCTTAACACGGTTCAGGGTAAAACTTTCGTCGCGACGAACGGCACCAGCTTGGCGATCTCCATTTGGCGGTACGAGGTGACGTGTTGCATGTGCGTGGACCACCAGTCCTGGGGTAAATTTTTGTGGGTGGGTGGGTGGGTGGGAGGGAGGGAAGGAAGGAGGTTAGTCAAGCTTTTGAGATGCTTTTTCTTTCCTCCAAAAAAGAAAAAAAAACGCCAAAATGAAACCTTTTGCCAAAAAACACCCAATCTTCGCGACGGCACCTCTCCGACGGTCCGTCTCCCAAACGTGACTCATCACGGTACTCTGTTTCGGGCCACCCGTGGTCGTGACGCGCCCACCCTTAACAACCTCCGTACCTTGATCGTCCCGGTTTCCCACGTCGTGAGGGTTCGGTCGCCGAGGGCGAACAAAGTGGCTTCGAACTTGGTGGCTTCGGCGCGAAGGGCGTTCTGCAAAAGAGAGTAAACCATCTGGTCACTGGAAATCGTCCACGAGTTTTCCTCATTCGGCGGATGACGACTCGCGTCCATCGCGAACAACGCGACGTCGGGGGTTTGGGTGTACAGACCCATTAGCGTGGGGGTAGGGGCACTCATGAAGCACGGAACGTGCGGACTCACAAGCGGTGCGGTTGGGTGTGCTTTGGTGACCCGAAACGGGGACGTCTCGGAGTCCACGAAAAGTCACAAAAACTGAAAAAATCAGTTCCACGAAAAAGCGCAAAGCGCAAAAAGAAACGCGAGGTTCCGTCATTCCTCCCATGCGGGTCGCGCCCTTTGGAAGGGTGCGCGTCATCACAAAATGCTCCACCGTCCGCCCCGAGTTTCACGTCGCGCCCATGCGGGACTACACCGACGCCCACCAGCGGCACTTCACCAGGTTGCTCACCAAGGAGGCGCGGCTTTGGAGTGAGATGGAGAAGTCCGGCACGATTTTAAACGCGCACGCGGGGTCGCACAAGAAGCTCCGCAAGCTGTTAAAAAGAGGCCACCCTGAACGCGGGTACGAGGTTTTCCAACTGGGCGGGAACGACCCAGGGGAGGTGTCTGCGGCGTGCGCGATCGCGGCGGGCTTCGGGTACGACGAAATCAACCTGAACTGCGGGTGTCCCGCGGTGGAGACCGGGGGGGGGGATTTCGGGGCCAGCCTTATGCGAGACGGAGGAACGAACGCGGCGGCGGTGATCGAGGCGATGGTCCGGGAGCTGGACGGTAGGGGTACGGGGGGGGTGTCCGGAAGTAGTCAGGGACCACGGGGGCACCCAAAAAGCATTCCAGTCACGGTGAAGTGTCGTATCGGAATTTGCGAAACCGCGGATGACGTGCTGTCGGCGGGCGCGACGGCGGAGGCGGTGGATGAGTTGTTGGGCGACCCGCTGCGGAGGTTCATCAAGAATTGTAAAAACGCGGGCGCGGAGGGTTTCACAATTCACGCCCGCCAAGCCGTGATGTGCGGCGTGACCCCTAAAAATAACCGAGGGGTGCCTCCGTTGAGGCACGATTTAGTTACGCGAATCGCGGATGAGTTCTTTGCGGAGGATGGAACGCCGGTCACTCTGAACGGCGGCTTAGGTAGTATCGCGGATTCGCTGGCGATCATTGACTCGACTACATCATTAGCGGGCGTGCAAGCCGGGCGGTGGTGCCTTTTCAAGCCGTTCGACTTGTTGGACATTGACGCTGGGTTTTACGGGCACGGAAACCTAAACGGCGGGTTACGAACCAGCGAGTTCGCGATCGACGCGATTGAACAGTACGCGTTTCGGTACGCCGCTCCGTTGCTGGCCTCTGGAAAAGAAAACGGGTACACGGTTGGAGAAATGTTAAGGCCGTTACTGTTGGCGCTTTGTGATTTGGATGACCGCATCAATTTCGGCGACGGCCGGGACACGGAAAGCGCGGTGGTCGAGACGCGGGAGTATTTGCTGGAGTGCGTCGGGGAGCTACTCGGCCGGTCACAAGGGAGTTATGGTACCTTGAAGGACCCAAAAAAAGTCAGAAAGGCGCTGAAAAAGGCGGTGGGTAACAAGGTGGTGGGGAAGCAGCGCGGGACACGTGCGGAGGCGGCGGCGGCGAACGGGGGTGTAGCGTAGAATGAAAACAATGGTACCTGCGCTACCACCTGGTAGTCTCTTTTTCGTACCTTTTTCTTACTCGCCGTCGTCAAACCCGAAGTAGCCGTGAATGGTGAACGGCTCTTGCTTGACCTGGGGCTCGAGCTTGATCTCGGGCTCGAGTTTGATCTCCGGTGAGCTCTCCGGCTCGCGCTTGATTCGCTTCGAACTCGGCGGAGCCGCGCGTGCCGCTTTGCACGCTGCGCAGTTTGGTTTCCGCTTCCCGTGAGGGCAGGGGGTGCACACCGCGCAGCTGCTTTTCAGCTTCCCGTGGGGGCAGGGGTTGCACTTCACTCACATGATTTTCCTCTTGCCGTGAGGGCAGGGGGTGCACTTCACGCACAGGTTTTTCAGCTTGCCGTGAGGGCAGGGGTTGCACAGCGCGCAGCTCCGTTTCACCTTGCCGTGCGGGCAGGGGTTGCACGCGGCGCAGTCGCTTTTCCGCTTGCCGTGAGGACACGGGTTACACTCCCTGCACTGCAGTTTCTCCCTTCCATGCGAGCATCGCTTGACACCCATTTCTCTCGCGCCACGAAACTCCGCGCGCACGCGCTTCTGCGCCCCCGGAAACGTCGTGGTCGGAGTCGTGGCTTCTGTTTCGTTGCTTCCCGTGAAACGGCACCCAAATTATTTCGTTCGTTTTCCCGAGTGCTCCGCACCGAGCACGAGTCAGGTGGCGTGACACGGCGACGCGGTAAGGCGTAGGAAAATAGGGTAACGTTCACTGGGGTGATGCGATGGCCGGACACACTGACACGACCGATCGGGCTTTTAAAACGCGCCCCGTACGAGTTACGCTTGGTGTACCTATTAAAAGCCTTGGATTCGTACGGGTACTTCGCGTTGAGTGAGGTGTTCACCACGTACTTCGGCGAGTTCGGGGTGAGTGACATCACGGCCGGTACGCTGTACGGCACGTGGGGGATGCTCATCACGGCGTGGGGGGTTGTTACCGGGTTCGCGATTGATGCGATGGGGGTCCGACAATCGCTCATCGCGTGTTACGTGCTGCAGATCTTCGCCCGCCTAGTCCTAGCCTTCACCACAAACAAAACCTCCGCGATAGTCACGCTGTTCACGGTACAGGCATTAGCCACGAGCTGGGGCGCGCCAGTCATGACCATCGCGATTAAACGATTATCCGTCACAAACGAAGACCGGGTGGTTTCGTTTGGGTTGTTCTACTCCACGATGAACGTCGCGGCGCTGCTTTCCGGGCTGGCGATTGATTTGTTGCGCCTCGGCGCGCCGAGCGATACGTACGGGTATTTAGGCGTAACAACCCCGATTCGAGGTGTGGTGTTGAGCACGGTGGTGAGTAGTGCGTTCGCGTTGGTAGTCGCGACGAAGTTTCATCGAGGCACCGCGCATACGGTACGGCGAAGTCAAGCCGAATCGTTCGACGGCAAAGACACTACGGTCATCGCCGCTTCAAAGAAGGTGTCGTCCTTTTTGCAAACCGTAAAGGTTTTGTCCGCGTCCAAGTCGTTTTGGCAATTCCTAACCCTCGGGTTGTTCACCGTGAACCTGAAACAGGTACGTAGCCCGGTCTGATGCGTTTCCCAATCCGGGGACACAACGTTTACCACCCCTGGTCGAGTGCACTACTTGTGACGTATGTAGCAGTTGCCAGTACTAGTAACGTTTACCAGGGCCCTGTGGTAAAATGACACAGTGCTGGTAACTGTCACCACGGTAACTGTTACAAACCCACACTCGCCGACTCAAGACGTTTGACCTTTCCCACCACAATCGCAGGTGTTTCGACACCTAGACGCGACGTTTCCCAAATTCGCAGTCCGCGCGTTCGGGTGCGCCGCGCCGTTCGGCTTGATATACGCGGTGAACCCGGCGATGATCATCGTGGGCGTGCCGATCGTGGCGAGCGCGACCGTGAGGCAAAAACATTTCGACATGATATTTTTTGGCAGTTGGATCTCGGCGCTCGCGCCTTTTCTGTTGGCGTTTTCCCAAACCTACGCCGGCGCGCTCGGTTTCGTGGCGGTGCTGAGTTTAGGCGAGATGGCGTGGTCCCCACGGTGGTACGACTACACCATGGCGTGCGCGCCGGATGGCAAGGTACGGGGCCTTGGGCGGATCTTTCCCAAATCAAAAGCCGTACACGTTTTACCTCTAACGCGCCTGTGACTGTTAGACGACCGATGGCCGGTTACTGTTGTCCATACATCGTCCAATACACGCGATGTACTCGTCCTGCGAAGGGACGTCTTACGACCAGAAGGGCGCATTCCCTCGGACTGTTACCACGACTTTTTACGTAATACCAATCCCTCATACACGTCACGACCGACTGACGTTTTGTTTTACCCATCGCAAGGAGGGTGTTTTTGCCGCGCTCGCGTTGGCGCCGTTGTTTCTGGCGAAACTCCCGACTGGGGTGCTCGGCGGGATTTTGTTACAGAGGTTCTGTCCTGGTGCGAAAGGCGGTGACTGTTTAGTCACTGGGGCTGAAGATGCTGAAGATGCAAGTGGTAATGCCGCCATCCCCGCAAAAAACACGTCCTGTGATGGATTCGCGGTGTGGGGAATAATAGGGCTGGTCACCCTGGCGTCGCCCGTGCTGATCGGTTTGTTTCACAGATGGCTGAAAGACTCGGGGGTGGAGAGCGGTGGTGACGGTAACTACGGCACTAACTACGAACCGGGAACCACCACGGACCAAACATGGAATCCAAGTAGTACCAATCAATCTCCGTACACGCGGTTAGCGTTGGGGAATGGAGACGTGCCAACCGATGACACGGACCGGAGTACCGGGAGTACGTCCGTTTCTCCGTATGGGCAAACAGTCGGGGACTCGGACGACGACGACGAACACGCGCTGGAGCTCGTGCCGCTGCGCCCCGAGCCGCGGAGAAAAGGGGACTTTCAGTAGCGGGACTGTGTTTTGTGTACCTATAGCAGGGATGTAGCGGGGATGTAAAGGAGGGATGTGACTGAAGCAGACTGGACGCGTCGGATTCACTAAATACCCCCCAACCCCTCCCGTTACCTCCACGTCGGCTTCATGGGCGAACCCTGGCCCGGCGCGACCCACGCGCCTTGGCGTTCCCGGTACCCTCGCGCGAACTCGCCGTGTTTAACCCCACGTTCTGTTTCCGCCAGTGACTTGTTAGTCGGCAAAGTGTGTCCAAACACAAACGCCCCAGGCCCGAGGTCACCCCGTGCCCCGAGCTCCAGCTCCGCGAGGGACGAGCCGAGGCGGGCTCTTGTGATTTCGTCGGTTGAGGGGTTTGCTTTCGCGAAGCACGCGGTGTTCGGGGTATGGGCAATTAGTCGCGCCGTGTGTGGTTGCGCCGGACGCGCCGAATTCGGTCGTAAGCCCGACCCCGGCCGGGCACGAATTTCACTCATGGGGTACCGAGCGTCCACTACCTGTTTCGGGGACAACCCTAACCCTTGTTTAGGGTTTGAGGGTTCAGGGTTATTATCACTGCCTGCGTTGAAACGATTCCCTGATGAGTCACGACTCATCCCGGATGAGTCGTAACGCATCAGCATCGCCCTCGCGCTGGCCGGTCGTCTTTGTAGAGAACGAATCGCCAACTTTTCCGTAACCGTCGCGGTGCGCGCGGCGAAGGCGGGGGCGGGCGGTTTGGGAAGCACGGGGGGGTGTCTTTGCGTGGACGACTTTTGCGTAGACATTTGAGGACCATCCCCATCGTGTGTCGCATCGGAACCGCATTGTTCCGCGTCATCAGCCACCCACCCCCCTCCAAAGCTGTACCCGTGGCTCTGTGTCTTCGCCGCGAGCGCGCCGCCCCGCGCGCCGGAGGTTTTTTTAGTCGCGATTCTTTTCTGCGAACCCGCTTGAGGTCCGTGAATCAACAGAACTCGCTCACCGGGGGTGACTCGTTTTGGGCGAACCGGGGCGGATGCCGGTCGGGCTTTGCTTCTTGATTCGGTTTGTGAATGTTGGTGTTTGTTCAACTGCGCGGCTCGCGTCAAAGCCACGCAAATTGGATCGCGGTCTTTGCCAAAATCGGCGAACACGAACGACGACGGCGGCGCGGCCGGCGGCGTTGCTTTGGACCGACTGCTTGCCAAAGCGCGTGCGCCAGCGTGTGCTGCGTCCATCCCTTCGTCGGCTCGAGCCCCGGTGGGGACGTTATTTTTGTCTGTATCATCATTCACCCTGTACTTGACCGCGATTGGACCGCTTGACAGTTTCTGTTCGCTCGCGACGCCCGCGAAACCCATGGTCCGCTCGCCAACCCCTGTCCGCGAGTACTCCCCGCTTCGTTGCGTCATTCGTCCCGTGTTTGTGTCCACGGAATGTGGCCGGACGAACTCTTCCGTCACGCTTTCGATGTTTTTTGATTTTCGCAGTTGTCTCTTTCGCACCATCTCTTCGCGCAGACGGAACTCTCGCCGTCGCATAGCGGTTTCCTCGGACGCGAGTTGGTTACGCATTTGTTCCGTAGCACTGGAAGCACGCATCGCTTGGTCCGCCTGTAAAACCTGGCCTGGCTCTAAATAAAACGGCGAATTTACGTACTTATGCTCAGCCCTTAATGCGTACGCCACCGGGTTCGCGAACTCCAGCGCGCGTAACGCGGTGGTGCGCGTCGGGTGTTCCCTCCAAGGCACACACGCGAACTGCCGATCGGTGAGGGAGTACCCGACGGGGGTTTCCTTGACAAACGCGACGTCGATATCCGACGTCCACCTCTCCACCGCACGACTCGCGGTCGCGGGGCGACGAGGGGACGACATGCGGACACACCAGCGGACGCGGGCCGCCGGTCAAGCAGTCACCGCCCCCGCCGGGTGGCGCGGAGTGCACGCGCGACTCGTTTCGGGGCGCAAAGGGTTGACTTTCGGGGGGAAGAATCCCTTTCATCCCGAGACCCGTTGGAAAAGGCGTTTTCACGAGAAGACTCGCGGAAACTCCGAGACGGCACTCCTTGCGGTCGCCATACGTCCACGCGCACTCCACCGTACCGCCATCGCGCAGGCACGGCGCGGTGTGTTGAGAACGTCTGCGTGTAGAGTCTTGGTCGTGAAACTCCGGCCGCCAAAACACGATGCGCGCGTCGAGTCGTACTCGCGCTTCGTCTGTTCGGGGAACGCGTCGTTCCGAGGATGCGGAAAACTTTCGTCCCGATGAACGTCGTCCCCGTCCCGAGGGACGCGAATTCGTTACCCAGCCAAACGCGGACCGGGACGCGCGTCATTCCTTCGTAAAGCGTCGCGTGTCACTGGAACGCGCGTTTAGGGAAATCACGAACCAGCCCGGCGGTAAGGGCGGTGGTGGGACAGCCGGTGGGGGTGGCGGAAGAGCATCGTCGCATGACGCCAAGCCCAGCAAAGAAATCGTGGGAAGAGCCTACGCGTTGCTGTCCGACCCACGCGGTTTCGGTGACGCAATCACCGAAGTCGAAACGTGGGCGGCGGCGCTGAACGAAAGAAACGAAAGAGACGAGTTTGATGCGTACAGAGAGGAGGAAACCACCGAGGCGGATGCGGGCGTTGACGAGTACGACGACGACGCAACCGACGACGACGAGACGGATGCGATCGATGTCGGATTTCCTCACACGAAATCTCAAAGAACCGAATCGGAGCTAAAAAAGATGCGCCAAGTGCTCGAGATTTCGTCACAGGTGCGTGATGTGTGCGATGCACGAGGGTTCGCGCTTGAACTCGCTACTCAAGAGATTGCAAACCTTAAAAAAGAAAAGCAAAACGCGGAGTTGCAGCGCGACTTGGCGCGAAGCGCGTTGGGGGAACAGTCGCGCGCGATTGACAAACTCAAAACCGAAACGCAACGCGCGCTCGAATTGAAATCAAAACAGTTGGAGCACGCAAACACCGAGGCTTCAGTTTCAACTGGTGTATTGAAAGCAAAGAACAGCGACTTGACCGAGCAGTTAACAGCGGTAACCACCGACCGAACCCGGGTTCAAAACGCGTTGCGGGACGCGGAGATGGAGCTCCAGGCGTTGAGTATCGAACACGACGGAAACGCCGGCGCGTCGGAAGCCGCGATCCTCGCAATCGAAGCCGCCGCCGCGTTTGAGACCGATAACGAAGTATTGAAAGGGAAGCTCCGGGCTAAGCAGGGTGAGTTTGTGCAGTTGACTGGTGAGCTTTCAGGGTTGAAGACACAAGTGACTGACTTACAAACACAAATCGCCACGACTAACTCCGCGCTGCAAGTCGCAAACGCCAATTTGATTCAAACCAAAGCGCACGCGGCGGGGGCGTTTGACAAAAACGATGTGCTCACGGATGAACTTTTTGCGGCGCGGAATGAACTTACGGGTTTGAGGAATAAGCTCACGGCGTCGGTTCCTCCGACTTGTGAAAAGACGAGCGAGTCCCCTGGCGAAAACATCGTCATCAGCGTCAATGTCACGGAGGATAGCGGCACTTTGAGGATCGCGCTGGAGAGTAGTGAGCGGCAGTGCTGCTTTTTGGAAAAGAAGGTGGGCGAGCAGATGGGGGTGATTGCGTCGCAATGGGAGTCGGTAGAGACGGAGCGCAAACGCTCTCTTGAAAACGAACTGAGCGCGACGGAGACGAAGCGAGAGCTCGCGGCGCGGAGGCTCGGGGCGGAGGCGGCGGAGCGACACGGAAAAGGTTTAGAAGCGAAAATTGAACGGCTTGAACTGGAGTTGCGTTCTTCTTTGAGTTCGTGTGATACGCAATCCAAGGCGTGGACGGAACAACACGCGGCGTTTACGTTGGAACTCGCAAAAGTGTGTGGTGAACTTGAAAAAGTTCGCGGTGAACGGGACCAAGCGCGAGGCGAGTTGAGGAAATCAAACGCAACGCTCGTCTCGGCGAATGTATCGCGCGAAGCCGTGGATAAGGAACACCTCGCGTCACTACACGCGATGGAGTTGCAAATCGAAACCGCAAAAGAAGCGGCGTGTATTGCGGAACGATCCGCGTGTGACGCGACGACTTCCGCTACGCAAAGCGCAGAAAAATGCGCCCAATTATTCACCGAAACAGAGCGCGCGCGGATGGATTTTCGCGACGCGCGCGACGAAGCGGAAAGGCTGGCGTGCGAGCTTGGCGACTCTCGACGAGTTAATGGCGAGTTAATTTTCAAGATGGCGTGCCTGGAATCGGTGTCTCCCTCTTCTGCACCTCAATCACCCCCGGTGACACTAAGAATCACCGTCGTGGACCGCGCGAACGCCGAACACGACGAACAACGCGTTGAACGAATCGTGGCCGAAGGTACTTGTTGGGGCTTTCCCAATTCCCGGACGACTGTTTTACCTCTAACGCTGGTGACTGTTCAGACCGATTACGGTGACTGTTTGTCCATACATCGTACAATACACGCCCAACACAATACTGACACTTTCCTGGCAAAACGCAACAGCGATTGAAACCACAAAAACCGAAACGACGTTGGTTTTCGAAAACGCCCTAGAGTCCGCGGTGCACATCGCGCGGGAAGAAGGAAGAGTTGCGAAAGATTTAGCAATCGCCGAAGCCGTCGCCGAAGCCGCCTGTGCGATACGAAATCACACAGCTTGTTTAGACTCCGTGCGCGCCGAGCACACCGCCGCCGTAAACGCGTTGAGTGCTGAGCACACGTCTGCTTTAGACTCAGCGCGGTCAGTGACGAGGCAGGCGCTTGAGCAGGCGGAGCAAGCGATGTCTTGCGCGATTGAAGAAGCGCGCTCGGAGACGCGCGACGCGAACGAAGCGTGGCAAAAGGCGGAGGCGAATGTGGAAGTTGCGAAACAAGAAACCGCCTTTGTCGGCACAAAGCTCGAGGAAGGTACACTGAAGCTCACGGAAGTCGAGTCGACACTCGCGACGTGTCAAGACGAGCGCGCGAGGTGTCGCGCTGACATCGACGCGTACCAAGAAGTGAATCGCGAACTGGAGAAAAAACTCGCCGAAACCGTGGCGAGGCTCGACGACGCGTCCAAAGACGTCCCGCGCGAAACCGCCGAGGCCGAAACGCTTCAAGCACGATGCGACGCGCTTACGAGCCAACTTCAGGAGACTGTACTTGACAAAAACGAACTAAATTCGGAGCTTAATTCGGTGAATACCAAGCTGACCACTGCACTGACTACCTTAAATTCGGTGAACGCAGGGCTGACTGCCACGAAACGTGAACTCGTGTTGTGTCACCTTGCTTTGATTTCCGCGGAGTCACAGCGGGACGCCGCGCGCGAGGACGCGGCGCAGAAAGATTCCGAGCTCGCCGAAATGAACGCGGCGACGATGCTCCACCGGGACTTTTCCGTATCCCCGTCCCCGATTCGACTCAGCGAAGAAAAGCTTTTTGAAAAAGCATCAGGCTCGAGCAACCGAGTTTCCGAGTCTATCTTGGGTCAATCGCGGGGACTCGGAAACGGACGAAACTCTTCTTCTTCTGTGACGGAATCCGTCTCGACGCCGTTTGCGCGTCCCGCTCGCGATCAGCGCTGCGACTCGAAAAGCGATTTGGACGACTGCGTGATTGACGAGCTCAAGAAAAACCTCGCCGAGGCGTACGAGCGCGAACGGGGTTTGGAATATAAATTAGCAACGGCTATCCGGGACAAGGAGCTTGTTGGCATCGCGTCAAGGCAGGCTTCGCTTTCGGCTGCGAAAAGAACGGGCGCGACTCCGGAAAAAGATGACGCGCAGTTGCGCTCGCGGTTGCAAAACGGAATCGAGTCCATCGAAACTCTTAAGAAAAAGATTCAGCGCCTCGCGCAAGAAGCTTCGTCAGCGCAGTTAGGGTCAGGTATTGGAAAAGCGAGTTCATCAGCGCAGAGCGAGTCACCTACCAGTGTTGGTGACGCGGAAGAAACCAGTTTCACGAAAGCCTTGGGGGGTACTCGTTTCATGGAAGACTCGCGGTTGCTTTCGGTGGAGTCGAAAGACGTGAGTGGGTACTGCGACTCGCGGACGCCGACGAGTAGTAGTTCCAACAAAAACGGAAACTTGTTTCGCGAAATGTTAAGTTTCCGAGTCGGGTCGTTCGCGGGCGATACGCGTAGTGGCGGTGCCTTCAGAGGTGATACGTTTGAATTTCCAACTTCATTGGATTTAGCCCCTGGCACGCCTTACTCGGCGCGTTCGGTGAACGTTTCCTCCGCCTCGACGCCCCCCGCGTACGACGAGAAACGGTTCACCGCGTTGTTGAAGAAAGGAGAACGAGAGATTGCCAATTTGAAAAAGCGAGTCTTGGGCTTTGAAAAGGACGACGCGGAGAGCGATTGAGTTCCGTCGGTGTTGAATTAACAAATACCTTCAAGGTAGTAACGGCTCGACGCTTCACGTACACTTCCCCCTGAACTTTTCTCGTCGCGCGGGTTCCATTTTGGAACCGGCCGCGGAGTGCAAGGCGTGGCGTTTGCCGACGACGTCGCCCGGTCCGAAACGGGGCGTTTCATTTTTTTCGGCCTCGTCCTTTTTTTTTGTATCGTCGTCTTCGTCATTTTTTTCATCCCCGCCGCCCTCCTCTTTCCTCGGGTCCCAAACCTCGGCTCCCCGTAGTTTCGTCCGCTCCAACTTCGCTGTCTCCTTTTTCTTCTTCTCCGCCGCCCTTTCGCCGTGGTAAACAACCTCCCGCATGCGCTGAAGCAAATCCTCCATGCCCCCGTTTTCGTTTCGCTCCTTGTTGAGTTCGGCGCGAGCTTTTTTCAGTTTCAAGAAAAGTGTCAGTATTTTGTAATGTGTATGAGTAATTACTCTGGACACCCGTCAAAACAGTCGGCGGGATTTGGGAAATACAACACGTACCTTTTTTCGCAACCTTTTCGTCGTACGGCACGATCTTTTCAAACGTCACCAGCCTTCGTCCCCACCGCGTGCTGAGCATCTGGTCGCTTTTCGCCACCAGTCTCAGCATCGGGTGCGACGGGGTTTCGTCCGCCCCCGCGCACCGAGCGTCGTCCGCGTCAGCGGCGCAAGGCATGAAGAAAGCCAGCCTCCCGCCCACGCCCAGCAACCGCGAAGCGTTGTCCATGAGGTCTGGGATTGGGAACGGAAAAGGTCAGTCTTGAGTGTACAAGTGCCATGCATTGGGGGATTGGGTGTAGTAATCGGGCCGGACACAGGGCACTTAAAGTAATCGGGCCGAACAGTGCACTTGTGATGTATGTAGTAACTACGTAATTACGGGCTCCCCAATCGGCAAACGTAGGTGTCCCCGGATTTGGGAAACTCCCAACACGTACCGTCCATGCACTCGGAAAACGGATACGGCACGGTGCTCGGGATGTGGTCGTTTTTGAACTTGTCCGGCACGCGCGGTACCGATCCGTCGTTGTTGCGTTTCCGCCCGCCGCTTTTCCGTCCGCCCGCGCGGACCCCGTACGGCGGATCCCCAACCACGCCCTGAAGAAACCCTTCCGTGTGTGTCTGTTTAAACGCGAACGAGTGCTTGTGAAGGTCCTGAGAGATGCGAAGAAAGTGTCAGTCTTGTGGTCTTGTATGGGCAAACAGTCATGGACAATTTGGAGTTGGGAAGTACGTACCATTCGCAGTAACCCGATTGGCGCGGGTAACCCGTAATCGGAAAAGTTACTCCACACGTCCACCTGTTCGTTTGTTTTTTTATCAACCTTGCCGAACTTAATCACCCGGATGTCGATATCCGTGCCCAATGTCATGGCGCCGAAGTGCGCCGCGCTTACCAAAATCGACCCGGTACCGCAGAACGGGTCCCAAACAACACCTGGCACGAAAAAACCCGTGAGCGTCAGTCGGTCGTGACGTGTATATCCGGGATCGGTATTCCGGGATTGGAAAGGGGTCCGGCCGGCCCTGTACTCCGCGGTATGAGGGATTGGAAATACTGTAATCCATAGTATTACGTAAACAGGGAGGGGTGACAGTCCGAGGGAATAACCGTCCCTTCTGGTCGTAACCATCCCTTCGCAGGACGAGTATGCGCGATCGCGCGGGCGGAACGTGTTCAGTGGGAAAGGCCCTTACCTCCGCTCCGCGCGTGGATCATGTTGGCCATTATTAACCCCAACTCGACGTCCATGGAGGTGGGCCCTAGGTACCTTCTTTTAGTCAGGTCGTACATAGGAATAGCGGCTCGCCCTTTGCCCAACCCCACCACTCTGCCGAAATACTTCCGCGCCGGGATGTCCATAGGCAGCCCGGTTTCTTTGTGCCCGTGCGCGGAGCAACACGTTTCGACGTGGTAAAACAAGTTATCGAAATCTTTCATCTTTGCTTTGCCTTTGAACTGTACCACCGGCGCGAGTGTTTCCATGCGCCGCCGCACCGGTCCGAACGGATCCACAGACGTACCGCGTTCGCGGAACCCGAAATCCTCGTTCACCACCTTGAACGTGGTATTTTCCGCTAAGAACTGTTTCTGTGCGTCGGGCGGTAAAAACGTGGTCGCATCGGCGATGGATGCGTTCAACTCCTCGTCGTCCTCGCCCTCGCCCCAGACCTCAATCAGCGCCTTTGTTAAAATGGACCTCTCCACGATTTTACGTGCCAGGTCGTCACTAGGCAGCCACACGTACCACAAAGGCGAATGCTCGATCTCGCCGAAGGGCCGGCGCCACGCAACAGTGTCCCCGGCGCCGAACAAATCCGCCAGGGCTTGAAACTCCTGTTTCCGGAAATCCAGATGGCGGTGCATGAAGTACACGAGGTACCACCCCATCGCGGAAGTTGAAGACTGCTAGACTGGTGCGGTGCGTGTGGTTTGTGAGCTCTTGCGTCTCTGTTCTTTGCGATGTGCGAAAGTTTCGGACCGCGGAGCACCCCCTTCGACGCAACGCGCGCGGAGGAGTACCGCCGACGAGAGGCGGCGGTGGGGCCTTTCGAGGAAATACTTCCGAAAAAAAATTGACGATGTTTTGGCATCGTCTTTGTTAGCATCAGCCATTCCTTCGACGCGCCGCGTCTCCATGCGTGTCGCGCCCGTCGCGGCACCCAGACTTGGGTTCGTCGCGAGGAACCGCGGAAAGAACACGGGAGTACCGAGACGTGTTTACGTTTGGCGGTCAACACGCGCGCGTCCCGTGCGCGCGGAGGAAACTGCTGGGTCTGCTTTTTTTTATGGGTACTAACAACGTTTCGTCGATTTTAAAACTCGCCGCGCGCGTGCCGAGCGGGTGGGACGACTTAACGACGGGCGAACAGTGGGTCACGCGGTTTGGCAAACGAAACGCGGTGGCGGTGTTTCCGTTTTCGATTGTCGAATCTTTTCTCAACGGGGCGGAGGTTTCGTTTGTCAGCGGAGAAGCCACGGCGGGGTTCGGTGTCGGTACTGGTAGTTCATGTGAAACAAGCCGTACTGGTGGTAGTAGTGCGGGTAGTCGTGGTGATATCCTGGATGTTCAAAACATGGAATCACGCGTCTTCGTGGATTTCGGAAACGGGGCGGTTGTCGGCGAGTCAGTGACGCGACGCAAGGTTGACCGAAAAAGCAAAGCCGTCACTCTGGAAACCGCGAAGTTCGAAAACACGGGCACTGCGTTGGAGTTAATCACCGTTCCCAGTGGCACTATAATGGGCGCTTTGTCGTTTCCGTCGGGAAAACTGCGCGCGCGAAACGACGCAAACGGGTCACCACGGGTTCCGTGTGCGTTTCATTGTTTGCGCGACGGCGGCGCGACCGAACTCGCAATCGCGAAGGCGGGCGCGTCGAAAGCAACCGAGACGATTCTCGCGTACGAAAAAGTCCTTCAAGTCCTTTAGCGTTTCAGGGTTTAGAAACAAAGACGGCTGATGCACTCCAAAGGCGGTGACTATTACCGTCGGCACTTCCGTTTGTCAAAAACAACCCTCACTACCGTTTAAATCTCCCCTTGAACTGTTTATCCTTGACTCGTTTGCTGACGAACGAGGTCCGGCGGTTCTTCGCCGCCTTCGCCCTCGCCGCGAGGGGCAGGTTTTTCTTTTTGTTCTTCTCCTTGTTCGACGTGCCGCCTTCTTTTTTGTTCTTGCGCTCCTTCGCCGCGCCGAACTCGCCGCGGTCCTCCCTGCCCGCCATGATAGACGCGACTCGGCTTTCCTTGTCATGGTTCCGTTTGATACCGATGGCGGCTAGGGCGTCGGGGTTTACTCGTCTATCAGCAACGCCGCTCTTGTCCGCCGCGCGAAGCATCCGCCGCATCTCCTCCGCGCCCGTTTCGCTCGCCTTCTTCGCCCCCGTCTTGTCAAAAGCGGTCGCGAGCTTGTTCGCCGTCTTCAGCGCTTTGATTCGTTTGAAATCCTCCGGCCCCAAAATCCGGTCGTGTTCGATTCGCGTATCTCCTTCTGAGTCGGACTCGTCAACCTCCGCGCCGAGCTCGTCCGCTTCTCTCTTGGCAACCGCCGCTTCCTTGTGCAGCCGGCGCAACTCGCTTAAACTCAAAACGCCGTTTTTCCGAACCTTCGGCGAAGGCCCGCCTTTCTCCTCCGCGCGCTTCACTAAACCCGCGGCTTGTTCCTTCTTCTCGTCCATGGTGAGCGAGTGATTCACCCTCTTCCGCTTACGCCCCGTGGTTGGGTCGTTCACTAAACCGTCGCTGTCGCTTTCAAGACCGGCTTCGGAGTCGTTTTCCGAGTCGGATCTGTGCGAAACTTCCTCGCCTTCTTCTCCTTCTTCGTCAGACCCTTCGTCGGACCCTTTGTCATCCTCATCCTCATCTTCCTCCTCGTCATCCTCCTCGTCGTCCGACAGGTCGTCATCCCCGAGATCCTCATCGCTGTCCGAATCGTGTTCGTCGTCACTGCCACCCTCATCATCCCCTAGAGGCGCGTCTTCGTCAAACGTCTCAAGATCCGCCCGAAACGCCTCCATCGCGTTTCGTTCTTCCCGGCGTCGCTTCGCGATGTCGCTTTGTAAAAGCGCCGCGCCTTCCACGCGCTCGCTCGCGAAAACGGCGCCGTACTCGGGAACCGCCTTTTGCAGGTCGTGGTCGCCTGTGTTGGTGTAGGGGAGATTTTGGAAAAGGGAGGCGGTGTCAGTGGAGAGTGGTGTGGGGCCGCGTTCAGTAGGTAGTACTCTAATGGTACTCCGTAGTGCGGGCGGAGAGGACGGAAACGGAACACATCTACGCAGACCCGAAGTCTAAGAAGTCAAAAAAAACCTTGCCGAAAAACCAAAAATGAATAAAACGCAAAACCTTTCCCTCTCCGCAAAACACGTGAGCGCACAAACTCACAGAGAGTGCAGGTCAGGAAAAAGTGAACTCAGGAATTGGGCCCGAGTTCGCCTCTGGCGGCAGTGTTGAAAAAGGTTTTGTATCCAAAAAAAACAATCCCGAAACCTTTGCGTCAATTACTAAGCGGTTAATTCGTCTGAGTCATGTTGTGAATGGCTCTCCGCCGAATTATTTTCTCGTCATTCGCAAAGGGTGGGTGGGGTGGTGTTGGGTGGGTGGGTGGGTGTGTTCGCATACTGGGTAAGTCTCGGGCGCCGGTTCGAGCCCGGGCGGCTCTGGCCAAAA
>Ga0307488_10000330_pt1 | contig 38176 bp, 44 predicted proteins | sample SB02metaG_FD_202248 | JGI IMG/M metagenome (GOLD analysis project Ga0307488, IMG submission 202248) | Sea-ice brine microbial communities from Beaufort Sea near Barrow, Alaska, United States - SB 0.2 | ecosystem: Environmental > Aquatic > Marine > Coastal | place: USA: Alaska | collected... | reverse complement strand
CACGCGCGCGACCACGACGCACCGGCGCGCGCCACGCGGACGACGCGCGTGCGTCGGGCTGGCTGACGATTTTTTTGCATTCGGCAAGTTGTTGCTTTTCTTTAGCGCTGCAGCGCGCACAAGCACCCCGTGTCCAAAGCCTGCAGCAAGTCGACCCACGGCCTGCAGCGAAGGCTCACCATGCAAACAGTCACCACTTTTCCCCGATTTCACGGCCAAAAGCGTTTCCTTTTGGCCACCGCAGCAGTTAGCGGCAGGTGCGATCGCGGTATTATTGAAAAATTTGCAATTCGCGAACGGAAGGCAATTCTCCGCGCGCCTGCGCTCCACACTACCGCGACGCGGCACGGGCACCGGGTGGGCCGTGCGTTGACACACGGTCGGGAGGTCGCGCGGAAGGCTAGTGCGCCCCCCGATCGCGCCACCCCGGGAGGTGGGAGGCGCGACACCACGCTACGGCGACTATGAAATCCAAGCCCAAGCCTGCCAAGCCGTCCGGGAAAGGCCCGCAGATGGCGTTCAGAGGGTACTGGGATGCTACGGAGGAACAAGCCTTGCGGGACGCGGTGCAGAAGCACGGCATCGGGGCGTGGGAGAAGATGAGACATGACGTGGATTTCAAGGTGTTGAAGTACGTGCCTTTGGACCCGGTCCGCCCGGGACCCGACCCGACTGCCCGCGCGCGCAACCGCACGGCCACCACAAACGTTTCCCTCCCCACGCCGCCGACCGCCCTGAGTTTTACCGCCTTCAAACTCAACGACTCGCGTTTTTCTTGTGAAATGCGGCGTGGTCGGCGGCGTGGCGCGCGGTCGTTCCGGGCGCGCATCCCCTCCCCTCCCCCGCCTCCTCTTATCGCCGCCCCCGCCGCGACAATCCACTGACCGTCCTTTTCCTTTCTTCCCACCTGCAGGGGGCGAACCGGCGTGCAGCTGAAGGACAAATGGCGCAATCTGATTAAATTCCAGCACCTTCGGCGGGGCGAAGCGGAAAGCGCGCCGTACAAAGGCGGGGTCACGGGCAAGGCGCCCAGCGGGACGCCTTCCGGGAAACGCAAGAAGGAGGGGGATGAGAGGTACGTCGTGATGGGGTGACCCAGGCCAACGCACGGCGTTTCCCGTCTGCACAAAGCAAAGCCACGCGCGCGCCGCGCGCGACGACCCGGACGCCACGTCAATTACGACGCCTTGCCGCCACCCTCCAAAATTGCTCGTGCGCTATTTATTTTTCCCTCCTTTTTTCCATTCTTTTTTCCTCATCACGTCCCACACTCATCGTCCCATTCATCATCATCCCTCCACAGCGAAACCCCCGCGAAGAAGAAACCGTCCAGCAAGCAAACACCTCACGGTCCGAAAAGTGGCTCCGGTTCTTTTTCCGCCTTGACGAAATCCAAGGAGCGCGATTCCGAGGAAGCCGCGCGGAACACGCACGAGGAGCTTATGCGCCAGCTGGACGGCGGCGCGCGAAGCGGATCCCCGGCGTTGCCGCCCGGGCTGGACACGGCTAAAAACAGGTTCAAATCTGCAGCCCGGGCGAATCGGCTGGCGGATGAGGGAGGTTTCGGTGGTGGTAAACGCTCGGAAGACGACGGGCACGAGGGAAACGACTTGGGGACACACGGAGGCTCGGGCGTTTCTTTCGGGTTGTTAGGCCTCGACCGCCGCGAAACATTTCCGTGCCTCGATGGAAACGGGGCTGGGACTCTTCTCGATCCCGAAACGGAACGCGGATTTGACTTAGCCGCGCAGAGAGACGGCGAGCGCGTCGCGACGTTGCGGTCGAAACACGGCGCCGCGGTTACCGAGACGCAAGAGGCGGAGAAACAGCTACTCGACGTGAAAACCGCCGTTGAAGATGCAGAGGCGATTTACAACAACGTCAGGGCGGACATCGCCGCGGGTACCCACGGCCACGGCCACCACGACGACGACCCCGAAAACGACGACTGGGACAAGTACCTGCACTTCGGGGACGAGCACCGGCACGGGGACGGGGACGGGGAGGACGGGGACGCGCGCCACGCGCACGACAAGGACGCGAAAGAAATCTCCCCCGAAGCCGCCGCCGCCGCGAACGCGGCGGCTGAGATGGCCAACGATTACCAAACGGGAACTCACCACGTGCAGTCGCCCATGGCGGCGGCGGCGATGCAGGGCGCGGTGGCGGCGGCGGTGCGGGTGACGAGCGGGGGCGGCGGCGGTGGTGGCGACAACGCAAACGACCACGACGACCACGACGACGGGCACGAGCAGCACCAACGGTACGGCCCTTCGTTACAAGAAGCTGAGCAGTTTCTTTTGTCCGAGCTGAAAAAACTGGAAGCCGCGAACGCGCGGCTCATGACCGCGCGATCTGTGTTGGCAGAAATCGAGCGCCAGCTGAACGACGCGGTGGAGCGCGCCGAGGAGAACAGCGCGAGCGCGGCGCGGCGACGCGCGGCGGCGGTTTCACGAAACGGCCTGGAGGAAGGAAACGTCCACAACGTTAACAGAATTGGGTTTGACGAAAACGGCGCTTCGGATGCGCACGACATGCGACGGGAAGGCTCGCCCGCCGGGCCGAGCGGCGGCGGGGGGAGCGGCGATAAAAACAACACAGGTACCGCGACCGCCAAAGACGCGCAAAGGCGAAGCGCGCCAAACCCCAGTGGCGGCGGCGGCGGGAAGGTCATCGAGGACCGGCGTTTCGGGATCTACGACAGCCGGCGGTACCGGATGGAGGGCGAGCCCGCGCCTCCCGATCCAAGTGATGACGAGGACGGCGCGGGGCGGAGCACGTCCGTGCGGGGCCGGGGCGCCAGCGCCAACGCTGGTTCTAAAAATGAGTTTCGGAAAAACGGCGTGGAAGCCGGGGGTAAGGAATCGGCCGGGAACCGCAAAAAGGGTTCTGGAAAGGAAAAACCTGGGGTGAGCGCGGATGCGGTGAATCGACACGGGGGCGGGGGAGGTGCCCGAGGAGGAAGAGGAGGAAGAGGCGACGGCGGAAGAGGGGCCTCCGCGGGCGGCGGCGGGCGCACCGGCAGCACGGGACGAAAAATCACCCCCGCGTCCGCGTCGCAGTTGCGCGCCGCTGGCAGAGACGAGAAACACAAACAGCACCAGGGGTTCCGGTTTAAAAAAGAACCCGGGGACGACGGGCACCACCTCGGGACGACGTTTCACGCGCCGTCCGCCGCTGAGGCGTCGACGTACGTCCCTCGCGGGAACGGTTCGTCCCTGCGGTGGCGCGTGAAGCGGCAGCGAACGCTGGTACCGGTAGGCCGGCCCGCCACCGGCCCGACGTCCTGGGCCGCGATTTCATCCTTCGCGCTGTGGCGGGGTGGGGAACTCGAGGCGGCGAAACAGAGGAGTTTGGAATCGGCTGGTGATGCTGATGACGACGACGTGGAGGAGGAGGAGGACGTCGAAGCGCCAGAGAGCGAGGACGGCGACGACGACGACGACGACGTCAGCGACTCCTCCGAGGAAGACGACGGCTTCGACGCCGCCGCGTACGCCGCTTCAAGGGACGACGCGGGAACCCCGGGGTTCGGGTTAGGCGACGGATGGGTGGAGGATGATATCGTGTTTGACCATTTCGACCACTTCGACGAACTCGCCGCGGATGACGACGGGATCGTGGATATCGGCGCGGTGATGGACCTCGGGTTCGACGACGAAAACGGGGGTGGGTTTTAGGGAAACCGCCGTTACAATCGAGGTGGCGGTTTGAAACACACGGGGGGGTGATGTACTCATGAAAGGGTCCTTGATGGTCCTTGACGGTCCTTTCGCGCTACGGCGATCGAAGGACGACATGTAATCTACAAAACAACAATTGCATAGACGAAGAATCTCTATCTACACAGGTATCCCTCTGGTGCTTCGTTAATCCTCTTCATCCATGTCCATGTCATCCTCGTCCGCGTCCTCGTTCTCGTCGTCCTCGTCCCCGTCCTCGTCGTCATCGTCCTCGTCTTCATCGTCGTCATCGTCGTTTTCCCCATCCTCATCATCCCCACTCATCTCAGCCAGGTCTCCCCCCTCCCCCCCCGCGGCGGCTTTGTCCTGCGCGAACTCCCAGTTCCCCCTGCAAATAGGACACCGCTGTTCCGTCTGGCTCGTGAGCCACTTCGTGATGCACTGCAAGTGAAACGCGTGCCCGCACTGCCCCCACACCACGGGGGAGTCGTCCCCCGGAAACTTAGCATCTGGTGGGCACGCGTCGAACGCGACGCGGCAGATCCCACACACGTCATCCACGTCCCCCGCGTTCCAACTCCAAACCCCAACGGCTTGCCACTTACGGATCGTGACCACCAGCCCGGTTTTGCTGGCCGCCGGGGGGTCAGGGACGGACATCATTTGGCGACTCTGGACCGGGGACGCCGGACCCCGCGGAGTGCCTAGTTTCGAATCCGGGGGGAAACTCAAAAGCTCCTTTCGTCCAGGACGACACTCGCCAACGAAAACTTATTATTCCCGTTTTCGGTCGTCCTGGCTTCACAGCCGTGACGCACGCCGTTCGCTCGGTCGCCATGTCCTTCCAGGTACGACCTCTGGGTTGTTTTTGGTGGTTCGTCAACCACCACACTCAACGAACCGGTGACCCTTTTCGATGACCCGCACAGAGGGGCACGTCGGGGCCGCCGAGTTACCCGCGGTTTCGCGATTCCCACAATCACACCCAAAGCTTGTCATCATGCCACAAGCTTGTCAATGTCTCGCGAGCTTGTCACGTCTCGCCTCGCCCCGACCTCCCCTGACTCTGACACCTGACACCTGACCCCCGTTCCTTCCCGCCCACAGACCGCCATCAGTCACGACGACCAGTGGACCATCGAGGTCGAGAAAGCGGTTGGCGAAACCACGGTGGTGGTGGATGTGCACCAAGGATGGGCCGGGCCGTGTACGTGAATGGCGATTCCCAAATCCAGGCGCACAGTTTGCTGCCGCTCTGTACGGAGTGCGGTTACGCAAGTCTTGCCACTAAAACACGTGCACCAGAGGACAAGGCGGTTCGACCCGAATCCGGCCTCCCTGTTTGCCGGTTGAGCGATTGTCCAGAGTAATTACGTAACACAAGTCACGGTCCCGACTGACCTTTTTCGTGCACACTCGCAGGCGTCGCGGCGCAGTCGACGTTAAAAAAAATAGTCTTCGACCACGGCGACAAGCCGCTCAAGATGTTCACCGCGGACGCGGACTCGCTCACGGCGCTTTTCGATTACCAAGGGCCGTGCGAACCATTGTTCTTGGTGATCAAGGGAAACGACCGACGCGAAATCCGGGGCGTGGACGCGCCCGCGCTGCGAAGCGCGATTCTCGCGAAACTGGGCGTGAGCGAGTGATAGGGAATGTTTACAAAAAACAACTCCTCAATGTACAATGCAGAGCGCGACGTCTCGCGTCTCCAATCTCCTCAATCTCCTTCTCCAAGCTTCTCAATCTCCTTATCCAAGCTCCTCAATCTCCTTCTCCAAGCTTCTCAATCTCCTTCTCCAAGCTCCTCAATCTCCTTCTCCAAGCTTCTCAATCTCCTTCTCCAAGCTTCTCAATCTCCAACTCCAATCTCCTTCTCCTTCCCCAAAACAACCTCACGCCGCTTTCGCCAGCCCCACGCGCGCGTTGCCGTGGTCGAACACGGAGTGGTACGGTCCGATGAACACGTCGCCTAGGATCCAAAGCGGGCCCATGGGAGGGGGGACGTCCAGACCCATGAACCCGGAGATGCACATTTCGGTTGTCGGGGCGGTTTTTGTTTCGTCGTTTTTCCCACCGTTCTTGGAGGCGTCCTTACCGCCCCCCGTGCTGACTCGTAAAATGTACTGCTCTGGTGTCAGCGAGAACTCCTTACCTCCCAACACAAAAGACACGTCAGGCAAGCGTCCGCCGTCAACCGCGGCGCAGTCCACTGCGCTTTCACCGCCCTTTGACGGAATCAGGGAGCACAGCGTTTTCACCTCGCCCAGAATCAACGACCGCGTCGCATTGGACGCCAGAAGCGTTTTGGCGTAGTTCACCCCTAACTTGCACGCGGCGCAGGAGGCCTGGCCTGTGACTGAGGAATCGAACAAAGGGGCGTATCCGTCCAAGCCTGGGCGCTTGGAGTCACCAGTAACTCGTTTTTCCAACAGAGACCGGCGGGCAGATTGAATTTTACCTTTTTCTTTCATCCCCGCGAGGGGAGAAAAGGCGCTTTGGTCAGCGCGCGAGTTCTCCCCCCGTTCGTCGTGCGCGCACAGCCCCACGGATACGCAAACGTCCTTCGTGGAGTACTTCGCCAGGTCGTCAATCAGCTCGTCCCCGTACGTGTCGATCGTGGTCAAGCACTCCATGCCCAGCACGGACCGCGCGCCTATTTCGAGGTTGATCTGTTCCACGAACTTCGTGGGACCCGCTAGTAACGATGTCCCGGTGTCCACGATCGCCGCGCACCCGCGCGTCCCGCAGTGCCCCGAGCTCTGCCCGCCAAGAAGCACGTCGTCCATCTTGACTTGCCAGTACCCCTCCCGCGTGACATTGAGCCACGTGTGCTTGCCGACGTGATGGGCCGGGTCTATGCCGCCCAGCACGAGCTCGCCCCCCGGTCCGTCATCAGACGACGCGTCCCGGTTCAGCCAGAACGAAAACACGTTCTCGGGCACCAGGCCTTGTTGATACAGGTTGTAGAAAGGAGGCGTCACTTTGTCCACCGCGATTTGCGAAAACCCCATCCCCAGAATGCCGTCGAACTTGGCGAACATAAACGCCAAACCGGGTTCCTTGCGATGGGAAAATTAATTAATAAAGTCAGTCGGCGGGAACTCGGCAAACAACGTGGAGGCGGGATTTGGGAAATTTCAATTTTCACGTATGGGCAATCAGTCTGGGGAGTGACAACATTGAAACGCGCGATACGTACCTTCGTGGCTTCCGCGAAGGTTTGTTTTTGAATTGGCAAACCCGCCCAGGTCAGGGTGTCTGTTGATAGGAACCCGGAAAGCGACCCGCTTCCGTATTGAATCGCAAAGGCTTTGCCTGATTGTAAAAAAAGAAGTGTCAGTTTTGTATATGGCGATGTATGGACAAACAGTCAGAGGTAAGACGTCCCTTCTGGTACGAGGCGGTGTGTGGTGATTGGGAAAGGCCCGTACCGTTATCTTCTTTCGTGGAGCTGTCTTTGCTTTCGTACTTTTCGTGGAGGTCGCACGGAATTTGTGTAAACGCGCACTGAGCGCTTGGAGTTTTACCCGAAAAGTGTCAGTCTTGTATGGGCAAACAGTCGGTGGATTTGGGAAATGCAAAACGTACCTCGGGACCCAAAGGTTACTCGACCCGGTGTCGAACACGACTTGAAAGGTTTGCGGAGGGGTGCCTAGCTCGATTTCGCCGAAATACTGCGCGTCCATGAAGTTGGTGATTGGCATGGAGGCGGGGCTTCCTGGAGCGGCGTATTTCGCGTGCAACGTCAAATCATCTTGCAAGCTTTTTGCGTTTTGGTCGCGAATCTCGACAAGACCCGAGGGGAGCGTTCGTTTCGTGACGTGCACGCGCGGAAGCTCGGCCGGCGCGGAATCAGAGGCCACCGCGGTCGCCTGGGTCTTGAACACGAGAAAAAGCCAGACGTGGCGGCAAGGAAGGGGGTCAGTTGTGGGACAGGGAGAGACGCGGATCTGAGACTCAGATTCTGACACGACGAATTATGCCCTTTTCAACCGCGAAAAGACATCGCACGGAAACCAAGGGTCGGCACGCACCGCGAGGAACGCGAGCAACGCGAGGGCGAGGAATCGCGGGAGTAGGAGGAACTTCATGTCGCGCGACGGGAAGGCGACGAAAAAGTCGAAAGCGTGCACGACGCGTACTGGGAAGTGCCCCGTGATGGACAGACGCGCGCGAGACGAGGGAGAATCGATGACGCGGCAAGATTATTCTTTCGCGCCAGTATTTTCTTTCCAAAAAGCCACGACTCCCCTCTTCGCGTCTAAATGAGCACACGACGAGGCGCGCGGCACGCGATGACTGACCGGGAGTCATGGAACGGACACGGAAGCGGTGCTCGCACGGCAAGGAGAAACACCAGTGCGCAAAGTGCAACCCTTGCCCTCACGGCAAGCTGAAACGCGAGTGCGCAAAGTGCAACCGTTGCCCTCACGGCAGGGTGGAACACAGCTGCGCGTCGTGCAACCCCTGCCCTCACGGCAAGCGGAAAACCAACTGCGCGGTGTGCACCCCCTGCCCTCACGGGAAGCGGAAAGGTTACTGCGCGGACTGCAACTCCTGCCCTCACGGGAAGATGCAAAGCGCGTGCGTGGACTGCACCCCCTGCCCCCACGGCAAGGTGAAAGGCAACTGCGCGAAGTGCCCCCTGCCCCCACGGCAAGCTGAAATACGCCTGCGCGGCGTGCAGCCCCTGCCCTCACGGCAAGCTGAAATACGCCTGCACGGCGTGCACCCCCTGCCCCCACGGCAAGCTGAAAAAGCGCTGCGTGGCCTGCAACCCATGCCACCACGGCAAGCTGAAATACACCTGCAAGGAGTGCAAGGCGGCATGCGTGGGTCAGGCGGAAGTCAAGCAAGAGCCCGAGATCAAGCAGGAACCCGAGATCAAGAAAGAGCCGTTCACCATCCGCGGCTATTTCGGGTTCGGCGACGAGGACTAACGGTGAATGAAGTCTTTTCGGTATCTACTTTGTCTACGTACAACTACAATTCGTCATCACACTCCACATGAATCACTCCCTCCACTCAGTCCAACACAGTTTTGGTGGTGAATCACGTGGTGTGTGCGATAAGACTGAAAAGACTAGCTAGATAAGGATACCGTAATAGACATTAAACAAACAGCTCTCCCGTAGTAGCGCTATGTACACGCATAGCCGTGACGTGGAGGAGAGTTTAGTAGACCGTTATTCACCCTTCCCTTACTCCTCGTCCGAACTCGAGGACGACGACGACGACGACGAAGACGACCCGCTGTCGCTCCTTCTGTTCTTTTTCTTTTTGTACCCGGCTTGGCCCATGGCGCCGGGGTACCCGCCCGCGGGGGGCGGCATGACGTACACCACGTCCGGTACCTTCGGCGGGGGGGCTTCGTCGGGGGAGATTTCCGTGCCGGCTTCCAGTCGTGACGCGATGCCGGTGGGCGCGGTGTAGCTCGCCAGCGCCACGAGGGCGTTTTCAAACTCACCGGAACACTCATCTTTAAGAACCTTGACAAGCGACTTGCCGGTTTCCTTTTCAAACTCCAGCCGTAACGTTCTCATCTCCGCGTCTCGGTGCGTGAGTAAACCGATCAAAGCTCCTTTGTTCGTGCTGGTGATCCAGCCGCTCATCGCGGCCTTGATACCCCTCGCGATGGTTCTGGCTCTAGGCGCGACCAAAGCCACTAGCGCTTTTTCGTAATCCCCAGCGCAGTTTTTCTGTGATTGTGAAAAAAAGTGTCAGTCTCTCGTAATGTGTATGATGAGTAAACAGTCAGGGAGTCTTGTATGGGCAGAGGTAAGACGTCCCTTCTGGTACAAGTATGGGCAAACAGTCTTGGGCGGATTTGTGAAAGCCCCAACACGTACCCGCAAATCCGCAATCAGCGACGCGCCGTGCACGACCGTGTACTGCTGGATGATCTTTTTCATCTCAGGTTCGGTGCGGTGCACCAGCATGCTGATTAATCCCCAGTCATCATTCGCGAACCACCCGTCGAAGGCTTCTTTTAAGTAAAATGCGATCTGCGTTTCGCGGTTGGTGAGCAGGCCCATCAGGCAGTTTCGGAAATTCTCCGATTCAAACAAACCCGTGGTTTCGCTCTTCACCCGCTCCTTTAAAAGCTCACCGTGCTCAACCTTGTACGCCTCTTTCAACTGTTCCACCTGGTCGTTGGTTTTGCACGAAAGCACGCCGATAATAGCAGCCTCGTCCGTGCCGAGGCCCTCGCATGCGTCCCGCAGCACCTTCACATCAACGGCGTAGTCGGGTTCCGCCACGATGTTATCGGGGTGCTTCTTGGCGAGCGCGCAGAGAAGCCGCTTGAAGTCGCCGCCGACTTTCCACTCACTGGACATAGCCTTCACGAGATCCGTACCGTAAAGCCGCGCGTACGCGTCTCTTGTTTTGTTCATCACCTCCGGCGTGCACGTGACCATTAAACGAATCAGGGCTTTGCAATCCGTGCCCATGCCGCTAATCGCGCTGTGGCACACCTGCGCGTAAGCTTCGTCGATGGTGTCGCAGCCAGCCAAAATAACCACGCGCTTGAACTTCCCGCTGGTTTCCTGCGGTTGGTACGCGAAAAGGGTCAGTCTTTCGTAGTGTGTATGAGTAAACAGTCAGAGTAATCGGTCTGAACAGTCACCAGCGTTAGAGATAAAACAGTGCGCCGCCTGATTTGGGAACCGCGCAACACGCACGCTCTTCACCGCTTGTTCCAGCGACCGCTCGTACCGGTCCGCGTACGCGGTTTGAAGAGGCACGATTTCCTCCGGGTCCAGGGTACACAGGATTGTTATTAAACAGTCTTCATCCGTGCCGAAGCCTTTCATGGCTTTTTCGAGAATTTGGGCGTCGAAATCGAGCTTGTCGCTAAGCAGCGCCATCATCAAATCCTTCAGCGGGCCTTTTGTTTTCTCGGAAACGTCGCTTCTCAAATCCCCGTGTCCGTACTCGCCGTACTTGGTGTCGATTTCGGTGCGGATGTAGTCCTGTCGAAGAATACCTCGGGGGTTACAAACCCGCGCGACTTTGGTAAGCAGGTTCTCCACGATCTTTTCGGTATCCCCCTCGTTCATCGCGGCGGATAAGTTGTGCAGGATCTCTTCAATAGGCGTCCCGTCGAAAGCAGGCTCTTCGGTGCCGCCGATACCGCAAATACCTGGGAGGGTGAATTAGTTAGTGGTAGTTAGTTAGTCGGTGGGGGCTTTCACGAAAGCATATCGCGTCGCAAGCGCGGTCCCCGACGGTAGGGAAGGTGAGCCAGTCAAGACATGTCGAATCGCGAAGTCGTGCCGCGGGCGGAATTCGATCGATCGCATTGTTTCAACGTTAACACCCGATTCGAGACGATCGGGCAAGGGCGCGCTGGCCCTTCGAAGCGCGCGTGTCAAAGCAAAGCAAAGACGTACCCATCGCGCAAAGGAGTGAGTGGTGGGTGGTGTGGGGTTGGGGGGGGCGAACGCGTGAAGGGCGCGGTCGTCAATGCGGCAGGTGGAGGCGAGCTGACTGAACAAAAACTGTGCACAGTCATGACACACTGCAGCTGCCAGGCGAGAACCAATAATCCAAGAGCCTCGCGCCACAAAACAGATCCACAAAACCAGAAAGGGAGCAAAAGTGCCTTTCATGGAACCGGGGCGACACTCGCGCCGCGCCGCGCGTGGAGTGGGTCGGATGCGCACACCCCGTGTGACGCGCGGAGTTTCGAAGACATCTGTTACCGCGAAACAAGATGGGTTACCTCGCGTAAACCCGTCACACCTGATCGGTACGACGAACACACGAACGCACACTCCACGGACGCTTCGGACGCCGTTCGCCCCATTTCGCTTTTTGGTTTGGTCCCCAAGTCCCAGCGCCCCTGGAGAGCACGAACGAGGTGTGCGTGTTTCGTCGTGAAAGCACGGACGGGCACGACGCGGACCTCGTTTTTTTTGTTGCGCAGTGTGTTGAGTAGGTTCGGGTGAAGCACAGAACGCGGCCGCGTGTGACCTTACGCGGCGTTCGCGCACCCGGGGGCGTGATTGGAAAATCTAAGAAACGTCCGACCGAATTTCCTGTCCGAAAGTCTGAGTGAATGGAAAATACTAACCTCCACCCGTTTCATTCGCTCGTGTCAAAACTCACCCCCGTTCCCCCAAAAGGCGCGTTCGCGATGTTCGTCGTGGCGAACAGGTGGCTGTGTGTTTGGCACGAGAATGTGGTGATGTTCAGCGAGACGGAGGTGGGTACTCAAGAAGGCGACGGTTCTATTTCTGGTGTGTCGTCGCGCGAAAGCGAAAAACGTTCGTTTCTCGCCACGCGCGGCGTTCCCCCCGACCTCGCCCTAGGTGCTTTCTACGTCTTCGCCGTGAGCGCGGTGTTTAACCTCAACGCGTCGTTGATGTCCACACAAAAGAGCCGGTCACGTTTAAACTTTCAGGTTTTCTACATAAGCGCCGTCGCGGCGTGGACGCATTGGGAAATGTGGCGAGGTCGGGACTGGTTCGTCGCCGCCGGCGCCAGCTCGTTCAGCGCCCTGCGCCAGTTGGAATGGGCGTTCACCACCCCCGTGTTGCTTGTGCTGGTGCAGCACTTGCACGCGTTTGCGTTCGCGGAGTTGGGGGTGGAGATGGATGGGCATGGGGAGGGTACCGAGGGTACCACCGAGCGTACTGCCGCGTGCACCGCCGACGGTACACCCGAGAATACCACCAAGGGTGGTACTTCCGTACAAACTTCCAAGGGAAACGCTTCCGTGAATACTTCAAAGGGAAATACTTCAAAGGGAAACGCTTCAAAGGGAAATACTTCAAAGGGAAACGCTTCAAAGGGAAATACCTCAACGGGAAACGCTTCCGCGTACCACTCCGCGAAGGATGCGAAACGTTCGCGAAGCGAGTGGAAATACGACCGCGCGAACACGACGACGTTGGTGTCAGTGGACCTGATGATGCTCGCTTGTGGGGTGTTGATGCCGTTTTTTTCCGGTTACTCGGTCACGCGGTTCTTACTACTGGGAGCAAGCATTTCTTCTTTCGCCTTCGTCATCGGCCACAGCGTCGCCGCGCTAGTGGACGTGACGCTACACGCCGACGTCGACGTCACGGACGGGGCGCGGTTGCTCGCGATGTTGTCCTTGAAAGTTGTGTGCTGGAGCGCTTACCCGGTGATTTACTTCGCCACGGAAAGCGGGTATCTAACCACACAGCAGCAACACGTGTATTACCTGTACAACGACGTGCTCACGAAATTCACGTACTCGCTGGTGATCAGGTACGTTTTGGGGCTTTCCCAAATCCGACACACACTGTTTTATCTCTCAGCTGGTGACCGTTGTCCATACATCGCGATACACGAGACTGACACTTTTCTTACACAATCGCAGCGCCGGGTCGCTTCGGTGTCTTGATAAACGCGAAGAGCGGCGACAAAGAATCGCGACGCAAATCAGCGAAGCGCAGAGGGTGTTTTTTTTTAACGTCACGCACGAGTTAAGAACGCCGCTGAACTCGATAATCGGCTTCAACACCCTGGCGGTGGAAACCGGCGAGCTCGGTTTGTTGGCGTCCGGGTTTATTAAAAACTCGCTGACCTCGGCGGAAACGCTGTTGCGGCTGATTGACCAGATTTTGGACGTAGCGCGGTTCGAAGGCGCGCAAGCGAGGGAATCGTCTGGTAACTCGGTGTCTGGTAACTCAGCGTCTGTTGACTCGGTGTCTGGTAACTCGGTGTCTGGTAACTCAGCGTCTGGTAGCTCAACGTCTGGCGACGCGACGGCTGGCGACGAACCCTTTACCTTGAGTCAGCTCGTGGAATTCGTGACGCACGCGACGCGGTTTCCGAAAGAAAAGCGGACGGTTGCTGAGTCGGTAACCCGTAATGCAGAGGGACCGGAAAACGAAAACTTCGGTGCCGACCGCCACCCCGACGTCGTCGTGACGCTTACAAACCCCCAGTACTTCACAAAAACCTTGACGGGTGATTTCCAAAACCTGCGATCGTGTTTGGTGACCTTGGTGGACAACGCGGTGAAGTTTAGCACCGATTTACCGGGCCGCGACGGGCTGGTGGAGCTCGTGATTGAGGTGACTGAAAAAGAAACGCACGAAGAAGAAGGACGAGTACGAACAACCTTGTCGCACTCGGACGAGTGCGGCGATTTCGAACTCGAGCCGCCGCGATCCGTGTCCATCACGTTCCGCGTGAAGGACAACGGAATCGGCATTCCACTCGAAAAGCAACACGCGTTGTTCGTGCCGTTCTGCCAGCCCGCGGATAGGCGCGCACCTGGTACCGGCCAAAAAGAAAAAGGCACGGGGTTGGGGCTGGTGCTTACGCGTCAAAAAGTGGCGCGCATGGGTGGGGCGCTGGATTTTAAAAGCGTCCTGGATCGCGGTACAAAGTTTTTCTTCGCCTGCGAGTTCGCGGTACGAAGTGAGACCGAATCGGTTTCGGTGCCTAGGATGCGCGCGACGACACTGAAGCTTGCGCGCGGCGGGTCGGTGGATACGGTGTTGACCCTGCCTGGGGACTCGTCTGGGTCGAGTTCTGGGGACAAAGGGGAGGGGTCGGGGCAAAAATTCCAACCCGGGTTACGAGGCTCCGCTTCAAAAAAGGGTGGCGAGGCGGGACGAATCGACGAAAAGATTCCGCCGCCCGTCGCGATCGCGCGCCCCCCCGCCTCGATCCCAAAGGACACGCGGATCATCCTGCACACCAGTTTCGTGGGGCACAACAAAAGGCACGTCACGAACATCCTGATCTGTTACGGTTTGAGTCCAGGAACCAACTACGTTTCTTTGCGTCGGGAAAACGACTTGCTTGGGAAGATGCGACAAGTCAAGAAATTGGGGGGGTCGCCGATCGTGTTCATGGAGGCGATTGGGGACGACGTGAATGAGCATTGCGCGGTGTTGGATTTCGTGTGTGCCGCGGATTCGCAAAAACGCACCACAAGGGTGTCATTCGAGGAACACGACGTCGACGCCGCGAAAGCGAAAGACACGGCAACGGCGACTGAACCCTCGACGAAGTTCGTGGTTATTTTCGGCCGGCCGAAACGCGTGATGCGCATGCGAAACGTGTTGGGCGACCGGGACGATGTGGCGTTTGTGTTCACGCCCGCCACGCCGTGCGAAATAGCAAACGTGGTTTCTCGAGTCCACGCCGTTCTCGCGAACGCGCGACGCCGCGGCCCGAAAACGTTTTCGCAAAAGAAAACGCGAGGTCCCTCCTCGATGGACCTCGCGCGACACGGGTTTCCGCGCGCAGCGGATGTCTCCGGTGCGTCTCTAAACTTACCGGCGTCGGCGTTTGCGAAGACGACGTTCGAAACCGCTTTCGCCGAAGCGACAAAGAAGTCGGCGCGAGCGAGCTCGAGCGGAGCGGCGTAGGGAAAATATGTATGAACGAGCTCTAGCGCGAAACTATTTCTGAACGTTCTGCGCTCTGCACTAAGAACCCTCGCGTATCAAACCCTCACTTATCAAACCCGAAGTAGCCTTGAATGGTGAAGGGTTCTTGCTTGATCTCGGGCTCATGTTTGATTTCGGGCGAACTCTCCGGCTCGCGCTTGACCCGCTTCGAACTCCGCGGATCCGCGCGTGCCGTTTTGCACTCCCCGCACCTGTCCTTTCGCTTGCCATGAGGGCAGCCCGTGCACACGGCGCAGTCGCGTTTCACCTTGCCGTGCGGACAGGGGTTGCACGCCGCGCAATCGTTTTTCCGCTTGCCGTGAGGGCAAGGGTTGCAAGCCGCGCAGTCGCCTTTCACCTTGCCGTGGGGGCACGGTTTGCAGTTCGTGCAGTCGCCTTTCACCTTGCCGTGGGGGCACGGTTTGCAGTCCGCGCACCTCTGTTTCACCTTACCGTAGGGGCAGGGGGTGCACGCCGCGCAGGAGTGTTTCATCTTGCCGTGGGGGCAGGCGTTGCAGACCGCGCAGTTACCTTTCCGCTTCCCGTGCGGGCAGGGGTTGCACTCCGCGCAGCGGGTTTTGAGCTTCCCGTGCGGACACGGGTTGCACGCCGCGCATTCCTCCTTCCGTCTCCCGTGCACGCATCGCTTTCGTATTCTACTCATCGTTCACGCACGACCGTCCCCGCGCGCTGCGATGTGCGGCCGTGCCCGCGAAGAGCGGGACGTCGTCTTCAAAGTTCTGGGAAGAGCCAAAGTCGTTGCTTTTGCCAAAATTTGGTTTTTGGCAAAAAGGCAAAACCCCTCGTGGTCGATCGCGCTGCTTTCCCCTGCAACTCAGGGACGCGCTGCGCCAAGTAAACGAAGGGACGTTTTCGTCCTGGAAAACAAACTCGAAAAGAAGCGGGCTGGGGACGTACAAAGGGGTAGTAGTATGTGTTGAGTCACATGTAGTACTACTCAGTTGTGACATTTATTGTTTAAGAGGGCGTGTCTTCTTCGTCGTTGTAAGAGAAGTAGTTATGCAGTGTCTTTTCACTCACAACGCGTCTTAAACACCCTTCACGAACTCCCAGTGTCAAACCCGAAGTAGCCTTGAATGGTGAAGGGTTCTTGCTTGATCTCGGGCTCCTGCTTGACTTCCGGTGAGCTCTCCGGCTCGCGCTTTATCCGGTTCGAACTCCGCGGATCCGCGCGTGCCGTTTTGCAGTCTGCACAGTTGCTTTTCAGCTTGCCGTGGGGGCAAGGGGTGCACACCACGCAGTCGCATTTCACCTTCCCGTGGGGGCAGGGGTTGCACGCCGCGCACCTGCGTTTCAGCTTCCCGTGAGGGCAGGGGTTGCACTCCGCGCAGTCGTATTTCCTCTTCCCGTGAGGGCAGGGTTTGCAGTCTGCACAGTTGCTTTTCAGCTTGCCGTGAGGGCAGGGGGTGCACACCACGCAGTGCTGTTTCACCTTCCCGTGGGGGCAGGGGTTGCAGTCCACGCACTTGCTTTTCCGCTTCCCGTGAGGGCAGGGGCTGCACTCCGCGCAGCTACTTGTCACCTTCCCGTGCGGGCAGGGGCTGCACGCCGCGCACTCGCTTTTCCGCTTGCCGTGGGGGCAGGGGGTGCACTCCACGCAGAAGTGTTTCAGCTTGCCGTGAGGGCAGCAGTTGCACTCCGCACAGTTGCATTTCAACTTGCCGTGAGGGCAAGGGGTGCACGTCATGCAGGCGTGTTTCACCTTGCCGTGGGGGCATCGCTTTCTACGCATCGTTCACGCAAAACCACCCCCGCGCGCCGCGATGTGGGGAGGTGACCGCCGCGTGAAAGGTCTGGGACCAGTCGAAAGTCGTTGCTTTTTCATTTTCGGTTTCCCTCACGGAAGGACTTCGCGTTTCTCCGAGACTCACATTTTCACGCCGCCGCCGCAATTCGGTCGCGCACGCACGTCCGCTCCCAGACGCCGTGCCCGCGTTCCGTTCCATTTCGGGTCACGTCCTGGCGGCGCTGCTTGTTGAGTAACACGAGACTAACACGACACTAACACGAGACTACTTCATCTCTTCAACTCACGATGAGCAAGAAGAACAGCAAAAAGCGGTGGAACAACCAGCACCAAGAATCCATGCGAAGGGAAAAGATGGAGGCGGATGCGAAGGACGCGAAGGCGGCGAAACGTGACGAGAAGGTGTTGGAGCTGGTTGGGGAGATGGCGGTTGATTCTAGTGGTAGTGATGCACGCAAAGCAACAACAACCAGCAGCGTTAAGACGAAAACCAGAGCGGGGAAGCCCAAGGTTCGGGATTCGCAAGCGCCGTCCGCGGCACTGAAAGTGGGACGCGCGGTTTTGAAGAAAAACACGGTTGGCGGTAAGACCAAAAACACGCGGAAGATAATTAAAAACGTGCGTCTCGGGAAGGGCGTGCAAACCAGGCTGAAGATACGCAAAGGGGACACCATACGGGGCATCAAGGTCACGGACTCGGATAGCAGGAATAAAATCCTCGCGAGTTTAAAGGCGGAAGCCGCGATGGCGATGGTCACGGGGTGATTTTCATGATTGCAAGTTAGTCTATACTAATCGCCGAAGCGTCCGTCCGTCCTCTCACGACTCACTGTTTTTAGTGTCATCCATCCATCCCGACTACTCTCTAATAAGCTAACACCTTAAAGCGGTTTCCGCGCCCGCAGCACGTGCAGTCGTTCCTCGTCCGCGGATTTCGTGGCGACTATTTCGCAACGCAACCCGTACTGCGTCAAAATCGCCGCCACTTCTTTTGGTTTGTTTTGCTCCAGAAGAATCAGCATGAAGGTGCCACCCGGGGCGAGCAAATCGAACACTTTGGGTAACAAACGGTCGATAACCTCTCTGCCATCCACACCGCCCGCCCACGCGGACGCGATGTCCCCTTTTCCTATTTCATCGGAAGGCGTCAGGACGTACGGGGGGTTGAACAAGAGCAGGTCCACCGAGCCGGTTAGCGCCAACTGTAACGGCCCCACTAAGTCGCACTGCACCGCCGAGAACGAATCGCCGCAGTGAATCACGTCCAGGCCGTCGTAGTTTTTGATTTGAAACTGCGATTCCCCAGTGAAACCGTGGTTTCCCCACGTCGACGCGCAGCACACAAGCGCGTCGGGGTTTATGTCCGTGGCGAAGAAACGCGTGCCGCGTCCATCCGAATCGTCCCGCAGCGAATCAATTAGATTCAAGTTCCCGTGTTCCTCGGCGATGAAAAAGAAAGTGTCAGTCTCGTATGGGCAATCAGTCGGCGGAATGTGGTGAGTGGAAATACTCACCTTCGCCAACCCCGCCGCGCTCGCGATGACATACCCCGTGCCGCACCCCACTTCCAGTGTCACCTTTGGAGGGCGGTGTTTAAGCGTGCTTGACCACTCCTCCGCGAGCGCATCCACGAGAAGGAAACTGTCCTGCGGGGTCGTGGAACAGGGAAGGAAGAAGCGTGGTGAGTGGGAGAACGAGACGCACTTTTCGGTCGGCACCATCGGCGGCGAGGAGAGATTACCAACGGAACGTTTCCCTCCCATGGAATGTAACACCAAACCCCGAAACACTCACCTCCGCGGGCTCGTACACCTCCTTGTTGAAGGTCGTGTCGCTGATGCGCGCGATGGGCATGACGCGCGTGTGCGGCGAGGAATGACCGAGGCAACGAGAGATCCGATTAAATATGTGTAGCGCGATATTCCGTTTTCGCTTTTCGCCGAAGGACACACTTGGGCCGCGCACACCCCACACTCTGTGCGGGTCGTACGTCACGTTTTCAGATGGCATCCAGCGCGGCGTGTGCGGTGCCACGCGTCGCTTGTGCGACGCACGGGTTTCTCAGCGGGCGCCGAGGGATGTGTGTGGGCAACACGTCATCGCCGAAACGTGCAAACCACCCGAGTGTGCCCGCCGCCCGCGTCGCCGACGACCGAAGGCGCTCATCACACCGAAGACAAGGTTCCACTTCCACGGTCAGTCGGGCCGTTACGACCGAAAGCACCTCGGAAACCGTCGTCGACGTGGTTACCCAGGAAACCAGAGCCTGGCTCGACACGATCGTCATGGGCTTGAACCTGTGTCCGTTCGCCAGGGCGGCGCTTCCGGGAACGAAGATTTTCGTGTCGCAGGTCACGAGCCTGGAGGCGTTGCGTTTCGAGATCAGCGCGGAGCTCGCTATTCTGAAAAACGCCCCCACGGACGTGGCGAGCACTACGTTGATAGTGCTGTCACCGGTCACGGTGGCTGCACTAAATGCCACCACGTTCGAGGGGTTCATGGAAGGCGCGAAAGTCGTGGCGGATGAGGAGGCGGCGATTGTGACGTTTTCGTTACCCGAAACCATCCGCGACGAACTGGTTGGCGATTGGATAGAAATCGTCCCGTTCCACCCGAGCGCGACGTTTCACGATACCGAGGTTTCTGTTGAAGACGAAATCGCGAGTGGGGGGTACATATGCACGTACTTGGACGTGGATGGGGATGATGGGGAGGACGTGGAAACGGAAACTAACAATAATAAACCTCCTCTGAACGAAGCGGCGTTGCGGGAGATGATCGCGAAGCACGCGGCGCTTCAGGGCGGGGCGGACACCCGGGCGGATTGGCAGGATGTTAATTTGAAGAGGAATGACGAGAAGAACGGGGAGAACGAGGAGGCATCAGAAGGGGACGATTTCTCGGATGACGACGGAAATTACAGCGATAACAAAACAGACAGCGTCGACCCCGCCGATTACACCGGCCGGTCGCCGCACCCCGTGCTTCACCTGCTGCGCCAATCCGACGTCGACGCCGCGGACGAAATGTGGTACTCCTCGAGTGGGCCGGGGGATGACATCCGGTCCAAAAACGCCGCGCTGCTGCGGGGGATGGGGGAGGACGCGCTGCGGAAAATGCTGAGCAAGTGCTGTCGGAGGTAGTACCGGTAGTTTGTGTTTGACTTTTTAGATTTTTATAAAAACGAAACGGCGGGGTCGTCGTGACACACTTCGTCAACGCACGAGGGCTCGGTACCGGTAAGCACGAGGGCAGAAAAGTTCACACGGTGCACGTGACCCTTTCGAAAAAAATAACTCACGCCCTCTTCCTCGCGCTTCGCTTCGCCGCCGGTTTCTTCGCGCCACCTCCGCCTGAGATTGTAAAAAGTAAATGTCAGTCTGTATGGGCAGTCAGTCGGCGGAATGTGGTAAATGGGAAATACTTACCGAGCAACCCGGTGGCTTGCGCGCCCCACAGCGCCAGAACGACGTTCATGGTGACTTGGACCTGCCACGCCCACTGGGTCCAGTTGGGGTTTGCGTTCAACGCGAGGTTGCCGAAGGGAATCAGTGAGGCGACGTGGAAGGCGATGGTTTGTTTGCTGAACGCGTCCGCGGTGACGCCGCAGTGCCTGCGGCCAAACACGATGAGGCCAAAGCACATTCCCACGATTCGCGCGAAGAACCCGCCGTGCGTCATGGCGTCGCCAAGAGGCTTGGCCCAGTACGGGAGCTGGCCTAAGCCGCCTTTACCCCAGATTCTATTGGTTGGCGGTGGGACAAAGTTTAAAGGTGACACAAAGCAAGTTGGTCAGTCGCGTCAAGGTGGGGACGCGTTCGTCGACGCGCGTCTCGATTCGGGGAAAACGCGCAATTGCGATTTCCCGAAACGCGCGATTCGGGAAGGCCGGAAAACTTCGGGGACGTACTCGTCGGGGAACGTGGACATCGTCACCGCGTACATGCCGAAGTACACCTGCATCGCGGTATCGTAGGTGATCGCCATTTTGGTGAAACAAGGATGTGCTGGGGTGCGCGTGTGGGGAATGGCCGGGAGGAAAAGCGAAACGGTTTTCGGGACGGATAAAGAAAACGCAAATCCGCGTCAGCCGTTTCGTTCCCCTTTTTTTTTCCCGAAACGGCAATCATCCGCGACACGCGAGGAGGTCCACGAGTGACGACGGCTCGTTACCGAGACGACTTTTGCGGGCACCGCGTCGCCGATATTCCAGATGGTACTGTGCATCCCCGGATTGGTGCGGCGCGTGCCGCGGTGGTGTTCGCAACGGCGGCGAGCGCACCGAAAGCACGTCGGTGAAACTGCGCGGGCGACGACGCGAAAGCGCGTCGTTGTGAAAAATGTCAACAGATCTTATTGTTGGCTGTGACCTCCTAGCTCTGGCTACCTCCGAGGTAGCGTACTTTGCCACTCTTTAACCTCTGCACTCGCCACGTCTTGACACACGCTTCGAAGCCTCCACGTCTTGACGCACGCGTCGAAGCCTCCCGAGCACAGCGTTTCGTGATCTCGCCAAACAAGACTCGTCACGCCGCCTCGGTGTGCGTTTTTAATCGTCACCCTCGCCGCGCCGCATTTGTCGCGCACGGGGTCCCAAACAATGACGCTGCCATCCAGGGACCCTGAGGCTAGGTATTGCCCACACGGGGACCATGCAACCGATGTGATCCGCGCGGTGTGGAACGTGAGTTTCATTTGCGCAACGTCAAGCACCTCCCGCGTGTCCACCTGCCAGACGAACAGTTTTCGGTTAGCGTCGCACGTCGCGACGACTGTTTTTGGAAAAGAAAAGGGTCAGTCTTGTATGGGCAAACAGTGTGCCTGGATTTAGGAAAGGCAATACGTACCGTTTCCGAATTTAGGGTGAAACGCCACGGCGGTGACTTCCGCTTGGTGGTAGGGTGTATCTTCAAAGTCATCGTCGTCGGGATGTTTTGTCCACAGATTCACCACGGCGTCGCCATGTCGTTTCACGTCCATCAACTCGGTCGTTCCAGAGACGAACCCGATAAGAACCCGGTTGCCGTCACAGGAAACCCCCGCGCACGTGATTGCTTTTCGAGACGCGTCGGGAAATTTAATCGTATGCGGTTTTTCGTTGCACCCGTCGCCGGCGCCTCCAAAGAACGCGCACAGAAACTCACCGCCCGCCACCGCCACGACGTCTCCGTCGTGTGAGGTGGACACCGAGGTGGGTTGGAACGGGATCTTGGCGATTCTTCGGGTTGTTTCAGGAACCGCATCATCCGACGTGAAAGACGTGGCAAAACAGAAATCGTCCAGGCCTATCGTGAAGACGGTGTCGCCCGTCGCGGTGTGCGCGGCGGCGACGACGGCGCCGGCGTGCGGAAGCGCGACCGATTTGCGAAAACCAACAATACCGCCCCACACGAAACCCACGGAAGGACACGTGGTCGGCACGTGTACGGACCCGAGTCCTACGGATAGGAACCCGTCGCGGAAAACGCGCGCCATACAAACCACGGGCTTGCCGTGCCCCGCGACGGTTTTGGAAACGGTGTCGGTTCCGTCTGAACTCAACACGTGCAGCGTTCCGTCTAGGGATAACGTCACCGCGGTGTCGCCAACGAACACACACCCCACCTGCATGTCTCCTATGGAGGCTGCGGTTGCATGTTTCCACGGCTTGTACGTGCGCACCGCGGTGAGGGAGGGTAAGGGGTTCGCCGCCGGCGCGTCATCTGCGTCTTCCGCCAGTGGTTGGATTCCCGACACGTTCCAAACCTTGGCGGTTTTATCAGCCCCGACGGTTAACAAAGATTGGCCGTCGGGCGCCCACGCGACCTGATAAACGGTACCGACATGACCACCCATATCATCGCCCGCCTTCCCGCTCTTCGGAAGCATCGCGAGCGGCGTGCCAGTTTTGCCGTCGTAAATCACCCCGGTTCCGTCACCCCCGACGGAGACGAACAAAGAACCGTCCCAGCTGTACCGCACGCAAAGCGCGAAGTTCCCGTGCTTGTGCTTCACGCCGTGGAATTTGAAAGGAGGCCCAACGAACATGGTCACGGAAAAGTCCTCGCTCGCGGTCACGACTCGCAACGGCTTTGTTGGCCTTATGCAAATTGAGTTGACCCGCTTGGTCATGCCGGATATGTCACCCACCGAGCCGCCGCTGTCCCACAGAAACGCTTTCGCGAAGCTGCCCTGATACGATAAAAAAGAAAGTGTCAGTCTCGTATGGGCAATCAGGGAGGCGGAACGTGGTGATTGGGAAAAGCCCTTACCTTGCCGTCGCCGCAGCACACGATCCTCTGCCCATCCAAACTCCACTGGATATCATCCACCGCCCCACTCAAGGGCTGGTGTTCCGCTTTCAAGCTCATGTCCCCGTTCAAACCCCACACCCGCACCGCCCCGCTTACGTCCCCACTAGCGACCCACTCCCCGGACGGCGAGATCTGCGCGCACGTGGTTTGGTACCGGTGCTCCGTGTACATCCGCACGTCACCCGGGTTTCGCAACGAACGCACCACCACGGCGTTGCCGTTGGCGTACACCAACAAGCCCTTCCCGGCGTGCGCGCCCATGGCGGTGCCCCGGCCGCGACTCGTACCAGGGGCGCACGCGTACACGTCGGCCGGGGCGAAGGACATGGTGGCGACCGCGAGGTGGTGCGAGACGGTGCACCGCGGTGTGACAGGCGGACAGGAAAAAAGAAGTGGCGCGCAAAGGTGTGCCTACCAAGTGCCCACCAATTTTATTTACCTTTTTGAAATTCGTGCCCGCCACGCTCGCCCCTCGGCTCACTTCGTGCCTCGCCCTCCATGGCGGCAACGATGATGGCCACTCCTCCCGGTACGCCCGGTGCTGACAACTCCGACCCCCGGGTCGCGTGGGCGAACGCGACGCGCCTCGCGGTGACCCGCCCCGACGCCCTGAACGCGAACGACGGTTCCCTGAACCAGCAATTCTTCAAACCGAAGAAGGTGGTGTTCGCCACGGAAAAGGCGAAGTGGGGGCACGCTGACTGGCAGAACCTGTACAAAGGCATTGAAAAGTTCGGCATTGACCCTTCCTCCTGGCGGAAGATAATAGACACGTACTGCCCGAACCGGGAGGTGTTGTTCATTCGAATCAAAGCCTCGAGGGCGATTGGAAGCCAAGGCTTGAACCGGTACCACGGTAAGTATTTCCCAATCACCACATTCCACTGACTGATCCATATAAGACTGACATTTCTTTTATTTCAATCAGGGTGGATCGGGAACAAGGCGGATGTGTTGGCGGAGTACGAGCGGAACAAACAAATCGGGCTCGCGACGGGGTGCTGGAAAGGGGGGATTTTGGTGGAAAACGACCACAAGCACGCGGAGGCGGCGATTAAAAAAAGGGACGCGAAGGAAGCCGCGGCGGGTGTGGAACCACCGGGGAAACGAATCAAGCTGCATTAGATTGGTCGCGGAAAAGCGATGATGACGGCGACGCGCCGCGACGGACACGCGGAGTTAGTTTTGTACAGTCACAACAGTCAGACAGTTGTGACGAAAACACCGTAAGGGTATTTACACCCGACTACCAAGGGTATCACCAATGTGCACCAATCAGAACAGCTCGTCCCCGCTGCTGTCCCCGAAAAACGCGAGACTCGCTTCCACGTTATTCGACGGCTTGGGCGGCCTGGGCTGCTTGGGCTTGCCTAGTTTTCGACCCCCCTTCTGCGTCGCATGCGCCCCTTGTGACCCGTGTGGCCCCTGCGGATGCGTCACGTGTTGTGTCGCCTGCGTTCCCGGCGTGGGAGCCATCATTTGAGTCAAAAGCGCGTCTGTCATGTCAGGCGCCCCTCCGTTTTTGTCCGTACTCGCCTCTTTCGCGTCGTTGGAAACGTCGTGCACCATGTCCACGGTTTCGACGGCCGCCTTCTTTTTCCCACCTCCGCCTCCCCTCCCACGGCCACCGTCCGTATTTTTCTTGCCCCCGCCATTCGCGGCGGCATTCGTGGACGCCTTTCGCTTCACCGCCGCGTTCCGTTCATTCTCCAGCTCCGTTTCCTGGTCCGTGTCCATGCCGTCCTCCTCGTCCGTTCCGCCGGCGCCGCGTTCTCCGCCTCCGCCGCGTTCGCGTAACGTGCGTTCCAGAGACTCGACCTGGAACCTCGCCGCGTCCAGGTCCAGTTCCAGGTCGGTGATTTTCTTGTTTTTCTCGTTCAAAAGTAAACTGACTCGCGTCGCGACGTCCAGGTCGTCCCCCTGTTTACGTATCGCGAATTCGTTCCGCTCGCGTATCGCGGCGTCGGCGGCGGTGTTCGCGACACGCAACGCGAAGCAAGAGTCCCGCAAAGACAGACGCAAGGTTTCGTTGCGCGCGCAGGTTTCCCCGAAACAGGTTTGCAAAACACGGAGGGTATCGCCGACGCCAACCCTCGTGAGCTGTGATTGTGTCCACGAAAAGTGTCAGTCTTGTCGGGCCGCGTTCGTAACTCGTATGAGCAAACAGGGAGGCCGGATTCGGGCCTCCACAGGGGCTGGATTTGGGAAAGGCGCAAGGCCGTACCTGAACGAACCCGACGCGCTGGGCGCCTTTTTCGACGGGCGACGCGTCCAAACGCGCGGGCGAATCAACCGCGTCTGCATTCGCAAGTGTCCCCTTGTTTAACTCGTGATTAGACCCTGCCGGGTTCGTTTTCGGTTCGTGCCACGTCCACCGGAGCGTCGCGGTTTTGCTGGCCGGTCCTGTGGACGGACCGGCGATGAATTCCGTGACATCCAACTGGTGTGGAGGGCCGCGCGGAACGTCGTCGTAGGTTTCTTCGTTTTCTTCATTCGGCCTCTTCAGGTCGAACTGGAACCCGAAATGGGCGCTCGCGTTCAAGGACGCGAGCGCACCGACCGCGCGGTCGTACCAGTTTGCGTACCGCGCGTTTTGCGGTTGCGTTACGTTAGACGCCACCCAAGCCGTGGCGAGTTCATCGGGGTTGTTCCCCCGAACCCCGCTGCCGTTTTTGTCCGGGGAAGACCCGGTGACAAGGACGAGGTCCAGGGATTTGTCGTCGGCGTGCCAAACGCTTCGCAGAAAAAGACCCGTGGTTCGGCCCGAGCCGGAAGCCACCGCGGTGCGCGTGGAAAACGTGACGGTGTCGGTTTCGGTGTCGACCGCACCCGCGGTTGGCACGACCCCGGGTGTGTCACCCGATGGCACCATCTCTGGACCACAAGGGGACAGGGTCGTCAGGGTGCCAACAATGCTGAATCGTGGCACAGAAACAGAAAGGCTTTTAAGGCTTATGACGAGAAACGAAGTGAAGGAGCACTTTTATTTTTCAAAGAAACGGACATTCTTTCGTCCATGACAAGCGCCACCACACCCACCCTCTTTACGCGATGAACACCACAAAAAACACCAGGAAGCTAATCAGAACCCCGAATATCTTCATTATGAGCCACCTGTTGGATGACACCGAGTTCAAATATTTCAGCAGCTGCGTCTGCGCGTTGTCCACGTTGGCGACGGATTGCTCGACGTTTTCGTCGATGCGAATGGCGAGGTCGCCCTGATTGTAAAAAAGAAAGTGTCAGTCGGTCGTGATGTGTATGAGTAAACAGTCAGGGTAATCGGACCGATCGCAGAGGCGGAACGTGGTGATTGGGAAAGGCCCTTACCTGTTCCGCGACCATGGACGAGAGCTGCGCGAAAATCCCACCGAGCTCGGTGATTGTCCTTTCCACGTTCTGCAGTGCTTCGCTTCTTGAGCTCATGTACATATCCTGGTTCTGCATCAGTAACTGCTGCTGGTGTTGGTTCCCGTTCCCGTTGTTGCCCGTGAGATGGCCGTCGAAAGATTGCGACGGGGTACCGAACGACGACCCGTACGGGTATTTAGTCTCAGAAGAGTGTACCCCGCCGTCCGTCGCGGCCAACCGCGGGAAGTTCGCGCTCGCGCCTCCGGTGCCGGCTAAGCTCCCGTCCCGCTGCCGTTGGAACGGGTTCGGGCGGTTTTTTCCAGCACCCGAAACCACCGAGTCGTTGCTGAACATCTTGCGCCGGTCGTTTTGCGACTTTACGTTTTCGGAACGAATCGTTAACACGTCTTTGAACGATTTCGTCGCCCCCATCAGTCTTTGTTTCAGGGTATCCACAACAGTCACTGAGTGGTCCTGGCCTTGCTTAGTGGACCCTCCTGCTTTTGACGTCAACAAAGCGTGATTCTGAAGCTCCGCGATCGCGGTGTTCAGGGCGGTTATGTCGGACTTGATCACGGCGCTCAGCTCGGCAATCTCTCGCGCGGGGTCGTCGAACATGGACGACCTTCTCGCTAATTGCGTCAACCTTTCTAACTTCTGCGAAGTGCCGTGAATCCCGTGCCCGATGCGCGAACTGGTTTTCGCGAACTCGCTGTTCGTACCTGTGGTGCTGCTTTGAGCATGAGTGTCGATTCCGAATCCGACAGACGAGCCAACCGTCGACGATCCCATCAGCGGCGCATCACTCCCATCTCCATCACCGGCAGAACCAACTTGACTCGATTGGTTCGACACCCCGACCGGGCCTTGCCTCTGCGCGATGGTCTTCAAGCTGCGCTCCACGATTTGCGTGAACTCGCGTGTCCTGTCCTTCACCGTGGACGGGGCGGACATCGAGGAAGTCATCGCCCGCGGGGTATCGTCCGTAGCACTGGGAACACTCGGATTGGCAAAGACGCCCGTTGGGTGTGCCACCAGGAACGCAGAGGCCGCGGTGTCAAACCCTTGGTTCGAGGGAACCGGCAGGTTTGGATCGGAGACGGTGGTGGGCCACGAGCTCGGAGGTGGGCCGCCTCGCTTGCGCATGCGCTGGCGGACGTGCGGCGCCGGCGCGAAAGTGTGGCCCGCGGTGGGGACGCGGGCAAACAAGTGCTGAGAGTGGCAACCGACCGAAATCCGCCGACGAAGCTTTGACAATGGCACCGCCGACAACGAATGTCGGCGTGGCATTGGCGGCCGCACCAACGACAGGCTCGGGTCGTCGAGTGCGAACATTCGCTTCCGCATCGAGATCTATTGACAACTCAGGCGCGAATAAACCAGACGCCATGTCCCTCTCCCCGTACGAGCGGTGCTTCGTGCTGGATGGGGTGGAGCAGGACTGCCGGGTGGATGGCCGGGGCCGTCTTGATTACCGTTCCATGACCTTACAACTGGGTACCTCCCCCCAAGCCTCGGGTTCCGCGCGTGTGCGTCTTGGGAACACGGACGTGATGGTCGCGGTGAAGTGCGACATCGGGGTCCCTCCGAGGGAGCACCCGACGCACGGCCGCCTGTCGTGTTCCGTGGAGCTGAGCGCCAGCGCGGATGTGAAGTACGAAGGCCGCGGCGGGGATTCGTTAGCGAACGAGCTCACGAAAGCGCTTGAGCGGACGCTGCTCGGCGCCAGTTCGGGGGGCGCCGCCAGTCTATCCGCGGTCGGTGCGGGCGAGCGAGGCGGAGGCAACCCAGGTTGGGTATCAACGCACGGCGCCGGTAGCGCGCTTGACATGAGCAAGCTGGGCATCCAGCACGGTAAAACGTCATGGGTGCTGCAGTGCGACGCGCTGGTGCTGAGCGACGACGGCGCGGTGCTTGACGCGCTTTCGGTCGCGATGAAAGCGGCGCTGGCGGATACGAAAATTCCGAAAGTCACGTCAGTCGCCGGGCCCAACCCTGATGACCCACAGGAGTTGGAGCTGGACGATGACCCCGAGTTGTGTTCCCGGCTTGACGTCTCCGGCGTGCCCCTGATTGTCACGCTTTACAAGATAGGCGAGCGTTTAATCTGCGACGCGAGCGTTGACGAAATAGAGTGCAGCTCCAGCGGCATCGCGGTGGCGGTGGACAGTGACTCCCAAATCAGGGGCGTCACGCAGGTCAACTCTGGGGATTTCTCGTGGGACTCGACGGGCAGTAACTCGCCGGGTTTGGGGTTGAGTACGTTACGTTTGGTTCTGAAAACCGCGCGCGACGTCGGGTGCGAGTTGCAAAAAGCGGTGGATGCGTTTCTGGCGGGCGCGACTAGCGGCACGGGGGAGAGCGACGACGAGGAGGAGGAGACGGAGGAGGACATGGAACAGTAGTGAGCGCAAGTAAGAAGTAGTGAGCGTAAGTGAGAAGTAGTAAGCGCGAGTAAGCAGTAGTCGGATGTTGGTACCGTTGTTACAATGTTGTTTCGAAATGTTTCAGTGCGCTTACGAAGCGCTCGCGAACCGAACGCCCGGACACCCCGGAACCCTAAAGAGAGCCCATCAATACCCTAAAGAGCGCCACTCAATACCCTAAAGAGCGCCACTCAAACAACCCTAGTCAGAAGTCGTTCGTGATCACCCTTAGCGGTGCTCCGCGTCGTTCGCGTCGTGCGGCATCCAGTCGCTCTGTCCGCGGTACGTTTTCCGCGGCGAGTACGCCACTAAGTTTCTGGCGTGCGACGTGTACAGACACGCGTACGTTTCGAGCTGGTGCGCGAACCGCGAGTTCTGACTCCCCGCTTTCATCAACTGCCCCCACGTAGGGTGGAACGTCCCGTGCAGCTCCCGCAGCGTCTCCCTGTGTTTGTTCTTAGCGTCCAGCGCTCGTTTGGTGAGCTCGGCGAGCTCGGGATCGTTCCCGAAATCTCGTAACCCGTCACCGCCGTCTGAATCAGACCCTTCCGCGCCTTCCGAGCTTTGTAACGCGCTGCCTCCCCCCCACCCCGACCCGGCTTCAATTGAAGCGTCCCTCACGACGCTCGCCCGCCACACTCGCAACTGCGTCTCGTCGCTCAGCGCGTCGCGTTCGGTTCGCGCGGTGCGGATCTTTTCAAACACGCCGCTCTTCTCGGCTTCCTCCAAACAGTCAAGCTCGTGCGCCAGCTCGGGAACGACCAACATGGTGCGCCACCCCAGGGTCTTTTTACTGCGCATCACGTCCCCGTAGATGTGGTCACCCACGTACAGCACCTGGTTACCGGAACTCACGCCTAGCATGGCGTGCAGGTGTTTGAACGACCCGCCTTGATACGCGCCGGGAAGAGGCGGGTAAATGGAGGAATCTTTCTGACCCGCTTTTCTCTTCGCAAACGAAGCCAGCCCCGCGAACGGCGCGTCCTCCGCTTCGCTCGCGCCGATCGGGGTCATGGGCGCGCCGTCGTCCGTGTTGCGCAAATCGGAAGTCTCCACGTCCACTTCGAACACCGCGGTGCGTTCGTTTTCGAAGAAACCCGGTTTACACGACCCGGTGATCACGACGTCGAAAAGCCGCGTCCACTCCACGTCTTTGAGATGAATAAAAGAAAGTGTCAGTCTTTCGTAATGTGATAGAGTAATTACTCTTGACAATCGGCAGAGGTAAGACGTCCCTTCTGGTTCGAGTATATCGCGATGTATGGACAAACAGTCACCAGCTGAGAGATAAAACAGTCGTCCGGGATTTGGGTAACTGGAAAGGCCGTACCTTTGTCGTCGCCCGCCTTTTGGCTCACCAGAAAGTTCATGACCACGTTCGTGAAGTCCCACAGGGAGTTTGTGAGCAGAAAAACTTTCTTTCCCGAGGTCCGCAGCGCGCGTAGCATGGGCACCAGGGCGGCATCAGCGTGAATGAACTTTCCAGGGTCCTCCGCAACCGCGCGCTTCAACGTGCCGTCGCGGTGGCACAAATCCACGGAGGCGCGGATTTCGTCGTACATCTTGGCGAACGGTTTCTCGGCGAGGGTTTTTTTTCGAAGCGTTTGATCATCGCTTGAGTCTTTTGATTCTAAAAGTGTCAGTCTTTCGTAATGTGTATGAGTAAACAGTCAGAGTAATCGGGCCTTTGTCCGTACCTTCGCCATTACCTGCAGTGCACTCGTCGTATTCCTTCTCCTTCTCACTCAGCGCATTACTCTCCAAAATCAACCTCTCCTTCATCTCCACCAGCTGACAGAAAAGGTACGTCTCGCCAAGCGCGAAGAGCGTATCGACGTTGGCGTAGTCGGGCCCGCCTGGTTGTGGAAAGAAAAGTGTCAGTCTCGTAAATTGTCAGTCTCGTATGGTATGGGCAATCGCGTAGGCGGAACGCGGTGATTGGGAAATACGTACCGAACTGGTCCGCTTTCGTGTTTTCGCAGTACGTCCCGATTCGGTCCAGCGTGTTTAACGTGGTGAACCCGTGCCTCGCCACCTTGACGTACTTGTGGCGGTCCATTTTCAACACGTTGCCGCGTTTCTTGTCAACCACCAAACCGCGAACCATGTAGGTGTGGTCGTATTGCAAATCCAGAATAGTTTCCGGAAACCCGAATTGACGCACCAGTTTTTTTTTAGTCGCTTCGTACGCCAACGTCTCGAACGTCTCCGGCTTGTACATCGCCAACGTGTAGTCCATGTCGAACCCAACAGCCGTGATTGCGTTCATGTTCAGGCTTCGGTTACAGAAAATGCGCGACGCGGTGGGAACCGCGTACGGGGAAACTGTTGTGGGTGTGTCCTTTTTTTTTGAAGCCTTTGTCTTTCCGTTTTTGCCCGTCCAAGACGACCCGCCCAAATCTGCACTCGTCTTCCCCAACCCCGGCCCGTCTTCCCACCGCGGCACGTCCTCGGGTAACGGGTCCGACAGCGACGCGACGTGCGTGACGTGCCGACCGCCCCGGTGGTCGCTAACCCCGAACCCGTCGCCGCCAAGCGCCGCGATGCTGGAGGAGAAGCTCATGCCACGCGGGGTGGTGGTGCCCACGGGATGGCGCAACGACGGTGGCGAAGACGAGCCGACGCGTCGCGTGGGGTGTCGCGTGTTCGCGAGCCTCGCGACGACGTGCGTATGCGCCCCGAGTTGGTGAGGGTAGGGTTGATGCACCACGAAATTCGTGCCCGCGCGTGCCAGAGTGCGTCGCGCGCCCCTTCGCAGGGCGAACGAAGCGCTGGCCAAAGGCCGGAGCGTCCAGCTTGGCATACTGTATCTCGCGTCTTCCCAGGTTCTTTTCCAAAGGCACGGCAAATTTGATACGACCGCTTCGTGTGGAGCGTTGCAAACGTGGGCCGTGTATTTTCAGCGCGATGCGCGCGGACGCGCGGACAGATCCGGTACGAGTTCCAGCGACGCGTCGCAACGGAGATGCGCGTGGTGCAGTGAAACGGGGGCGGGTCGTGGGTTCGGGAAGCGCGGGGATGGCATGGGTGGGCCAAAACTTGTGGGGATGACCTGACACAGACGGCGACAGAGGCGGTCGTAAAAGCGCTTTGCTTTCGATTTCCCGCGTTTTCCTCTTTCGGTTTCCACGTCGCCTTTGGATTTCGCCGATGAAACGACGACGTGGAACCCGCTGCGAGGGCGAGAAATTCGGTTTATCCTGTTTCCATCGACGTGTCACGCATCAACTGAAATCATCTTTGCACAACGCGGACGCGCACCCGCGCACCACGACACGACTTGAACACCCGCGATGGCCGCGATGGCGTCCCCGATGACCGCCGCGTCTTCGCGATGGGCGGTGGGTACGCGGATGCGCGTCTTCAGAAGAAACGGCAACGGGGCGAACGTGACGTGCCCGACACGACTCACAACAACCGCGTGTCGAGTCGTGGTTTCCGATTCTTTCGCCAACAAAACGGAGCCCGGGGTGCTTCGACAACGACGGAACGGGTTACGGGTCACCAAACAGTCGGCACGTCGTGTTCTCTGTGTGGCAAACGCCGCCGCTTTTCCCGGCGGCGGCCTCGCCGTCCCCGCGCAACCCACCAACCTCCCGACGTCGTACTTCTCGGATGCAAACGAAAAGGCGAGAGCCGCTGACATGGTCGATATTCCGCCCCCGCCAAGCGCCAAGTTAAACGACGTGATGCCGTACTTGTACAAAATCTGCGTCGCGCAGCCTGGCACCGCCGTCCGGCTAGCCTTCGCGGTGTGCTTCATGTTAGTCCAGAAAAGCACGGGCCTGGCGGTTCCTCTTTTATTCAAAACCGCGGTGGACCACCTTACGGATGCGGCTATTTTTTCGTCGCAAAACAATTTAGTCGCCGTGGACGTCGCCTTGAAAGCCGCCGCGATGGCGCTTGTTTTTTCCGGAATATACAAAGCCACTTCCGGTGTTTTCACCGAGCTTCGAAGCGTGGCGTTCACGCCTGTCGCGCAAGCCGCGGGACGAAGAGTCGCGCTGCAGGTGTTCAACCACGTTTTGAACCTCGACTTGAAGTTCCACTTGAACCGAAGAACGGGGGCGCTACAGCGCATAATCGACCGGGGCACGCGCTCCGTAACAATGGTGTTCCGCGCGGTGGTGTTTACGTTCGCCCCGACCGCGCTAGAGCTGACGTTGGTGTGCGCCTTGTTGTGGAAAGCGTTTTCGTGGCACGTCGTCGCCATCGTGCTCACGACGTTCGCGCTGTACGTGTCCTGGACCGTCAAGATGACCGGGTACAGCGCTGACCTTCGAAAAATCGCAAACGTGATGGACGGGGAAACCACGGGCAAGGCGGTGGACGCGCTTTTGAACTACGAAACCGTGAGTGTCTTTGGCAACGTGGAGTTGGAGAGCACGCAGTACGACGGCTTGTTGCGGAGCTACCACGAAGCCGCGCTGGGCAGCGAACGCGCGTCAAGCGCCTTGAACGCGGGGCAGGCGGTTATTTTATCGTTTGGCATGATTGGCGTGTTGGTCACCGCGGCTTTGGGAATAGGAAGAGGCGGCGTTGAGGTGGTGGGCCCTATATCGCAACGCGTGGGTGATTTGGTAATGGCCAACGGCTTGTTACTGCAGCTCTGGGCGCCGCTGCAGTTTTTGGGTTTTTTTTACCGGGAACTGCGGCAAAGCCTGGTTGATATGGAAGCCATGTTCGAAGTCATGAGCGCCAAGAGCAGCGTGGTGGACGGCACGACGCCGTTACCGAAGGCTTCCGAGTCAACAGGCGCGTCCATCGAGCTAAAAAACGTTAGGTTCGGGTACGACGACTCACGACAGGTCGTCAAGGGGGTTTCCCTGCGAATCGAACCCGGGCAGTCGGTGGGAATCGTGGGGCCTTCGGGAAGTGGCAAATCCACGTTGCTGCGGCTGTTACTCCGCGCATACGACGTCAACGAGGGGAGCGTGACCATCGACGGCGTCGACGTCAGGGACGCGACCCTGAAATCACTACGCGACGCCACGGCGATCGTGCCTCAAGACACCGTGCTTTTCAACGACACGCTTCTTCACAACCTGCGGTACGGCCGGCCGGACGCGTCGGACGAAGACGTCGCGCGCGCCGCGAGCGCGGCGAGGCTGGACGGCACCATCTCTTTGATGCCCGACGGCCTGGACACGATGGTGGGCGAGCGCGGGGTGAAGCTTAGCGGCGGGGAGAAGCAGAGGGTGGCGATCGCGCGTGCGTTTCTGCGCGCGCCGAGGCTGCTGCTAGCCGACGAAGCCACCAGCGCGCTGGACACCGCCACCGAGGTTGGCATTTTACAGAGCCTTCAGGAAGTCGCGGAGGGAAGGACAGGTACGTGTTGCATTTCCCAAATTCTGACACACTGTTTGTCCACACAAGACTGACACTTTTCGTTCACAACCACAGCCGTGTTCGTGGCGCACCGGCTAAGCACGGTGCGGTCGTGCGACCTGATCGTGGTGATGGAAAACGGCGTGATCGTGGAGCAAGGCACGCACGAGGACTTGATGCTGGCGCGAGGCAGCGGCGCGAAAAGCGGCGTCTACGCCAACATGTGGGCGTCGCAGCAAGCGGAGATTGAAACCGAACACGCGTACGCGCAGGCGAAACAAAAGAGCGCAGAGTTCGAGCTGGAGCTGAAGTAAAGTGAATTGATTGAAGGTATTGTTATTTATATTCACCGACCCTATTTACTACGGGTGGAACCAACTATTTACTCGTGCTATCCCTCATCCTACCCTCCCTCTCCAACCTTCGGTGTCTCCAGTACTGCTCCCCGTACGCCGCGGTGAGTTCCTCGCCAACGGCAATCGCCCGCAGCGCTTTCAACGAAGCCGAGCGGGATTCCACGTCCTTGACGAACACGACGTTGTTTTCCTTTTTCGAGGAAAGGGTAAACTCTCTTTTTTCGTTTTTTTGTTCCTCATCACCGTCTCCCCCCCGCAAGTCGTTCACGTACCGCCCTAAATACCCCAAGCAGCTCCGGCAAGACGCGTCGACGTGTACGTTGAAGTGAAGCGCCATCAAGTAGTCCTTGTTTGTTGTGCACCGCGCTTCCACAAAGGTCAACACGTCGCCGCCGTACGTACATCCGGTCACGATTTGATTTTCAAAAATAACTTCAGTCGCGAAAACCCCGAGCCCCGCGTTTGCGATCGATGACGCGCGGACGGACACGGCGTGGCCGCGCGCTGGGTTGGGGGTTGGGGGTTAAGGGTTTGGGGTTAGTGGGGGTATCGGTGCGTGTTTAGAGTAAGGCGGGAAGGTCAGGGTGACGTGGAAGGGGTGGGTGTGGGGCTCGAGATTGCGATTGCGGGCGATGCGCGGACGGTGCCGACTCAAAAAGATAACCTTCGCGTTTACGTCGGCGAACAAAGCGCGAAGTTTCAATCCGAGAAGTCCACGACGACCTGTCGCGACAAAACCTGTCGTACCCGTCAAGCGAACCACGTCCTGCACGGTAGCCCCGGGGTCCAGTTGCAAATCAGGCACGGGGCGGTGCCGCCGGAAAGGCATCACCGCGGCATGCGCTGGGTGCAGGAGAGTGTGACGAAGCGCATCGTGACGATGAGATTTCGAACGATGATTTTTTTGGGACGCCCCGAAGGTTTTGGCCGATTGGCCCAGAGTAGGGTAACTAAGAGTACACGTATGTACCTACCCAGAGTAATTACGCATACGCAGAGATTATGTACCCCATCCAGAGTAATCACGCATACACACGCCCCGACACACGACGGACACGTTTAATAAGGTATTAATAGAGTACACCAAGGACACCCGGCCCGGCCGTCCTTGGACTATTCGCACGCCAGCTTGCTATCGAAGCTGGAAAGGCAAATCGCGAACGCCTGAATCGCGCTCATCGGGTAGAAGTAGTCCATCGTAAACGCGTCTTTCCCGACCTTGCCAAACTGCAGCAGCGTTTTCTCTTCATCAGGGTCGTCCCCGTCGCAGAGCTGGAAGTTCTTCACCGAAGCCAACGTCACCCTGCCGTTGAAGTTCAAGCAGTACGCCTGCATCTGGTCGTTCCACCGTGGTTGTTTGCTCCGCAGCACGACAACGTCCCGCAAGTCGGGGTTTGGCTTTTTCTTCAGCGCTTCTAAAATCCCGCCGCTCCCGACGCCGTCGGTGGGTCGAAAAATCGCTGTTTTAAGTAGAAAATTGTCAGTCTTGTGTATCGCGTGTATTGGATGATGGCCTGGTCAACAGTCACCGTAATCGGTCTGAACAGTCAGAGCAGAGGTTGTCCGTCCCTTCGCAGGACGAGTATATCGCGATGTACGTACAGCAGTCACCAGCGTTAGAGGTAAAACAGGGAGGGTGAATTTTGGGGGTTGGGAAAGCCCGCAAGGCCGTACCTCTTCGCAGGGAAACCGGATCCACCTTTGGAATCGCGCCGCTCATCACGCGCGGGCCTTTCGTGCCCAACACGTTGTACTCGTACCGCACCGCGCCTAACTCGGTTCTCGGCGGCAACTGACCGGGCGCCGTGGCGTTGTTGCTTGAGTACTGCGCCTCGGAAGAATCGGAAGATCGGTTCGGGTCGATCTCCACCCGACCAGGCTTGGCGCCTTTGTCGAAAATCGTAAACTCGGTGCCCATGAAGTTGGAACGGAGCTGATGCGAGGAAAGCCGAAAGTGTCAGTCCCGTATGGGCAATCGGTTAGTCAGGGAGGCGAAACGTGGTAAACAAATGGGAAATACATCCCCGCACCTTTCCGAAAAACGCCCCGCTGTTTCTGTTTAAATCATCCTCGTCGCACGAAATGACGTAGTTGGAGGAGGTGCTTTTTTTTCGTCGCCGCGCGGAAAGAAGAAACAGCGCCTCGTCCGTGGGGTTCCCCGCCGTCGCGTTCGGGCCGTCCAGGTACAGAAAGTACTCGGGGAACCGCTTGCCGCCGAATCCGAGAACTGTGATTAGTGCAAAAGAAAGGTGTCAGTCTTGTGCTGGCTAACGTATGTGCCTGGATTTGGGAAAGGCCCAATACGTACCGCCGCCTTTGCCCTTGCGGCGGATGATGTGGCACTGCACCGGGTTTCCGGAAACAGGCGCGGGCTGCGAAAGGAACGCCTTCCGGTCGGCCACGTTCACGCGGGCTGGTGTCGGCCGGGAGCGGGAGGATTTACGGTTGGAATTTGGTGATCCGTCTCCGACGAGGCTCGCGTTTTGAATATGTTCTCGGTCTCCTCGCGGCCCGTCCTGAACGCTAGAGTTGCTGAAGCGGGGGTCGTTGCTAGGGTTGTGCATGTTGCCGTTGTCGTACCCGCCGTCGTACCCTGCATTAGGGATTCTTCCTAGGGCAGGGTTTGTGTATCCATCCGCGGTATACCCGTTTCCTTTCGGGCTTCCCACGTGGTCCAAACTCAACGTTTCGATGCCGTCGTCGAACGGCGTCACGCGGTCGAACGAACCCGAGGCCGTCGGCGAGGTGTCCATCTGGCCGGGGAAATCCATGAACGCGCCGGTTCCTGACCCGGAATGGCGGGGCGGGGAGTGGTACGAGCCCGGCGCCGCAGCCAGGGGGGTGTGCCGATGGGGCGTTTGGAACAAGGGATTGGCGCGCGCGCCACTCGCGGGGCCGCCGTAGCCGCCACCCGAAACGCCGCCCTGATGCACGCCGACCCGCGAAGTAGGCCGCGGGTTGGACGGCGGTTTCGGTCGCGTGAACCCGCCCGGGGCCATCGGCCTTTGCGGCGCCGTAGGGTAGTTATCCACGGGAGCCTGAGGCGCGCCGAAAGGATTGCCTCCACCCCCCCCGTTTCCCCTACCCGCGAAACGCACGGCGGATGCGTCGTTCGGCACGACGCCACTTCCCATCTGTCGTTCCCGTCGCTTCTGCGCCGCCAGCTCCCGCGCCTTGACCGCCCTTTGCGCCGCGGTGGATGAGGTATTCACGCTGAGCGACGAACCGCCGTGAAAGTTGCCGTCACCCGAATGACCGCCCAAGCTGCTCCCCGTGTTACTTTCGTGCCTGCTCGTCGTGGCCGGTCTGCTCGCGGTCCCGAACCCGCTCCCCATACCCGTCCCTCCTGACCGCGGTTGGTTACTCGCACCGAGACCGCCGCCGTCCCGTCCCGAGGAATCAAACACGCGTCCGAAATCGTGCGCATCCCTGCTCCCGCTTGAGTACCCGGAGTTGGAATGCGAGCTGTTAGGCCGGCTGCTTGTTCCTGGGCGGGACAAAGAAGTGGCGGAAGGCGGCCTCGCGGCGCCGGCGCCGACCCGCGCGCGGCGGCCGAACTGCGTGCCGACTGCTGCAGGCGGCGCGGG
>Ga0307488_10000329_pt1 | contig 38188 bp, 30 predicted proteins | sample SB02metaG_FD_202248 | JGI IMG/M metagenome (GOLD analysis project Ga0307488, IMG submission 202248) | Sea-ice brine microbial communities from Beaufort Sea near Barrow, Alaska, United States - SB 0.2 | ecosystem: Environmental > Aquatic > Marine > Coastal | place: USA: Alaska | collected... | reverse complement strand
ATTTCATTCCATAAGCAGATACACTAATTTTCTTTGGTATTCCAAACAATCCACTAGCAACATATGATTTACCTGATCCAGGCCCACCAGCAAGAAATACTGCTTTAAGAATACCAGGATCATTTACTCCTTCTTCCAATACATCTTTTTTTAAAAATGGCTTTGTTAAAAATTCTGTTAGTTTATCCATAATTTCCTATGTTATTATTCATATATAAATATAAGATTTGTTAATTATCAGTCTACCCAATTGAGAATGGATTTACCATAAATAAAACTGTCAATCTAGTATCGTTTGTGTCGGAAGTTGGATCAAAGGTAAACAATACTGCTTCTCCCTTAGAAACAAACCGACCACCTGATGTAATGTCAGAAAAATCTGCAGAATATACAGTATCATCAGCAGCTATGTTAACCAAACCAAATGCATCACCTTCAGTAGCACTACCGCCCCCAAGAGTTACCCCTTCCGTACCATCTGTTAATTTAAACATATTAATAAAGGTGCCGCCACCCGCATCCGAAGTGCGCACAGATGCCCTCATCACCATAGCATCAAAGGGCATTATAATGTTACTATATTCCATAGTATTTGTTGTAGAGGTTTGTTCTTGAACCGATGTGAACGGCACCACCACCTGAGTTCCTCCAGCTGAACCATAATTAAAACCAGACATAAACATCTGTGGAATCCAATATTCCTGATTGCCGGTGCCCGTTATTCCACGAAAAATAACATCTGATGTGCCATTTGTACCCGAATCGACCTCTAATCTACCGATTGATGCTGTAGCTATATTTAGCTTATATCTATCGTTTTGGTCATCATAGCCAATACTTGCTTGGGTTGTACTACCACTAACCCATTGGGCCAGTCCTTCACCATTTTCTTCATCCCAAATTAGATTACTTTTTACTCTAGCTTGTGGAGATAATTTAAAAGTATTTTTTATTGCAATGCCATCCGCGATAACATCACCTGATAAATAATTACTAGGATTATCAGAATCATCAGATAGTTTAAAATTTTCTGTGTATATCGGTATCCCCTCAGGTAAACCTAAAACTGAACAAACTTTTGTTCCCCAAAATGTGTAATAATCTAATCCACCATTTGTCACAGATTCTTTATCTTGAAATATTATACTACCTGTTGTTGGGGCTGAAACAGAACACGATAAGTGTAGATTTCTACCACCTCCAAATTTATGTACAAATGCTGTTGAACTTCCTGATACAACCCCATCCTCATATGATGCACTAGGCATTAAATTAATTTTTTCTACCATTTCAGCCGCAGTTAGTACTGCGTCGCCGGCGCCATCATCTGCTAAGGATGATGTGTAAAAAGCTATTGTACCTTCCCCATTTTTGGTCATCATATTTACTCTAAATGGATAATCTGCCATTATTTACTCCTTATCATTAATCTGTTACTCCACCAGGTGGTGCTGAATAGTCTCTATTAAACGGAACATCGGCCGTAGCTGATGGTGAAACTGAACCTACGCTAAAACTAAATTTTCCTACAACAGTCTCTGTTGAATGTACTGTATCACCGTATCCTCTAATTGATACATTCGGTTCTATTTTTATTCCACGTTTTGCATTACCTGTGTTTGAGTCAATACTGCCTGATGTTATTGAAAATGTTGCAATATTACCACCAGTTGCTGTAACAGCACCTGACATTGATACATTACCACTAGCATCCACATTAAAATTATCTGTTACGACAACTATTTTTCCACTTACAGATTGAATATATCCTGCGTTAGCACCACCATTTTTGATTAAAACATCCCCATCAGCATCTACAAAGAATCCTTTTTCTGTACTTGCCGTATCTGTAACATTATCTATTGTTCCAAGTTTTAATAGTTCTTGCGTAAGCTTAAAGTTTGTTGAACCTAATGAAAAATGTTCAGATTTAATATTAAGTACTGGATTTGCGTCTGAAGCAAAAATTATTGCATTATCGCCAGAATCATCACCTACTTCAAATTTTACAACATCATCATCTATTCCTAAAACAAAACCAAGTTGGTCATTATCAAATGATTGAAAAGGATCTTCAAAATGTGCACCACCAGCTATGAAACTATCAGTACCACCCGCTACCTTTACCTTATTACCTAAAGACATTGAAGCTGCCGTAGATGAAATTTTAATGTTAGTTGCTTCTATAGAACTATCAGATATGGTAAAACCACCGATATTACCAGCCTCAGCAGTAATCTCCCCACTCATTATGACATCGCCACCCGGTTGTAAATGAAAGTTACTTGAACTGATTTCTATGTTTCCATTTGAACCACTAACAAATTGACTGCCGCCGCCTAAGAAGAAGCTAGAAGCGCTCATTATTAGAGTACCGTCACCATCGTATTGTATCCTAGATCCTGTTGAGTTTCCTATCAATGCTTTGCCTGTACCATCTAAGTAAACGCCCACTCCAGCATTGTATGCTGTTGGTGGTGTTCCACCAAGTGCTATTTTACCACTATTAGTTCCACTATCCATAATAATAGTACCAGCGTCCAAGTCAAATGTATCAGACTTTATAGTCATTGAACCACCATCAACTATTAATTGATTAGTAGCATTACCTATGACTCTAAAATGTCCACCGCCATCCATAAATACCCCAGCACCAGTAGTATCGGAATCGGATGTTATTGTACCGACATTAAATGTAGCATCAGCATCAGTAAGTGCTATTTTTGGAGTAGCACTTTCAATTAAAAGATTACCAGCATCCAAATCAAATGTTTCTGATTTTATGGTTAAGGAAGAGCCTGATTGGTGTATAAAATTATCACCATCAAATCCTGTTTTAAAATGCCCGTTGGTATACCAAAAATTATTATCGTTTATATGAATACCATCTTGTGAACCATTTACATCAGTTCCTAATTTAATTTGATTAGATGCATCTGTTCTGATGTGCAGTATTCCTTCTATTGAACCTGTCTGTGCAGTTATAGCACCACTTAAAAATACGTTCTCTGTAAATAATCCAAAACCAGGCGAGGTATTGCCATAAAGTAATCCACTGCTCAATCCACTTAAATCACCAAGTCTTACTTTTAAATCTACATCATAAACTCCACTGCCTGTTCTTTCAACTATATCCATATAAGGTGTGGTTTGATCATTTGGATTTGCATTTAATCTAATGTAACCAGTTCCTATTTTACCAGTTGATACTATTACTTGGCCTGGTTCATATGATTGTGATATATTTGATATATCACCCAATGATCCTGAAATACCGATGCTACCACTTCTATAACCTCTAACTAAATAAAGTTTTCCAGCAAAATCTGTTTCGCTTGACGGATAATCTCTTGAAGAACTTTGAACAAACATATATTCTGTTCCAAAGCCAGTAGCAGATACTTTTTTAGCAGATAATATTTCATCTGCAGCAAACCCACTAACGTTTACAACACTCATCGTAGTAGCAGTAGCCGCTACAGTTGTAGAACCTGTTATAGCAGTAGAGTTAGCTATGTATAATTGTCCACCTACAGCATTTACGGTTTCCTTTTCAAACACAGCAGTAGATAAAGTTCCTCTAATTCTTACATTTTCAAATTCAGCTTCTCCATTATTTGTTGAAGCTATTCTCCAACCTCTTACACCACTAGCAAAATTTGATGTCTCTATAGTTCCAGCAGAGTTTAATATAAGATTTCCACTACTAAGTGTTGTAGCAGCTAATGTCCAACCACCGATTTCACCAGCAGTAGCAGTTACAGTTCCTGTAAATGCTGCATCTCCATCCGCGTCTAATTCTATTGCCGTGGTGTCGGTTGTACCCTGTCTGTTAATTATCTGAACTTTTCCACTTCCTAAAACTATTCTTGATGTATTATCAGCTACAGCACCAATTACTGTGGTTGCTCCGAATGATGCTTCTGTAACTCCTGCTGTCACTACATCAACTGCGTCTGATTTTACATTGACAAAATCATCGGTTGCTGCACCATAAATAAATGCTCCACCTGATGCTAAATGGATATTACCAATTACTGCACCGTTTGATACTCCAGCATCAGCTGCTGGGCCTATACTAATCTTACCATCTGCTATATCAACTACCTTAGAATCATCAGTATACATTTCAATATTAGCATTTCCAATTACAACTCTATCATCATTCCCACCACCAGCAGCATTACTCTGTAATGTTAATGTTCCACCGACTAATGTGATATCATCACCAAAAGATGCGATATCAGTTGTGTTGTTTCTAATTTTTATTCCGACATTTTCATCAATAAATACATTTCTTTTATCTGATGCAACTTCTCCTATTGTGACATCCGCTGCGAAATTTGCTAATACCGTTTCTCCATCTTTAATTGTCATACCGGCTGCACTCATAGAAATGTGTTTGTTTGCTACATCTCCCAATCTACTAACAGCTGCAAATCTCGCTACATTAGTTCCACCTTGCGTTATGTCTAATCCTAAAGAACCTAAAACTGCTTTGTTGTTAGAATCTTTTATAACACTTACTTCTAATGATGAGGCTGATATGTGAGCAACATTTGTTTTACCGATTATAGCACCACCGGCATTGAATGTACTTAGTTGAGTTTCTCCATCTTTTATTGAAAATCCTGCTGAGCTCATTGATACGTGGTCATTAGCTACATCACCGATTCTAGTAATAGCAGCAAATCTAGCTACATTTACATTGTTTTGTGTTATATCTAATCCTAACGATGATACAACAGCTTTATCGGTTGAACTGTCAAAAATAGTAACACCACTACCTGGAGACATAACGATGGCATCATCGGTTGCTCCATGTGCTCCACCTAAAGTCCAAGTAGTTCCTCTGAGTTCTGCCATTGTGGTAGAATTATCAATAAATAATAAACTCGTTCCATCGATTTTTACATGCTCAGCACCATCATTTCCAATATAAACACTTGTTCCATCAAATTTAAATTCATTGCCCGATGGATTACCTACTCTAAATGCATTACCAGTTCCATTCATATAAATACCATCACCGGTATTGATATCACTTGCTGCCCCTAATTTTATCTCACCACTATTACTATCGGCATCTAATATTAATGTTGTTCCAGATTTAATCTCATCAGCATCTATTGTAAATCCACCTATAGTTCCACCTGTAAATAAAACTTTTGAGCCTGTAATCTGTCCACTATCTTTTAGTTTTAAAATGTCACCTACTGAAATAACTCCATTTTCTACGGATAAGCCACCGACATCACCACCAGTTAGTGAGAGAGCAGAAGCAGTTACTTGACCACCAGCTGAAACTTTGAAGCCACTAGAAGATATAAAAGAAACTGGATCGGCAACATTTGTAGATGAAGATATTTCATATGCAGTTCCCGAACTCAATTTTGTATCTCCTATTGTAAGCCCACCAATTTCTCCTTCAGCGGCAGTTACCTTACCAGACATAATAACATTACCTTCGTTATCTAAATGGAAGTTTGAGGAACTTATTTCTATGTTACCTAAAGAACCACTTACGAATTGAGCTGGAGAACCTAGAAAGAAAGCAGATGATGACATAAAAATATTATCACCATCATAAGATAAATGAGCACCAGTTGCGTCACCGGCTAAAAATTTAGGTTTAGAATCATCAGGATTATTACCCTGCATAAAGATACCTTTATTAGTTCCACCTATACCACTAGCTCTTGGGTTTCCAAGAGATATAAAACCACCTTGACTAGAACTTATAAATAAATTAGTAGCGCTTAGTTTGAATTGGTCAACATCAATAGAAAAAACCGAAGCAGTTACGTTGATATCCTCAGTAGCTATATTAACAACATCACCATCAAAGAATATATAAGAACCACCTTTACCTATACCAAATTTGTATACACCATCAGTATCTTTTCCGAATAATACACCATCTATTTCATCAGCAGTAAAAGTAGAACCACTGCCCATTTTTATTAATTGGTCATCGCCACTCATTGTAACAGATGAATTTCCTGCACCAGCTCTTAAACTACCATCTTTTATATCCCACCCACCTATATTACCAGCAGCTGCTGTAATAGTTCCTGTCATATCAACATCACCACCTGGCTGTAAATGAAAGTTAGATGAACTTATTTCAATCTTTTCTCCTGAACCACTTATAAATTGAGTAGCGGTTTTTCCTACAAAAAATGAATCTGCTTGCACATCAAATAAAGATGGACTTGTTCTAAACTTTAGAGAACCACTTGCACCCACCAATTCTAAACCAACACCTTGATAATCATCTCCACTGTCAGGTAATACAGAACCACTGTAAATCATAAATCCATATGAGCCTGACTGAGCAGAAGCAGATGTGAATCCCAAATAACCAACTGACCTCATAAAGCCAGAGCCAGTAGCACCATCCGTCCCTGTTTCAGGTAGGTTAGAGTCAACACCACCAAAGTGCATTCCACTAGCAGTACTATCTCCCCCTATAAACAAGTCACCGCTCATAGTATTATCATCACCGCTAATAACCATATTACCGCCTGTAAAAACAGAACCGGTTGTTACTGCAATTTCATCAGCTAAATTATTATTTATATCATAAAATTCTGTTAAAAATTCTAATGTCTCAGGTCTTTTGTGTGTTAATTCAGGAGGTAATTCTTGTTGAAAATTTGTAAATGATGGTGAAAATCCCGTATCCGATGATGGGACTACGGAAACATCTGATAAGTTCCATTGTCCTGCGATTACTCTGAATTGAACTACAGCATCGCCTGTTAGGTCTGTGTTAAAATTATGATTAACTAGCTTAAAATCCCTTTTAACTTCTCCCTTTTCAACTTCTAAAGCACCTAAACGTTTACCATAGTTAGATGGCTCTTCAACTTTTGTTTCGGTAGTTTCATCATCATATAAACTATTTTTTTGTTTCATAGAAGAACCGGATACATATACTAACATCAATGCTCTACCATCGATGTCCGGTAGACCTACAGCATTAAAAGATAATGAATAATCTATGTTTTTTGTAAGAGTAAATTTATAATCGTCTTTTAATTGAAACCTTATTTGATTTGTTAATACTGAAGTACTTCCCGAAACCATTATGGAATCCAATGAGGTTTGGTTGTCATAAGAAGCAGTTGATGTGGATGTAGCAGCTGTTAATCCATTCGTACTTCCAAATAAATCCCAATATGTATCTTTATCTTCCTCTGAAATAAAATAGCCTGTCCTTTCTCCAACGCCGACTGAATTAGAATTCACCATTAATTCAGGAGATTCTATAGGAACTTCAGCTAATAATTTATAATCATCAAAAGAGCCTTCAGCTCTTACATAAACTTTTGCTTTAAATAATTCGCCTGAAAATGTTCTAAGATGACTTAAAGTTATATCAGCATATGAGACTATATTAACTAAACTAAAAGAAGCTGATGGTTGTTTAGTAAAGTGAACCTTAGCAGTAGCTTCCATTTCTAATATTCTATATCTACCTTCTATGTCTTGTTTTGTAAATGGTGTATTTGTAAAAGCAGTTACGCTATTTTCTAAATCAGCAATAGAAGCTGTAAAATGTGTTGGAAAATTTGGATCAGATGCATCTGAAACTACGTTGAAGTTAGGAGTCTGTCCTATCCCATTATTCTCTAAATCATCAAAATTGTATATGCTAGTAACCAAATCAGAAAATATTATTTTACCACCGATTTCCTCTGTTGTAAATTCGTGAGCACCATTGGTTATTGAAAATGTATATGGATATTCGATTGGAGAATTTCTTTTTCTTATTCTTTTAGATCTTTTAAATCTACTATCGCCCCTAACACTTTTCTTTTTACTATGCTGTTTTAATTTTTCTTTTTCTGCTTCATCACCTTTTACATCACCTATAGGTGGTTCAGAAAAGATGTCTTGATTTACAGGTTCGCCAATACCAGAACCTTGAGCAGAAGCTTCTATTTCTTGAACTACAAATTCTTCATATTGTTGCTGTATTGATGGACGACCTATAACTGTAAATGCATCAGAAATTACTTCATCAGTTACTACTTCCCTTTCCATTGTACCAAAACGTTTTTCTCTAGCTATAAGTTTTGGAGCTGAATAAAATTTTATTGGTTGGATATTTATTTCAGCTGTATTTATAATAACTTCACGAGTAAGTCTTACATTATAAACTCCTTTAAAATCTTCAGGAACTTCTTCGACTTCACTAAAATTTCCTGGTTGTGTTGGTATTTGGTCTATCTCACCTACTATTATCATAGTAGCCACACCAGCTGATGTAGTGTCGTAAACTTCTACCGATATAGTTCTTGAAGAACCTTCTAAGTAATTTTGAACAGGTTCAAGATATATACTATTACCAACTGAATCCATAAAATCTATTTGAAGTTCAACACCTTCTTTCATATAAGGGGAAACCTCAATAAGAAATGAACTCTTACCTTGAGGTAGACTTTGAGGCATGTCGGTAATGATTATGTGACGAGAAGTTTCTCTGTCATCTACCAGTACATCTATGTTTTCAAGTCCAAGCAGTTTATTGAATCTTTTAACGGTTGCCATTGGGAATTTCCTAATTATTTGATATCAATAATAAATATCATATTTTAAAATTTTTATATTTATTATATGTATAAACTACGGAGATTATCGGTATGAAAAAGAAATATTCATTTACTATAGATGAGGGGCTAATAGAATGGTTCAGGCTACACGTTAAAGAAGAAAGCACTACTATGAGTGCAGTTCTTAATCAACATATACTAAGCCTTAAACGAGGAGAGAGTAAGCCCAAGAATTTATTACCTAGTCAAGCGAAACGTTACTAAAGTTATTCTCTTTTTTAATTTCCAATAGGGTATCTACGGCATCTCTCATGGAATCTATATGAGAAACAATCATTGTAAACTGAAACTGAGTCTTTAGATATTGAAATAAATTATAGACAGAGTTTAGATTGTCTGAATCCATTGTTCCCCAGCCTTCATCAATAGCTAAAAAGTTAGCTGCTGGTAGATTAGAAACATTTATCAATCCTACACGCATAGCTAAAGAAGATATAAATCTTTCCATTCCACTACTTAGTTCAAGAGGCCAAATATTATCATCATCATATACAATATAACAATTAACATTCTTACCATCCATCTCCAATACCATAGAGAAATCTACTATTTGAGCTAGTATATCATTAACAGCACCTTCGATAGTTGGAAGAGCTTTTGTTATCAGTTCATAAGGAATACCATCACGTTTAATAGCATCCATATAATATTGATAAGCTGCGTACTTGCCTTCTAGTTCCTCAACTTTTTTAATATTAGTTAAAATATTTTTACGATTAGTTTCCAATACTTTAATCTCACCATTTACATTATTAAGAGAATCAGTAACAGTATCTATATCATCTTCATATGCAGCCGACTTGTTAGAACTCATATCAATTTGATTTTGCATTTCTTTATTGAAAACAATATCTTTCTTTTGTTCATGATAGATATTAATCTTATCTTCTACAATAGATAATTGGTTTATCAGATTCTTCTTTCTTTCTGTAGTTAGTTTTTGTTCGCTGTCTACTTTACTGATATTGGAAGTTAGTAAATTAAAATCATTTATACAAGAATCCATTTGATTTTTATGAGCAGTAATATGAGACAATTCATTTATAATACTATCCAATTCAGATGACTTCTTTAAAAAGTTATCTGCTAGGTTCTTATCCTCATTTAGCTTCTCTTTAGTTTCTATAGCATCTAAAGTAAATGGGTTGCTCATACAATAGTTACAATCAGGATCATGTTCTAAATTTCCAAGCTTATCAATCTTATCTAGCTTATGTTGAACTTGAATCTTTAGCTTATCTATCTCTATCTGATGGTTTGATTTTTCTAAACTATATTGCTCAAATTGAGCAAACTTCTTATCTACTTCATTTTCTTTATAGATACTAATCTTTTCAGTTAGTTCAGTTTCTTCAACTTTATATTGTTCAGAAAGAGTTTTAAGTTTACCAAATGTTTCGTCTGTTAAAGTCAAATCATTATTTAAAGAAGCTTTTCTTTCTTCCAACTCACTTATGCTATCAGCAGTTTCATCTACTTTTCTAAGCTGCTTTGTTAAGCCTATGATTTCTTTATCACATTCTTTCTTTTCGGCTAATAGTTCTTTTCTTTGAACATCTAACTTTTTAAATTTCTTCTTATCTTCACTAAGACTATTTTTTATATCTGCTAAGTCTACATCATAGTTATTGTTTTTAAAGGATTTGAGAAGAGCAGATACATCGTGTATCTCATCACTAGCCAAAGTATAAAGTTGGTCAAATACACCAATACCCATAAATTGTGCAAGTAAGTCTTTTCTTTCTTTTTGTGTCTTATCAATAAATACAGTTGAGTTAGTCTGTAAAGAAAGTGCTGTCATTACAAAGTCATCATAAGTACCAATTAACCTACGGATATTAACATCTGTAGTTCTTCTTTGATCACCATTTAAGGATACTTTTTCATTAGCATCATCATAAGTATAAAACTCTACATTTACTTTAACATGACCATTTGATTGTTTTTTAGCATCCCTTTCTATAAAGTATTCCACACCTTCAACTTCTAAAGTAGCTTTACACTTAAACCAATCTTTCTTATTGTTAAGAACATTGATTGCTTTGTAAGCTCTTGAAGATCTGTCAAACAAGCAGAATGAAAGAGCATCTAATAAGGAAGATTTACCTTGAGCATTTGGTGCAAATAAACCAACAATACCGCTTAGCTTAGTAAAGTCTACAACATTATCTTCCCCATAAGAAAACATATTATCAAACTCAAACTTTTTAACTTGCCAGCTTACACCTCTGTTCACATCATCTTCAGGCAATCTACCATTCAACTCTTCATTTATCTTTTTGATATCGATGAGAGTATCTTCATCTACAAAGTGATTTGTTTTCAGATACTCTTCTATCAGATTATATTGGTAGTCTGAATCTCTTACATTACCAACTGCTATATGTTGTCCTCTAACTTTTTCTGTAGAGTATATAGAATCAGTTTTGGTAACGGATACTTCTTTGATTCCGTATTTGCTATGAATTAAGCTCATAGCCTTCTTTAGTTGGGATGGTGTAGTATTGGCTACCCTAACTCTCAATCTAGCCTTTTGGGGTATATCAGGACATTCAGGCACCTTACCATCATCTATGTTTATAGTATAATATCCGTAGTCATTCGGCACTTCTATGTACTCAGAAGTTCTCTTTGGGACATCCCATAATAAATAACCATGACTTAATCCTTCTCCGTGGTTTTGTTGTACCAATGAACCACAATAAGAAATGGTTTCTTCTTTATTGAGATGTTGTCTTTTGTGGATATCGCCAAGCAATCCCATATCATAACCATCAAACTTAGCAATTTTAACATCCGATGGAAGAAAAAATCCTAAGTCTGTTTCTGACTTATCCACTGTTCCATGAAAGAGAACTATCTTTGTTTCACCTTCAAAATCCTTGGCCTCTATATAGTCATCTTCCTTTTCCCATACATCCCAAACAACAAACTTCGTATCAGCACATTTATATACACCACTATCTTTCAAATAGTGTAGGTCTGAGTGTTGTAAGTTATTTACGATAGGAGAAAGAACATCCATTCTCGAACGATTATTTAAGTTACAATCGTGATTACCAGCAATCAAAATTGTTGGACATATATCTGCGAGATTCTTAAATAAACGAGAGAGTTGGTCAACTAGTTCAGGCGACATTTCGGTTTTTGAATGAGCTATATCACCACCGATATAGACTACGGCATTATCTTTATGTTTTTTTACTTCTTCGTAGGTACGCTCAAATACTTCTTCATACTCAGTATGTCGCTTAAGGTTTCTGATTTGAATGTCAGATATGTGATGAATGTATTTTAATTTACGAAAAGGTACTTTTACAACATTTTCTTTAATCAAGTATTATCCTTTATGAATTTTTTGACTTCATTGATTTTATCATTTGGTACTATAATATCCCAAGAAGTTTCTTCGGAGAGACTTCCACTTTCATAATAAATAGTTACAGATTTTCCCAAATCAAATTTTTTCTTTACCTCTTTTAAGAGCTCGTTATTTTCAAGATGAACTTTCCATTCATCTTCGTTAAATTTCCAAATATTTTCTTGTTTTACCATTTAATTTCATCCTCATCAAATCAGAAAAAGAAGTTTGTTTAGTTTCTTTTATGAGATTAATTACTTTTTCAAATCCCATATCGGAAGGATCTTCTTCTGATAAACTTACAAAATATACCCTAATACCATTTTTAGTTAAACTATCTGTCATTCTGATAGCATCCTTAGCGGCATCTTTGTCTAATAATATATATATCTGCTTAACCTTTTTTTCGTATATTTTTTTCATAAGAGATTTTGGTATGGTTTTACCAAAAAGAGGTATAGCATTTCTTTTTATTGCTATAGCATCAAATACACCCTCACATAATATAATAGGTTCATTCCAATTTATAAACAAATCAAATCCAATAATGTCTTTAGATACAGGAGGATTTTTGTATTTGTAATTACCGTTGTAAATATCTCTACCGACAAAATAATTAAGTTCTCCTTTATTATTAAAGGAAGGTACAATTACACGGTTGGCGTACATACCCTCTTCACAATAACCTATCCCATATCGAAGAATATCCCCATTAGAAACGTTTCTGTTGTTAAGATATGCTTTGGAATGTCTGCCAATAATACTTGAGCCATTTGACCAAAGAGGCTTGAACTCATTTGGAAGTCTTACAATATTTTCCTTGACTTTCTCACGATTTGATGATAGTGATTGGAATCCACCCACCAAATCTGTAAGCTCATTATAATCCTCACCACTAGCCTTTAACTTTTTAAAGAGCTGATATAGCTTATGACCACCTTGATTGGATACCCAACAATGCCATTTCTGTGTTTGTGTGTTTATTTGAAGTTTAGGTTTATGGTGAGATGTAAAAGGAGACCAATACATATATTCATTGGCTTTCTTTAACTGCCTACCTCTATTTCCTATTACTTTATTCAGTAGATTTACTATATCACTCATTAATTAATTCTATAAATTTCTCTATGTTAATAACCGCATATGTTTTAGTTCTATTTCTTTTAAATATCAAAACAGGATCGTAATCACCAGCATTTGTTTCTGCTTGTTCTAAAGATGACCATATATTTAAAGCTTCTTGATTCTTGCACTCGAATGAATAAGGGATTAGTTTTCGAGCCGCTGGAGATAATTTAATATCTTCTCCTGATTCACCCATAATGGCTGATTTAATGTCATCAGGCTCTAACTGATTAAATGTTTCTAGTAAAAGATCTCTTACATTGTTTTGAAGTCTTTTACCTTTATTCTTAGCACTTCTTGATTTCATAATTAATTACTTTATACTTGTTATACTTGTACTTGCTATACTTGTACTAGTACTTGTTAATAGTTAAACTAATACTCGATACTTCAGGGCAGAAATATCTTATTAAAAAACCTATCAGAATTTTTCAATAACCAAAAGTATATGTTAACATACTAATATATATACAGAAATTACTTCTTATACAAATATTTTTTTATTTCTTTTCTAGCAAACTTTTCAGCTTTCTCTTCCCATTTATTATCATCATGAGGATCTAATCCATCATAAGCAGCCATTGTTCCTGCCTGTGTGTATTTCTTCATAAATTTTCTTATGCCTAGATTATCAGCATCAAGTGCATGTCCTATCTCATGAAGAATAGTCATCAGAAATTCTTTATAGGTTTTATAAGATGTTCTAAGCGTAATCGTATCAGTTTCAGGAATGTACTCACCGAAGTTCTTACCATTGCCCATCTTAATCTTAGACTTTAAACCATAATTTTTTAACATTTGCTGCGCAGTATCTTGATAATCAACTCTTTCTACAAGTAAGTAACCCATAGCTTTTTTATAAAAGGAAGCCATACTTTTATTTCTCTTTTTAAATTCTTTAGGATCTTTTATAAAAGCAGTATATCCCTTTGGACCTGGTGAATTAGTCGAAGTAGTTGATTCATCCAACTCTACAGTATTCTGTTCATCAAAATTTTCACCGGAAACCCAATCTTCCCATTTTTCAAAATGTGCTTCAAAGTCTTTATCTATCTGAGCTACATAAGCAGTCTTTCTTACAGCATAATCTTCTTCTTCACCCTCACCATAGATAAAATCTGCTTCAGGAAAATCTACTTGACTGTAACCACCCCTTTCAAACCAAGGTTCAGGCTTACCAGATAATTTACCTAAAGTTCTTTCCTTTTTACCTCTAATAAATCCTGTATCTGGTTCTCCTTCGTCTCCTGTGTAACCAGCGTTAGAAGTAACTTCCATCATTTTTTTAAATTTACCCATTATACATCAAACCTAACTTGAATACCCAATGACTGAGCTGAATCATTTTTTATAGGATGTGATAACTGACCAATCGCTATCAATTCATTAAAATCATTATATAATCCAATTTTAGTAATATATGGCTCAAAATTAGAATGTGTTACGAAATTATTATATGTAGTTGATTGTTCATAAAAATCTTTGTAGGAACCTGATTGGTATAAAGCATCTCCTGGTGGAAATAACGTCCAGCTTTCTTTACCAGAAACACTTATACTGCCGCTTCTATCTGTAGTTACTGAAATGTTGTTACTCGTATTGTATTCGTTTTCACCGACTACACAAGTATATGAATGCTCTCTTATTGTAACTTGCGATTTGTACTTTAAATTATAACCATCAGTTGAAAGTCCTGTTCCAATATCAACATATCTAGATCCGGTATTTGTAAAAACTAATAATCCCTGTTCATAGAATATATTACCGGCAAAACTTCCAGTTGACTTCATAATATCGGCAAATCCACCAGCAGCAAATTGAGCAAAGCTTGAAGAAAAATCATTATCGTAAAGGTTACCTTTACCATCGTCAACAATTGTGACTGTAGAAGATGTGCTGTCATCCGTTAATCTAATAGATTTTGGTTTTATTCTTTCACCATATAAATCTCTTGATACTGAAATAACAGAAGCAGATGGTTGTAATAATCTATACTGAGTATTGTCATTTGAACCAAAATTATTAAAAGGATTTTCAACATCACGATAAAACAGATGATTTAACATAAACCAACTTGGTATTTCATAAAAGCTAGCAGTTATTGGATTACTGCCGAAGTGAGTAACACCGGATGTGTCAGTTGGTTCAAAATTATGTGCACTAGCACTTATTGCTCTAAAGCCAAATATACCACTGCCACTATCAATATTAGTTACAGTAAACTCCTTATAAGCCTTAAATGGTGTTATATTGATGTCTCTTGGGTCTAGCCTTTTAAACATGACCTATATCTCCCAAGGTTAAAAGTCTAATTTAACTTTGATTATAGCTTCTCTCGCATAAGATTTTAGTAATGGTTTACTCAATTTAGCAATAGCCAGAAGTTCATTATTGTCGTTATATAATCCAACCTGTGTTATAAAGGTTTTTGGATTTTTATAAAAAGTCGGAACTGTAAAATTACCTGTAGAGCCGGTAGCGAAAGTCGGATTAGAACTAAAGTTGAATTCCTTATTAGGTACTCTACAAAAGTAGTGTTGTGAACTTATCACTTCTTCTCTTCTAGAACTAAAGTATTGACCACCTTTAATTTTTTCATAAAATTTACCAACATTACCACCTTCGGTATTTGAAGCAATGGAAGCAGATAATGACGCAGAAGTTTGTCCAGCCAAAACAGGTCCATTGAATATCAATAATCCCATATCAGGATAAAATAATCCAAATCCACCACCATCTTGTGATGTAGCAGGTGTTTTTATAGTTGCAACTCCACTTTCTATAGAACCACTAACGATGTTAAATACCCTACCACCTTGATTTACAGTTGGATTTGTAGTAGCTCCACTGTCGTCAATTAATTTTAATGTCTCAGGTCCAGCTCCACCGCCACTACCACTAAAGTGTAGTTCCCAATTGCCTGGATCCATCTTTTCTCTAAGTTGTTGTCTAGCAATTGATATAGCATAAATATAATGAGGAGTAGTATGTGCTCCGCCTGAATTAGCAAAGTTAAACCTATCTTCTGTTGGACCCAATAGTGTATTAGATAATTGTCTGTATATAGCAGCAGAAGCTCTGTTTCCAGTAACTCCTTTTGTACCAGCACTACCACTTCCGTGTACGTGACCGAAAGCAACTGAGAATTGAGATTTGGCAGTTGTATCAGTAGCAGGGTTGGTTGCGTAAACATCCAAATAATATTGATGGTTACTAGCACTCTGAGTTGATGATGTAAAAAATGCAGTCATACTACCATCGCCATTAGCCCACATTCCTGATGATACTGTATCTTTTACGTTAGTTACGATATCACTCGAAACCAAACTACTTTCAGGTTGAATATTAAAATCTTTATATACTGACATTTGTTACTCCTTTAATCTTTAAGCTGTGTTACAGACCTGCGCCCGCACCAAAAGTGAAAACTAAGCTTTGAACTGTTACATTATTTGTTATAGTTATTGAATTAGTAGCACCTGTATCATTGCCGACAACAGTTAATTGAGTAGAAGCGTTCTTTTGAACTGCGATAACTCCAATTCTAACACTTTTAGCAACCACTGTTTTACTATTAGGTGCATCATCTTCACCTAAAAAGAATGGTGTTGAAGCACCAACTGATCCACCAGCTGCTGTTTGAACTGTCATATTTGCAACAGATCTATTGTGTAATATAAATGTATAAGAAGAATCGGTTGCACCTGAAGTATTTGGTTCAACAGTAGGTGATACTTGTGTCAATCCACCTCCAACTGCAAATTCAATAGATCCTGGACTAATAGATACTATTGGCATCCTAATACTATTCTTTGGAAGAGTTACTAACTTATATCGCATAACGTGATTTTCATCAGGTATTGCTTCTAAAAGCGGCATATTCTCAATAACAGCCCCATAGTAGTCACTTCCATTAGGATGTGTGACATCCCATAAATTATAATCTACTTCATCATCTGATAAAGCAAATTTTGTAATATTAAATGCTTCTGTTCCTTGTGCTAATAACTCACGACCTTTTTTGGTTAATATAGCATCTACAGTTACGGTAGTGTTGTTTAAAAATCCCATAATTTACTCCTAGTTAATTTTTTGAACTTTGATGTGTAATGTAGTTCATATATAAATATCACTACTTTTAATTTTCGTTAAATTTATTTACTTTAAAGTTTCTTTTAGTTTTGATTTGGTTTACCTTTTTTCTTTTCACCTTTTTCTTTCTCCTCATTTCTTTCTTTCTTTCTATCTTGATCGGTTTCTGGTTTTACTTTTAATTTTCGCAAACCTCTTTTTTTCTTTTCTTTTGTAATGCCACTCGCTTCTTCTACTTTTAATACTTCGCTTTCTTCTTTACTAATAGCTTCTTTAAAATCAGATATTATTCCATCTCCTGTTTTTAAAGTAGAATCACCAGTTTTAGTAGTTACTAATTTAGTAGGTGCTGATATTATTACTTCAACAGGAGGTTGTCCATCAGAAGTAGTTTTTTTAGTATTTTTAACACCAACATAAAAAGAATTAATTAATCCTTGTGATAGACCACTAAAGTTATCTAGATCTACATTATAAAAAGAAGATGAATATGCAATTTGTAACGAAGCACTCAATGATGAAGAGTATAGTGGCATAAGTTTTTGATTGACACCATATATTCTAGAACCAGTTATTACTGGTTGAAAAACTTCATTATACTTTGCGTCACCGCTTGTTATAGATGAGGTTTTATAACTACCAGCACCCAATCTCTGCCATATAGAAAGTTCATGTGCCCTATCTTTTATTTCAGAAGAAACTCCTTCAAAAGTTGAATATTCTCCGCTTGATGATATAACAGAGGATCCGGTGTCATAACTATACACATCCACTCTGCCTGTATAAGCATCATAATCTGTTATTGCCAATCCAGCATTGTATGAGCCAGTTACTTTAATTAGACCATCAACCATATTTCCAATATTAATAGAAGAACTATAATAAGGAACTACCGCAGTAGGTTTTTTGCCTATAACAACTTTTGGTCTTTCAAATAGATTTGGCTCTATTAATAAACCTATATCAGGTTTTGCTCTAGCAGGTATTAGTTTTCTAATTTGTGGATACAATGATCGGTCATAGTAAGAAATCAATCTCATATAATCCCAAAAATTATTTGGCGCAGTGTATTTTTTCCAATAATTATCAGCTACATTTTCTAAACCTCTGTAGCTGTATTCTTCATTGTCCCTTGGATCACCTAAGAAATTATCAAAGTTTAAATTGCCAACGGAATTTATTATATCGTTATTTATAACATCGGTTGGAGCAAACCATATTCCAATTTTATTTGAGTCTGCTGGCGCTGTGTCAAAAGCGCTATCTGTCGCTCTTTGTTTGGAACTTAAACTAAATCCAGGTTTTAAACTATTACTTTCAATTCTTACTTTATTGGTAGTTCTTCTTAAAGCCCCTATGCTTGGTATAAAAGTTTTTGCTTCATCTACCACACTTCTAAAAAAGTTTCCTGTAAATCCATCATGTGAGCCTGATAATGTTTGGGTTTGATTTGAACTAACATCTCTTATACCCTCTGTATCACTGGCTAAATTTTTATTATCATCAAATGAATATCTCAATACTAAATTATTATAAGAAGATGATATAGTATTTCCATCATAAGCCTTTGGATTGGCTATATGATTTTTAAATGATGCTGTATTTAATGTTTCTGTCCAATGCCTGTATTCCATAATAGAACCACTAAATTGAGCACCAACATTTGCTAGACTACCACTACCACCAATATAAATGTCACCACTACCTGTCCACGCATTGCTAAACGAAGATGAAGCAGCTTGTGTAACATCCATAGTAGTTGAACTATATAAATTTATTTTGCTTCTACTCTCATCATACCTACCTACGCTTAATTTATAAGATTGTGAAACAGATGTGTTACTGCTGCCTGATGATCTAGAAAGCATAACAGAATAAAAATCACCATTATAAACTGGAAATTCAGTAGAAAGTATTTCTTTATATTGTCCTGTGGTTGTCCCAGCTGCTGAACCGGATAACATAAATGAAACATAACCATAATTATCAGTTGAACCATTATCTTTTAATCTTATAAACCAATCTTGATTATTTACATCTTGTTTTTCTATAAGTATTTGATTTGAGCCAGTAGCAGATCTAAATCTAAATTCTACAGTATCAGGTTTTCTTCCTGAAGATGAGTCATCAGCCCAAGCAACTTTTACATACTGGCTACCTTTAAAATCTAAAGCTTTAGTAAATTTTCTTGATATCTCAAATTGAGGAAAAGCATTATCCGGCAAATCAGGTCCACCAAATTCCTTAACTCTTAAAATAGTAGAAGGAATTCCATAAATATTTAGTAATCCTTTTAAAGCTCTAACAGTACCTTTGTTTTTTAAGAAGAAAGGCATGTTGTTTATAATACGACTCCAAATTTCTCTTGAAGTATCGCGTTCTGAAATCTCTGAATAATCAGAGAAATTTGAACCAGTAACTTCTTTACCTAAAGCATACTTTGATAAGCTTGTTAAATCTTTACCATCATTTAAATTCCAACCTAAAGACTTACCGACACTATACAATAAATCTTTAGAAATACCTTCGTTTAATTTATCCCTTCTATCTGAAACATCTCCAAGTGCATTTATATACTCCCAAATACCATCAAAATGTTGTCCTATCATATCAGTAAACTTTAGATATGTTTTATTATTATCGTCAAACTTTATATGTTCCGGAATAATACTGCTTAGTTTAGATGAATTGTTTTCATCGTACAATGACGCAGAACTTATACTATTTGAAAACCAAGTGGTGGCTTGTGATGAAGTTGTGTGTGCTAAAACATAAGGACTTCTTAAAGTTCCAGCTCCGCTTGATTTAGGCCACGCGTTATCATGAAATACTCCAATGGAACTACTGATATAAGAAGAGTTTTCATAATACATATACCTTTCAAATGGATCAAATTTGTTTTCAGTATCAATTATTTTATGATGATATACACCCATATCTCCAGTAGAACCACTTACTCCAGTATAAGAAGAACTTAATATTCTGTAACCTTCTATATCTTTTAATTTTCTTTTAAAATTTCGTATTCTAACCTCTGAAGAACCGAAGTTTATAAAATTTTTAAATCTAGAATAATCTGTATTTACTGTAATGCTATCCAAACTTTGACTTAAAAATTCATTTCTAAGTTCAGTAGATACTACAGCATCGTTTGTTAAAATTTGAGATTCAGTTTTATATTGAGTTTCTCTACTCTGTACTGGACTTTCTACATTACTTAAATCAGGAGATTTAAGAACTAATTTAGGCTCTTCAGCATTAACAAAATCAATTATTTTAACTCTCTCTTCCAATGGATTAGCCATTTCCTTTACAACGATACACTCATCAAATTTTTCATATTCATCAGGCAATGGTTCATAAAGTTTATATACTATAGAATAAGGAAAATCATTTACACTAACAGTATCTGATTTAAAATTGGTTGTTAAAAATAAATTGTTTTCAAATTTTAAGTAAGTTCTTAAATCTTTTGGATTAAAATTTGTGTAGGTAATCTTAAAACCATTAAAGCTTTCTATAGCATCACCAAAACCAAATATATCAGGATTCCCATCATCATCATCATCAACAGCGCCTATTTCTAATGAGACTTCTTGAATACTTTTATTGACAGTAATTGTATCTCCACCAGCACCAACACTTTTTATCTGTACGCTATAAGGTTTATAAACAGGTATGCTTACTGATTGTTCTGTGAGAGTAAAATCTATAAACACATCCTCAACCCATACTGTACCTTGGCTCATTTCTCCTGTAGTGCTTTTTCCATGACCATAAATATAAAAATACCATTTTTGATCTAATTTCCAATCATTAGGAATCGTAATCTGAGTTTCTACTTTTGTCCATTGGCCTGCGACTTCAGGAGCCATTATAGCTTTTGTAAAGCTCGGTGAGACATAAGTGTATCTAGGAGGAGCTACAGCAACTTCTACCCAACCATCGACTGTATTGCCACTCCACCTCCACATCCCTATAGTACTTAAAGTTCCTTCTTTTCCTGGATTGTCGTCAAATGAAAAAATAGCTGTACCATTATCATAAAGTGGCTCAATTTCTGCATTAGATACATTCCCATCTTCGTCTTGAATACCAAAGTTTTCAGCAGCTGGATTCCTAACACCAAAGGTTAAATCGACTCCTTCCGTTCCCACTTCTCCCGCGCCATAAAATATTTCATTTGTTGGTATTCTTTCTGCGACACCTGATAAATCCTCTTTCAGCTGAATCCACGAACCGCCTGTATCTGAAGTTGCGTTATAAATTCCACTATAATGAGAAAAATGACCAGCTGTATGACCTTCCGAAAAATGAACATCAAAATAATTATCTTGCACCCCAGCAAACGTCCTACTAAAAGAGCCTGCGGATCCGTCTGAGGTGCCGGCGGTGTCTCCCGTTTCAAACCAACCTCCGTTGTTTGCAAGTCCAAAGAATGATTTATTATCAGGCCCTTGATCCATTCTCCATAGCCTATCCGTGCCTTTAATAGAAGCGTAGTGACGCCAATAAAGTCCGCTTGATTGTTTTCCATTAAATGCCCATTCCTGCTCTCCACCATTTTGATTAACAAGATCGTTATAATTAGCATTCAAATCTTTTAAATACCTAAAGCGTGCGAAACTATCCTCGCCTATAGTAGCTTCGAATACTTTATTTGAATCTTCATTACCACGTCCATCTGTGTAAAATACAATAAAAGAATTATCTTTATTGTGATCTTTTTTTGCTGGATCTCCCGTGAAGCTGTCTGGCTGTCTTGTTATACTTTGTATTCTACCATGTTCAAATATATCGTTATAAATTGTATGTGTTCCAACTACTTCCCCATCACTATCTGTTTTAGGTACTGTTTCAACGTGCATCATAGGAAACATTGTATCAATTGTAGTTAAGCCTATTTTTTCTTTATTTGTATTAAATCTCACATCACCAACAATCCAAACTAAATCATCTTTTAATAAAATAACAGCATTGTTATTTATAAGATTGGATGGTATTCCGCAAACAGAAGTCATTTTGGTATCATCGCCATCTAATGTTGTACCTGTTTGCCATCCTCTGTTTTCACCAGGATAACGATTTCGTGGAAACTTTGGTAATCCTTGTCCTTCTATTTGATATGGATGAGAGTTAATTGCGTTTGGATATTGTACTTTACTTACTGTGCCAACTGGAGGGGTTGGGTAAGGACTTGAAAAATTAGGATTTACACCCCAAGCAGTACCATCCCAAAGCCATTCTTCTTCAGGACTTAATGCTCCTGCTTTAGAATATTCAGAACCAACTAAATTTGGTATCCAATTATATCCTATAGTTACAACAGAGCTTATTTTCCAAGCACCAACTCCGCCAATCATATCTCCATCTTGAGTAGTATCGCCTACAGCGCCATCGTAGAAAGGTATATCATATGTCGATAATATAGTTTCTAATCTAGCTGGTGGTTGTTGTTCAACTGTATTTGCATTAGCAGCAGTGTTAGCAACAAATCCATCCGGATATAAAACATTACCTTCTTGATCTGTTGGTATCGGTTCGCTAGGTGGAATATCAGCTGGATTAAAATACCCCTCTGGTACTGCTGTGGGTCTTTCTTCTTGTACTATTTCATTAGCATATCTTAAAGATACCTGAACTCCCTTATTAGCTACTGTACTTCTTATATTCAAAGACACATTAGCTATATCACCGCCTTTAACACCCTGTCCTAATAAATTATTCATATCCGGTTGAACTATCGCCATTTGTCTATATCTTTGATCATTGGGCCAATCAGGCAAATCTATAAAGAGCTCATTTTGATCTGAAAACTTTATACAATTCCCACCATTACTTCCTTCACCCTCTACCCAATGTGGATGATAACCTAAATGTGCTGTTCCAAAAAAGGTATTTGTAGACCTGGAAAAATAGTTAAACCCAGCTGTCCAATTATCAGCCTTTACAGCAGACGCATGTAAGTTTTCATCCCACTCGTATGCATCAGAAAGATTTATTACCTCTCCTAAACTATCTGTATCAAGAAGTATACCACTAGGATTTTTTATTGTATTAATCTCAGTTCTTACAGCAACATCTATTTGATTTACTTTAAATATATTTTCTAGAGTTATAGTTCCACCAATCATTTTTTGTGTAAATAAAAATCCGCCTACCTCAGGAGTCAATACCAATTCCTTACTATCATATACTACGTTGCCGTCAAAGCTAATTTCGTTTGTAACATTTGTTGACATTATGGCAGTTTGAATATCGACAAATTGATCCATATAAGAACCATTAATTTTTTTAGCTCTTAGTCTAACTTCAGTTCTACTTGGAGAGACTGAATCAATTCGGTATTTTAAATCCTCAACTGCTAATTGTTCAAAAGCGGTAGGATTTCCTTTATATTGTTCTTCGGTAGCAGCATACACCAAAGCCTCATCAGTTATGTATATAGCATTTACATTAGTATATACATCACCAATTTTTGTATTTTGTTTATTTACTGTATGTAATAATACAGGATCTTCAGAACCAGCCAGTTTTCTCAAAAAGTTGTATTTTATATTAAACACGCCACTTTTGTAACCTAAACTTCTGATGTGTTTTCCAGGATAAAAATGGATATTATCAGTTTCAGGATCTACAGAAAAATCTGATGAAGGAAAATTTTCAAATTGTATAAAGTTGTTATTTTCATCAAATAGTTCTAAGTAAACAAAATCCTTATTTCCTTGAGATCCCCACATCCCATCTTCATAGGACTTTAATCCTACTTTAGTTGTAATGTTAGCATCAAGTAGTTGTTTTTCTTTTTCTGTTAATTTACTAGCCACTATAACTCCTCAAACTCTCTGTCTAATACTTCATCTATGATAGTATCGGCTGATGTTGTTTTTAATAATTTTACATTGGTGTTATAAATAATTTTTGAAGTAGCATCTTCAACTAAAGCATCAGTATATGGATTTTCAAAAAGTAACATAGCACCACTTTTATCTCTAGAGACTTGAGCACCATTGTCTGCGGATCCAGAAACACTTGATTGCAGTTCTAAAGATACCCTTCTTTGCAAATATTGTTCTTCATCCTCACTAAGTAAATTTTGATAAAAAGTAAGATTTTTCAGCTCTTCTTGTGTGTATGGCATTTTTTATCTCACAACTTTAAATATAAAATCGTCATCGTAATATTGTTCAGTTTCTTCAGAAGTATTACTTCCGCTTACGACTTTAAACTCAAATTTATAATATCTTTCTGATTGTAAACCATTCATCCAAAGGTTAAAATAGTTTCCTGAAGAATCACAACTCACCAAAGAGCCTGTACCATAAGGTATAATAACATCTTCGGTTTGAGTATCCCTTACCGAATAATAAGTTCCATCACCGCCTATGTTTTCTACACTGCCGCTTGGTAATGCCTTTACAGTTAAGTATTCCGAAGCAGTATTTGAAAAAGATTTAGTAGGGTATTTAGCTCTACCAACTATTCTAAATTTTACTTTTGATTTTTCTTTATATTCAGGTCTTAAACTTTTCATATAAAAAGATAAATCTTCTAATTCTGTTGATGATAAAGAACTTAAAGAACCTTGACTCCACTTTGTATCAAACCATTCTACTTCTAATTTTGGTGGATATACTGTATGTGTATTTCTAGAAAAGAACCTAAACTCACCCAATCTTTCTGAGCTTCCCTCATCGGTACTGGCATCTTCATTATTAAAACTGCCGCTCCTCTTAACTATAAAACCATCATTTACATATGTTTTATCTAACCATTTATTTACAATAGGAGTAACATCCATTCTCATATCTGTTGTTTCAAATTGAAATGATTGTGATGCATAATAATCTGAAAACCAAGCACCACCTTCTTGTTCTGTTGCTGAACCACTCCAAAAGCTTTTGTTTGTTAATCCATCTCTATATTTCCAACTAGCTCCTTCTGTAGTTATCGGATTATCCGAATATGTTCCTTCACCTTCAACCCAGCTAGAGCTTACAGGATAAGCATATAATTCTTGAGATGTAGTTAAATTTTGAGAATTAGCATCATACATATTTAAGTAAAATTTTGGATTTGTAATAGTTCCATCTACTATAGAAGATGAGATTTCATTTATATCAAATTTAATTAAGACACGAGATACTTTTACATTATCGCCTGAATTACTCAAAGTTTTTGTTACTTCTAATATCTGATCTAAACCGGTATTTGAACTACCAGTTGCTTGATATATAGTTGTATCGGATTCTGGAAAAATAAAATAATTCATTAGTAAGATCCTCCATTAGAGTTACCAGGACTTCCAGCCGAATCACCAACTACACGACCTTCAATATCAGCGTTTGCAAATTTTAGTTCAAAGCAACTTGGGTCTAGTGACGGATAAACTATACCGTTCTTTGTTGCTGATGCGATATCATAAACATTACCAGAGTAACCATCTGATTCTTTGAAGAAATTAACTATTGTTACAGGCAAACCATTAGGATTGTCATCTACAGGAGGAACAACAGCAGATACACCATCAGTTAAGGATAGTTGATAAGCCAAGTCAGCTAATACGATTGGTTGTCCAATCTGCCATTTGTCAATGTTAAAGAAATCTTTAACTTTTTGAATAGCTTTTAGTACGACTTCTTCTTTGTTGTATCCACTCTTAGTCAGTAGATTAAATCTAACTCCTATATTAATTATAAAAGCGTCTTTTATATTTACAGCATCAGTAACCATTCTAAATTGAGTTAGGTATGTTTGTATATTTTCTTTAACTGCTTGGTTAACCATAGACAATCTCTTACCTGAATCATAACCTAAAGTGTATAAATTAAGAGCAAATGGATTTATAATTCTACTATCAGAATTAGCTCCTGAGCTACTATCTAATTGGGTATCTTGTACTATATAAACTTTTGCAACATTACCGTATTTTGCAGGCAATGCATAAACTCTTGTGATATAATCTTCTTTAGTAACAGCTCTTGCTTGTGCCTGAAAAAAAGCTAATGCATTATTTTTAACTTCAACTACACTTTCAATACCCCTACCACCAGCCGCTGGTAAAGGATTATTAACTGCAAGGGAATTTTTAGTTTGAGACACCAAATCAGAAGAAAGTCCAGCACTAGGTAATGAAATATTTGAAGCTTGTATTTCTCTTACACTGTTAGACCTAACATTGTGATTAATTCCACCACCATATCTATATGTAATTGTTAATTGGGTATTTGATGGGGCTTGACCATAAGATTTTGTTTTTAAAAAATTAGAAGGATCAAATGCTGTATTTAAGAAAGAAGGTGAACCTGGAAGTGATGAACCAACATTCTCTGGACTTGGAATTATCTCTTCATCAGGACTATCTGATGTACCCGCGCCAAATCTCAATTCAGTTCTACCATCTTCTCTAATAAATGTTGTAAATCTTCTTGAAGTTTTCAAAAGTTTTAGTAAGTACGGAGCTTGGTCAGCATAAGTAAATAACTCATCATCATTTCTTACTGTATTTTGCATATCTTCAAATACAGTATCTTGAGCTAAAAATGGAACTTCGTACCAGCTGTTCCCATCGCTGTCTGTGCAAGAAATTATTTCCGTCACGTCACTATTAGCTAAAGCAATCCTTTTATACTTTTCAGCAGTATTGAAAGTAAAAAAATCTGTAGCTACATTTCCACTAATAGCTCTAACGGTTTTTTTCAATAAATAAGTTACCGGTGTGTTTCCTGAACTCTCATAAATAGAAACACTCATTGGATCAAAAGAGCTTGAAAATTTAAAATTACAATCTTCAGTTGTGCTAAATGTTATATCCGTATCTGATTTAATTTCCATTCCAGCTTTAATAGTCAAAGCATAATTTAAATCAGGATTTGTTGTATATCCATCGCCAGAACCAGCCGTTGTTGCTGGAGCAGTTTGGAACATATCAATGTCAACTGAAGCTGCAGTTGCTAATGTTGGTTTATAACCCAAAGATTGTGCCATATTGTATACAGTTCTTTTCTCTTCAGCATAAGCTAGTAAACTTTCTTTGAACTGATTATCTATATAATAAGATAGAACATCTCCTACATAAGATGCCATTTCAATAAACATCATTCCAGGACTTGATTCGTTAAAATCATTATATTCCTTTGGAAAGTATATTTTAGTAAATTCAATCAGATTTTCTTTAAAAGATGTGAAGTCCTTATTAAGATATCTAACTTCCTTTACTGATTTTTTAGGTGTTGTGTATGGCATTACCTATCTCCTTAATAGTTACTTACATCTATAGATAAAGTTTCTGAACTAGCTGAATCTACGTTTAATGTAAATCTCATAGATACATTAATAGTATTCCTATTTACATCAGAAAATTCAGTTTCTATACTTTCTATTATTACAAATGGCAAAAACTCACTCATAGCGGATTCTATAGTTTCTTCTATTTTAGTTGATAAATCATCACCGTCTGGTTCAAAACAAACAGCTAATAAATCAGATCCAAAGGTTGGATTGCCTAATCTTTCCCCTCTTCTAGTTAGTAAGAGATTTTTTATATTATGTTTAGTTTGTTCTAAAGATGTTTTAGTTCTTTCAAAGAACCCGTTTAATCCATGCCCCATCGGCAACGCAACTCCAATATAAGTATCAACATCTAAATCATTTCCTATTGTGCTCATTATTTACCATCCCTCTTTTTTAAAGCTTTCATTACACCACTATAATCTTTTGTTAAAGCTCCCATTACTTTTTCAGGAACACTTTCAGGATTCATACCAGCTGCTTGTGCTGTTTCTATTGCAGCCGCTTTTCTTCTCATCTCATCATTTCCGTCCATCACATTACCATATCCCATAGCCTGAGCCATCTTTGAACTATCAAATGTTTTACCACTCATAGTTGGATATTCTTCATCTTCACCAGCTCTAGCAGTTTCATTTAATATGTCATTTAAAACCGGATTCTTTGTGTAATTTATTTCTTTTTTTGGTTTGACTTTTCTTTCGGGTAGAACTTCCACGACTACATCTTCTACTATCGTAGATTGCTTAGCCATAGATTTCATTCCTTCCTTAATAAATATCTCCCTTACCTCTTTTTTAACTTCTTGTCTAACTATTTCTTTAATTAAACTAACTATTTTTGATGATTTAGCCATTACTAACTCCTTACTGTTTTATATAAATATACTAACCCACGTCTTTTTTTCTTTGTTTAGAAACATCTTCCTTTACTAATTGTGCTGCTTTTGCAGCTATAATTTTTGAACTAGATCTTTTTAAAAAGTCTTTTAAGTTCTTCAATAAAGCAGGCGATGCTTTAATAACAGAATTTAAATCTCTCATCTCTATATCATATCCAATCAAAATATATTTCCAAAGTATTCTTAAAGCTGCAGCCGCTGGATTTAAAGCTGAACCTATTTCAGCACCTTTTTCAGTAGCTTGTGCTACTTTGTAAGCTGCTTTTAATATTCTATATATATCTTCTGCTTGCTCTCTTCTTTTTTCAAATTCTTCCGCGTCCTTTTTAGCTTTTTCTATAGTTTTTATAATCTTTTCGGTATTCAGTCCACCGCCTTGGCCTTGTCTTATATCTTCTACTACACAATCAACTTCGTAGTCTAATTTTTCAATTTTTTTATGAACAATTTTTTTAAGCTCCTTTCTTAATATTTCTGAGATAATAGCCATTTAATAGGTTACCCTCGCGAGAGGCTGCTGTCCCACGCTCTCCACAAAATCATTACGTTTTTCTTCGATTATATAAACTGTTTTGCTAAATACTTTAGGTAAAACTCTTTTTTCTATATCTACAATTGAATCATACATAGCTTCAGCTGCAGAATTTATTTCAGGTTGTTCAGGTAAAGATTTAAGAGCATTTGAAAAGTTCAATAATGTAAAAAATATTTTTTCAAATAAATCTTTTGTCTGAACCCCTTTCAGTATAGGATTGGTACTATCAGACTCTCCTAAATTTATAACACCTGCTTTTCCTACTTCTAAAGTTATTGAGTGGTTCGCGCCCATTCCAATAGTTCTAGTAGCAAATAAATGAAGATCACCTTTTCTACCTTTTGCATTAAAGACTAAGCTATCAGAGTTTAACACAATTAGATTGCCTAATATTGAGGTTTTCCATTTGGTAGGCCACCAAGATGATTTAGCAGCTGGTATTATAATTTTATTTTTATCAGTTAATTCACCAGAAGAAAATAGCATTGTAGAGCCATCGTCATTAATATTTTGTACATGAGGAAAATATAAATTTTTATCTTTTCTTATATCATTATATTGACCATTGGTAATTTGTATAACAGGATACCTATAATCTTCATTACTGGTAAATTTTACACCATGACCAAATCTACCATTTATATTTATATCACCCTTCATTGAAGCAAATTGTCTATTCTTTTTTGTTATACCTGGCTTAGGTCCTTCGGTATCTCTAGTAGCACCAGCAACTCTATTCATATTTACTTTGTTATGAAAATTTATAGGAGTATAGTAAAACAATTGATCACCATATCTAGCTACATTTACGACTTCGCCAATGATAGGATAAACTACCATGTGGGAAGAAAGTGGTTTTATGTATTCTTCAATAATGTCATCTCTGTTTTGGCTCTCTAAATATCTGGCCCTAATACTACCATACACAGAATAATCAGGAAGTTTATCTACTATTGGTAGTGAGCCAGGCTCAATAAAGATTTCCTTTACTACGGCTGGCTCGATTTCGTAAAATTCAAATTCTTGATCTACGTTATCTCGTATAATAGTATAAACATCTTCGTAGTTTGCTGCTCCTGTTTTGTTAATTTCTCTATTAGGAACAAAATTAGTTTTTCTATAAGCCATTAATTTTCTACTCTTTTAATATCATTAGTTATGTCATCCGAATGTTTTTGTAAATCAGTAGTTGCATCTTCTATAGCACCTAAGAGTTGTTCTTTCTCTGCATCAGACAACCCAAACTCATCTTCACCAGTACTCTTAGATTCAGAGGCTATTATACGTTGCACGATAGCAGCTACCTTAACTAATTGGTCATCGTTCTTTACATTGATTTCCAAGTATTCTTTTAACATAGGAATAATTTGCACAGCAGTATCACCATCTTTGATAAAACCGACTACTTCTTTCATAAGAACTTCTAGTTGTGTTTTATTGGTTACTGTATTTTCATATATATTTTTAAATAAATCAGATAATGATTTACCTTCAAATATTTCGTAATCATTTGCCATATTGTACCTCATTGATATATATATTAGATTTGTTATATATAAATATTGAAAATTAAAACTTTTGATAAAAATATTTCAAGGCACAAAAAAGGGGAGTAAAAACTCCCCTTTGTTTTAGTTGTTTACAAGTGAGCCTGTATAACTCACATCTACCGTCCCATCCTTGTCAAATTCAAATAATAACCTCTTATTGTATTTTTTCATAACATTGATGATACGAGTGATGTGTTGAGTGTTAGAACCTGTCATCTCACGAATAAGGATGTAAAGAGCTTTCTTATTAAAGTTCTCAATATTCTCTTTTATACGGAAGATATGTAGAACACCATCAGCAACCCTAATATCCTTATCCCTGCGAAAGATATTGGTTAAGTTGGTATCCCAAAACCTATGTAGCTCATCTACAAATAAAACAGATTTTTCAGATGTTTCGCTTGTAGTGTTTTCGCTCATAAGATTTCTTTTGTAATCCAACACCTTCATTTCTGAATGTATCTTACCCATCTTATAGTTCTTATTGTTATTAAGGATAAGATAGTTCTTAGCTACAATACTAAAGTATGAGAAAGCCTTACCTTTACCTTCCTTAAACTTATGTATGTTCATAACTAAGAAAGATACAACCTCGTGCTTTACCTCTATAGAACCCACATCAAAGTAATAAAACTTAAATGTATGAATAATATTTTCAGCCAACTTATCAAAAGCTTTTCTGATATGTTCATTGTATATCTTATTTTTAAGATGAGCATCATCTGTTTTATTATAACGAATAATAGCTTTCTCAGTTCCTATGTTAAAGTAATAATTCTTACCTTTCTTCTTTCTCTTACGAGTTTTCTTAACTACTGGTTTAGGTTTAACTGGTTTTGTTTCTATGCTTGATGTAACCGATGTTGCCATTATTGTTCTTCTCCTTTGAACCTGTCTAGTTGATCTATTGTTGTTTTAATTTGATTAAATATTTGTCCGACTTCATCGTCTGCTTCAAAATAACCTTTGTAATCTATCTTTGCCATATCCGCCTGTACCTTTACTATAGTGTTGATAAAATCTGATATCCAATCTTCCAGTGATTCTAACTTTGTGTTTAAGTTCCATATCACATAACATGAAGTTACGAATAAAATGGTCATACATGCAAGACTTATTTCTAAAATCATTATGTTTTCTCCTGTAATATTGTGATTAAAATAAGTTCAATCTCCTCACATCTTTTTTCTAAGTCCTTAACCTTATTGGTTAGATTTCTTACTGTTGTGAATTGTTTGTTATTCTTCTTCATTACTTATCTCCAAACAACTCATCAAATAAATCAGCTGACTTTTTAGTTAAGTTAGGAGTTTTATTTTCTTTAGGTGTTTCGGTTTTAGTTGCTACGGCTTGCTTGAATTTACTACTTACTTCTTCATCATTCCGTTCCCACTCATCAGACTCAATGTGTGTAGCCATCATATCTGCTTGGTGTAGTATGTAAGCTATGTTAGACTTCAGAGACCAGTCAGGATTGTAAGACATCAAATAAGTTTTATTAGCATCCTCATATAAACCATCGGTTAATCTCAATCCGATATACTCCCACTCAGACATCTTAATACCAAAGTGGTTAAGGATAAAGATAGCTCTATCAGTTACAGTCATATATTGTAAGTTTGGATTGTGTTTGAATATCTCACCTCTATTCTTACGATGCCATTCGGAGTCTTGTGGGATATAATAATCTTCTGTCAAGTCACCCACCTTACCTAAGTCATGATGGAGAGCAGCAAATATAAGTTCTTCTTCTGTGAAGTTAATCATAGCTCTTTCGGATTCCCAAAGGTTTTTGATTTTAACGGCACAATCTGTAACGTGTAAGACGTGTTCTACATAACCACCTACCATAGCATTATGGTAAGCCGCTTTTCCACTCGCAGGCGCCACCGACATCCTATCTTCAAAGTATTTATACATCTCTAAGAGCTTGTCTTTACGCTCTCCTTCAAACGTATCTTCTATAAGTTTGATTAGCTTATTCCAATTCTCTAATATCTGTTCTTCTGTAAGTTGCTTCATTATAACCTTTCCTCTATTAAGTCTATTATTGTACCATTATCCGTTACTGAATCTTTACCATACACTACCTCGTTGTCAAGTTGAACTTGATATAATGTTCTTGGTGTACCCATCATATTTATACTTACATCTGACCACTTAGCCTTTACAGCATCTCTTAATGATTTTGCATTTGATTCGTAATCCTCATTGAATATTATGTATATTAACATTATCTAACCTCGTATCTGTTTTTTGTGAATTTAATTGTTGGTTCGTTTCTTAATCTATTGCGATAGCCACTAAAAGATATTCTTACACCCCAACCAAGATGTTCTAATATTTCCTTTCTAGTAACTGATTTCTTTTTATGGATAAAATCTACAACCTTTTTGTAAGACTCTGTATCTTCTTTTAACATTGATAAGCCATCAGTTGTTTCATTAATCATATTATTAAATTGATGTATAGCTTTTTCCCATTTACCTTTTTCAAATCTATTTAAAGCTTTCTCAGAATATTTTTCTCTCAGTAAGTCACTATCTAAGAAAGATTCTATGGTATCTATTAGTGCATCATCAACATCATAGTAGTAAACGCCATCGTCACCTGCGAGTTCGTGATAACTCCCATCATCTGAAAATAAATAAGGAACTCCCACGCTCATACCATCAGTAGCGGATATAGCCCACCCTTCATACTTTTGCCTACAACATACACCGACTCGACAAGAAGATAGCTTAGAGAAGTAACCTACTCTATCAAACTTCTCATTCGTAATATATTCTCTTTCTCTACTTTCTGCAAGCGGCACCCACACTTCAAAGTCTTGTCTCTTCTCCCATAACTTATCCATTTGCTGTAAGAACCACGGATAGTTTTTGTATGTATGTGGGCGATGATTATAAACAATAATCTTTTTATCTGTAGTTTGTTTTTCGTATTTAGGTGTTTCCCATCCAAGGTATTGTGGTTCTAATATCTTATCTAACTTAGCTACCACATCATCATTAAAATACTCTTTAGCATTCTTCAATACCAAATCTTTTTGAGCTTGTGTATTAATACCACACTTACTCATCTGTAAAACACCAACTATATTGTAAGCTAAACCAACTTGATATTCATAGTTAGTAATCTCCTTAAACTCTGTCCAATGAGTATAACCTATGATAGCCGGTGATATGTTGGTAGAGTTATATAATAGATTCTTTAGATTACCTGTATGCTCTGGCAAATGAGAATACACAATATCATAATCATTCTCTTTCCATTTAAGACCAGCGAATACTTCCTTATATGGAAAAGCCATTCTCATAGAATTAGGATAACTGATTTGAGGGGCTATAATCTGCTGAGTATTTTCAAACTCTAAACTATTGATGTGGGCTGGAGATATGATTGTAAAGAATAAATCATCACGTATCTTATTCAGTTCTTTAATGATGTTGCAAAGGACAACAACATAAGAATCCTTTTCCAAATCCTTTTGAAAGGTTATATTTGGATATACAAGTATTTTGTATTTGTATTCCTTGTCGTTATCCTCGACATCTGTGAAGTTGAATATGTTCATTAATTGTATAAAAGTATTTCTGTTGCTTTAGTTGCTTTGAAACCATCTTCAGTTTTCTTTCTTCTACCCACAGTATATGTTACAGGAAAACGTTTTATGTTTGCTTTTCTATTATCAAAAAAACCATCGTTACTATCTCTATTACACAGCCAAACATTTTTATTTTCTTCTACTCTTTTTATAAGTAGTTCAGTTTCGCTGTCAGGAAAACTCGTATTGTAATTTGCAAAACTATCTCTGTATGGAGGATCGTAAAATGTAAAGTCACCCATAGGACAATCTTTCCAATCACCTAAACTTATACTGACATTAAGTTTATTTAATATTCTACTCCATTCTAATACATTATCTTTATCATATACTTTATCTTTTTGATTCAATAAACCAATCGGAGTTCCAAATCTGTTATTTGTATTTTTATTAATTTGCCAAATACCATTGAATGCAGTTTTCATTAGAAAATACAAAGCAGCACTATCTTCTACTAAAGACCATTTTTTATAATCCCATGCATTTTCTTCTCGTAACTTATAAAAAAACTTTTCTCTATTATCTTTATCTAAAGGTAAATATTCTTTTTGTCGTTTATCCATTATTTCACAAAAAGTATCAGCATCATCTCTAACCGATTTGTATATACCAACTAAGCCTTTATTAATATCATTTATAAAACACTCTTCAATATTATACCTTTGTATAACATTTAAGAACATAGCACCACCACCAAAAAAAGGTTCTGAATAAGATTTTATATCAGTATCGAATCTGGTTGGAAAAATATCTTGGTAATGTTTCATCATTTTTGTTTTACCACCAGCCCAAATGAATAATGGTTTAACTTTCATATTTATCTATCAATTTGTTTATCCACTCACGAACAGAAACACCAAGTTCTTCTTCTGTTGGATTTGTTAGTACTGTTACTCCTAAATCTAATAGTATCTCAATAGTAGCACCAGTCTGCCCTCCCCCTTCAAAATTTAGAATAGGTTTATAAAATCCGGCTCCACTAAATGAGCCAAATATCTGCCAAGGTTCTAATTTGTTTTTCCAAGCAATGGGAATATACTTACAAAATCTTTCACACGCATTACCTTCTTTATTTTGTCTTTTGTGTTCTGTAATACCTACAAGTTTATTATTGTAATAGACAAAATACCCATCCGATACAAGTTCTGTGGAGCTTCCATTCCTTCTAATGCCCCAACCATGTGTTTTTTCGGTTAGATATACTAGTTTTTCTTTTTTCTTAACAACCCAACCTTTTCGTAGAGGAAATCCAAGAACTTTATCTACAGATTCTGAGACTATTTTTTCATGAAGTTTTTCATCTATTTGTGATTTAGTACTAATACCAGCACCATCGTTTTTTGTAGAACCTTCTTGAATCCCACCTTTACCTTTTTCATAACTCATTGTTTTGTTCCTTTTTTCCATACCTTAATATACAACATATTTTGATACAAGTCAAGGGTTTTATTCATATTCATTTAAAATTTATCCATATATTCAAAGCCAGAAAATAATAGTCCATATTTAGAACATAATGATTTTAGTGTATCTCCATCTATTTTACTTCTTTTGGCATCCCAATCAAGAGAGGCTTCGTGAGATGGGAAATGTATAAGTAATACTACGTTGGAAAACTTAGGTATCTTAGAACTTTTAGTTCTTTTATCATTAATCATAAACTGTCGGCAAATATCACCATATCGAATCATATTTGATGAGTATTTAAATACCTTAGTCTTATCTAAAAGCTTTTCAAGCTCTTCAGCTCTATTTTTAAGTTTATACTTATGTGCCTTTTGAGAATATCTAGTAATTGGAGTAGTAATAGCTGCATGACCACCCTTAATCTGAGCCTCAGCTTCTTTAAAAACGCTTTTGATTTTCTTAGAATCGAAGTATAAATTATCTCTTAGATACTCCATATTAGAGTTATCTCTAACAGGTCTTTTATTATCTCTAAATCCTTCCATAACATACGCAACTGCATCTGGTACAGTAGTTGGAGAAGTAGGTATTTTAGGTGGGGGATTTAATGCTAAACCCAATCCTCTGAAGTCATTGGTTAAAAAAGTCTTAACTATTTTATATGGAATAACTTGATATTTTAACTTTTTACCATGCTTTGAATCTAACGTAGCTTGTCCTGTCGTATTTCCATTTATTAATTTAGCGATATCATCTTTATTTTGCACAAGAACCAACGGTTTTGTATTGGATGTATCCCCCTTATCATCTATAAGGGTTTCTATTTTTTTAGTAAATTTAGGGTTACTTGCATTAATTCTCACCTGAATACCACCATTAAGTAGTTTTTGTATTTGGGATTCATTTAACTCATCGCTTTGTAACCATTCACCATTTTTTATAGAATCACAAATAAATTTAATTTGTTGATTTTTTGAAACATCATAAGCAGTACCACCATTATGTAGGTTATACCATTTAGAATTTGTACGAGCTTCGTTTAATTTTAGAATCTCTCGCTCTTTGTTTGTAATTTCATCCGCAGTTCCATATAACTTAACGGAATATAACCATTTATGTTCCATATTTTGAAAATCATCTTGCATAATTGGATTTTGAGATGAATGATTATACCCATCACCCACGTACCCATTGTGTTTCCCACCATATTTCATATCGGTGGTATCGTTCTTCCACTCATAGTAGAAGGCTTCATAGTTTTCTGGTGCTTTTTCTATATACTTTTTTACTATATTGGCCATATTATCTTCCTACTTCTCCAAGATATTGTTCTTTTGTTTCTTCCCAAGTCTTACCTACGATATCACCGTAGAATAACTTCTCTGGTTTAAGCCTACCTTCATCAAATAACTTAGTATACCTTCTGATAGCCTTTGGCTTCCACCACTTCATTATGTAGTCACTATCATCACTATACTTCTTCCTCATCTTCAAATCCTTCTCTTCTACCTCACCACGTAAGAACTCTTTACCATTCTCATAGATGTCAGCAAAAAAGATACCACGTTTAAATCCGTGTTGGTAAGTTGATGCTTTAACACCAACTGCTTTGAATATCATATTGATTACTTTTTGTTTTACGCCAGTTGGAGGACCAGCCACACCTTCTTTCTGTGTAGTCTGTTTTAAATACTCTTCTGATTCGTTATCCTTAATCCAATTGTGCCAAACTTCATATGTAGAGTCATCTGGTTTAAGAGCAACTTTACCTGTAGACTCTCCTAATGTTTTCCAAAGTGGGATACCATTGTACATAGAATGAATACCATACAAGGATGTAGTAGAAGCACCGACTAAGGTTTGTCCGTATGCTTTCTGCCAAGCATCTCTAACTACAGAAGATGTAACTAAACAAGCTACCAACTTACCACCCAAAAAGTTAAACCCTAAAGGCTGAGCACAACAGATAGTTGTACCGATAGAGGTATATTTAAGTTTACCATCTTTAAATTTATTATCCTTAGACCAACCTATGAACTTATCTCTAGCTCCTAATGAAGTTACATCAGAACCCATACAGATAATTCCTAATATCTTACCCGTAACCTTATCCTTAACATAGAACTTTAAGTTTCTACCAGGATTAGCAGTAAACTCCATAGTGTGAATCAACCTACGAACCAATGTCCACATCTCATTCTGTTCAGTATTACCTTGTTCTGTTGGTTCAACGTAAGGTTCTAAGGCTTCTATCTCTTTAATAGTTTGTTCTTTGTTGTTGATGTCTTTAGGTAGCCAAATAGACTTTTCTATCTTAGAGAACTTAGATGCTTTTTGAGTCATTGAATAGACATCAGCATTAAATTCTTGCCACTTTTTATATAATGTTTGTTCTTGAACTGTCATAGACTTGAGGTAGTCTAAGTTACCTATAAACTTCTTGCGCTCGGCATTGAAGTCAAATTTTTCTTCATCGAAGAAATCATTAAAACCCATATGTTACTCTCTTTATTTAATATTCAATAGTTAAGTAGCCTAGCTGGCCGAAATTTTGAGCGGAGGGTAGGAGTCGAACCTACATCTCTTCTTTGGAAAAGAAGTGTGTTTCCTATAACACTTCCTCCGCAATAATATATATCTATATATAACCTGAAATACAATTATTTCTTTTCTTTTTAAGATTTTTTAGCACAATACCA
>Ga0307488_10000327_pt1 | contig 38301 bp, 34 predicted proteins | sample SB02metaG_FD_202248 | JGI IMG/M metagenome (GOLD analysis project Ga0307488, IMG submission 202248) | Sea-ice brine microbial communities from Beaufort Sea near Barrow, Alaska, United States - SB 0.2 | ecosystem: Environmental > Aquatic > Marine > Coastal | place: USA: Alaska | collected... | reverse complement strand
TTTTACTCATAATACCTTCTTCCTAGAGTTCACTGGCAATCAGCAAGTTTGTGCTTTTTACCACTTTTGATGGTATTAAGCATTTCTTCCTGCTCCGCAGTCAGAGCTAGGTCAGTTAAAAGTTCAGGTCTTCTGGCCCATGTTCTTTCTAAAGACTTAAATTGGCGCCATTGCCTTATGTGTTCATGATTACCACTTAATAACACGTGAGGTACTGATTTTTCTTCATCAGAAGAAACTTTAAGTATCTCAGGCCTTGTGTAATGTGGACAGTCCAATAAGCCATTAGAAAACGAGTCTTCTTCAGCTGATTGTTTATGTCCCAGTACACCTGGCACAAAACGCGCTACGGCATCAATTACATTCATTGCAGGCAGTTCCCCACCACTTAAAACGTAATCACCAATCGACCATTCTTCGTCAATATCTGACTCAATTAATCGTTCGTCAATGCCTTCATATCTTCCAGCAATAAATACTAGTCGATCATGTTGTGCTAATTCACGTACACCGGCTTGGTCCAATTTTCGTCCCTGAGGCGACAAATATATAACCTTCGCTTTCCCACCACCGTTAAGAGAAGCATCAACATCAGCAGCTTTACGCGCTTCAGTAATAGCATCTCGTAACGGTTGAACCATCATCAACATCCCCGGACCACCACCATAAGGACGGTCATCAACGGTACGATGTCGATCATGAGTAAAGTCTCTTGGGTTCCACTTATGAAACTCAATTAACCCGCTGCGGATCGCTCGGCCTGTCACCCCATATTCGGTAATAGCATCAAACATTTCAGGAAAAAGGCTTATTACCCCAATCCAGAGTTTGCATGATTTATCGCTAGTCACGAATTAAAAACCTGGGTCCCAGTCAACACAAATTTGTTTAGTGTTTGCATCTACCGAAATAATAACTTGTTCAAAAAGATAAGGGATTAACCGCTCTTTTTTACTAAAACCATCATTCGGGTTAGCTTTTACAACCAGTATGTCGTTAGCGCCAGTCTCCATCATTTCAGATACTGTACCAAGGTCGTAACCATTAGTAGTAACAACGTTCATGCCAATTAAATCGCGCCAATAGAACTCCCCTTCGGGTAATTCTGGTAGTACGGCTTCGCTAACTAATATTTCAGATCCAACTAGTGCTTGCGCAACATTTCGATCATCTAAACCAGCAGCCTTAACAATTAAACCTTTGTTATGTTTGCGCCAATCGGTAATTTCTACTGATTGTATTTTGTTCCCTAATTTTAAAGACCAAGGGAAATAGTCTAATATTGCTTCAGTTTCACCAGTAAATGAATGAACTTTCAACCAGCCTTTAACTCCATAGACAGCGCCTATTTTACCTAAGATGATTTTATTTTCTTCGCTCACTGAATACTCCTTCTACAACTACTAAGTTATTAAGCTGCTACTTGAGCGTCTTTAACTAACTTAGCCACACGATCAGATACAGTCGCACCTTGACCAACCCAATGGGTTATACGGTCTAAGTCTAAGCGTAATTTTTCAGCTTGACCTTGTGCTGTTGGGTTGAAGAAACCAACTCTCTCGATGAAACGACCATCGCGAGAATTACGGCTATCTGCAACAACAACCTGATAGAATGGACGCTTTTTTGCGCCGCCACGAGCTAAACGAATGGTAACCATATCGTCCTCTATATAATTAATTGTTAAACGGATTTTCCCAGACACTTCCTTCACCACAGTGAAAGAAAAGCTCGCGTATTTTACGCTTTTAGCATGCAATAGCAAGTAATTCCTTACTTTAAGGGACAAAGCTTTACTATTTTTATCTACGCAAAAAAAATTATTTATTGATAGCCCTGCCATGGCTATGTTTAGTGCTGAAATCTATATAAATATTGTTAATTATTTCAAATAATAACGTTATTATTCTTCGGTCATATTGTTTAATATTAGCTCTTAAACACTTGAGTTTGTCATTAATAAAAATTGATCAACGCGACTTAACAAATGAGTTAATAAAAAAAACGCTGAATAGCGCTTTTTTTTTATACTATGAGCAGACACTTATTATATTAACGACCAAACATTCCACCGCCAGCGCCACCACTTGGAGGCATCATGCCTTGCATACTTCGCATCATCTTCTTCATCCCGCCTTTACCTGACATTTTTTTCATCATTTTTTGCATTTGAGTAAACTGTTTTAATAACTTGTTCACATCTTGAATCTGAGTACCAGAACCAGTAGCAATTCTCCGTTTCCTTGAGCCTTTAATCACTTCAGGTCGTTGACGTTCACCATGAGTCATAGAATTAATAATGGCTTCCATCTGAACAGTAACTTTATCGTCCATCTGATCTTTGATTTTCTCTGACATATTGCCCATACCCGGCAACTTATTCATCATGCCGGTCATGCCACCCATACTTTTCATTTGGACAAGTTGGTCGCGAAAATCTTCTAAATCAAAACCTTTACCACTTTTAACTTTCGCAGCAAGTTTAGCCGCTTGCTCTTTATCAACTTTCTGTTCCACCTCCTCAATAAGTGACAGTACATCACCCATACCAAGAATTCGTGAAGCAATACGTTCAGGGTGAAACGCTTCTAAAGCATCCGTTTTTTCACCAACACCCATGAATTTTATCGGTTTGCCGGTAATATGACGAATGGATAACGCCGCACCGCCCCTAGCATCACCATCAGTTTTAGTTAATATAATCCCTGTTAACGGCAATGCTTCACCGAAAGCTTTAGCGGTATTTGCAGCATCTTGACCTGTCATCGCATCAACAGTGAACAAGGTTTCTATCGGGTTGATCGCACGGTGAAGTTCTTGAATCTCTTTCATCATGCTTTCATTAACATGCAAACGACCGGCAGTATCAACAATTACCACATCAAAAAACTTTTTCTTAGCATAATCAATTGCAGCATGAGTAATATCAAGAGGCTTTTGCTCAGTCGTACTGGCAAAAAACTCAACATTCACTTCTTCCGCTAACGTTTGAAGTTGTTTAATTGCCGCAGGCCGATAAACATCAACACTAACAACTAAAACTTTTTTCTTTTCACGTTCTGTTAAAAATTTAGCTAATTTAGCAACAGAGGTGGTTTTACCCGCACCTTGTAAACCGGCCATTAAGATAACCGCGGGAGGAATAGCTTTAAGGTTTAAGCCTTCGTTGTGTTCCCCCATTGCACTCTCAAGTTCTGATTGTACAATTTTTACAAAGACTTGGCCCGGTGTTAAACTTTTTGAAACATCGGTCCCTACAGCCCGCTCCTTCACTTTACCGATAAAGTCACGAATAACAGGTAAGGCAACATCAGCCTCAAGTAATGCCATGCGCACTTCACGCAAAGTCTCTTTAATATTGTCTTCAGTTAAACGGCCACGGCCACTTATGGTTTTTAGCGTTTTAGTTAAACGCTCGGATAAATTCTCAAACATAAAATACTCAAAAAGCGAAAATTGACGAAATATTTTTCCTATTATAACTGCCATACTCATAAGAGAAAGGATAAAATATCAACAAAACGCTTTATTCAATGATTTATTATCAATAATCAGCTCAAATTTAACCTTTTCATTCTATCAATCTTTAATAAAAGCCTTGAATTTGTTAGGGTGCTACTATAATTTTTTGTTTATTCAAACATAAGAAATATTAATGGATAAGTTTACTGATTTAATTAATAACTTTATCGAGTTAAGCACTGAAGCAAGCCCTTGGTTATTACTGGGTTTACTCATTGCTGGCCTTATGAAGGCCTGGGTACCAACAAAAATATTGAGCAAACATCTAGGAGGCGGACATAAAAGCATTATTAAAGCAGCATTAATTGGTGCCCCTTTACCTCTTTGCTCGTGCGGTGTAATTCCTGTCGCGACTGAATTGAGACGAAGTGGCGCATCAAAACCGGCAACCGCAGCATTTTTAGTTGCAACACCTGAAACGGGTGTCGATTCAATTTCAGTTTCTTATGCAATGTTAGGCCCTATTATGGCGATCTATCGACCAATCACAGCGATAGCTTCTGCCATTATTACTGGCTTATTAGTTTCATTAATCAAAGAACGTGACACAGACGATGAAACTGGAGTAGCTCATACAAAAGGGGCTACTACTTCTTCTTGTTGTAGTAAAACAAATGCACTGCCAGAAGTTGAAGTGACAAAAGAAATAAACTGCTGCTCTAACCCCAGTGCCGCTATGAGTAACAAACCAACATTAGCGCTTAATAAAACATCACAAGGCATCAAATACGCAACCACACAGCTTATTGACGACATCATTATTTGGTTAGTCATAGGCTTATTATTTGCCACCTTAGTCAAAACTTTTTTACCTGAGGACTTTTTATTAAGTTATGGCAGTGGTTTAGGTGCTATGTTAATGATGATGTTTATTTCCATCCCTATGTACATTTGTGCTACCGCTTCAACTCCTATTGCCGCAGGCTTTATTTTGGCAGGATTATCCCCAGGTACTGCTTTAGTATTTATGATGGCAGGACCAGCAACTAATATATCGACCCTTGGCGTAATTAAAAACGAAATGGGGGCGAAAGTGCTCATTCATTATTTATTGGGAATTTCACTTTGTGCCATTGCTTTTGGTGGTTTTCTTGACTTTTCTCTTAATTATTATGACATCAACATCACCGAACAAATGCAGCACAGTCATACTATTCTTCCTCAATGGTTTAATCTCTGTTGTGCTTTACTCATTACTTTTTTAGCAATAAAACCGCTCAGAAAAGTATTAATCAAATAACAACTATATCAACAATCCTTTGATATTTATCATGGAGTTGCTCAAGCAATCTGATAGAATCAAAAAGTTAATTATTGGTGTCGGAGCACTTTGTGGATTTATTAGTAATTGGTTCTAGCGTTGCCTTTGTCAGTTATATCCTCGCCTCAGTAGCGACAGTATCGAGGTTATTTCACCCTAAAGGGCCAAATATTGTCTTAGTATTGTCTTTAGGAAGTATTGCAATTGTTGCTCATACTTTAAGTAATGGTCAATATTTATACCAACAAGCCAATATTAACTTTAGTTTGCCAAATGTTGTTTCACTCGTCAGTTTACTTATTACCTTACTGGTCTCTTCGGTTGCATTAAAATATAAAGTTAATTTATTACTACCTGTGGTTTATAGTTTTGCTGGTATTTGGCAATTATTAATGATTTTTATTCCCCCTAATATTCTGATCCCTTTAAGTACTGAGAAAATATTTTTAGTGACACATATCACTTTAGCCTTAATTGCCTATTGCGTATTAATTATTGCCACACTTTACGCCTTCCAAGTAGCCTATATCAATTACAAACTAAAAAATAAAAACTTGCTTGCCGTTAGTCATTTACCACCTTTGATGCAGGTTGAAAATCAATTATTTTTAATCTTAAGTATTGGTACTTTATGTTTATTACTAAGTCAATTTAGTGGTTTGATTTTTCTTGATGATTTTTTTGCCAAGGAAAGAGCGCATAAAACAGCGCTGTCATTAATGTCCTTATTGGTTTATGTACTCATTTTATGGGGGCATTTTAAGCAAGGTTGGCGAGGAAACAAGGTGTTAGTATTAACAGTAATTGCCTCTTTACTCTTAACGTTATCTTATTTTGGTAGCCGATTTGTAAAAGAATTTATCTTATAAGTGTTTAAAGTTTCTCTTCTTTGCTTTTTAAGGTATAAAGTGTTTAGATCAACGCTAATTGATTAAAGTCATGTTTTAGCCTTATTTTAATAACTTAGGATACCCTATTGGACAACATATCTACCGAAATGCTGTTTGGCATTCTTGCCGTACTCATTTTCATTTCTGCCTATTTTTCAGGTTCAGAAACTGGTCTTATGTCATTAAATCGATACCGATTAAGACACTTAGAACAAAAAAATCATAAAGGTGCTAAGCGAGTGGCTAAGTTATTAGCTCGCCCTGATCGATTAATTGGTTTAATCTTAATTGGTAATAACCTTGTTAACATTGCAGCTTCAGCTATTGCAACTATTATTGGCTTACGATTATTTGGTGACATGGGGGTGTTAATTGCCACTATTGCATTAACATTAGTTATTCTCATTTTTGCTGAGGTTACGCCTAAAACCCTTGCTGCCCTTTACCCCGAAAAAGTTGCATTTCCTAGCTCTATTATACTTAAAGTTTTACTCAAATTGCTTTTTCCCCTAGTTATTATTGTGAACTGGATTACCAATGGCATATTAATGTTAATTGGTATTAATGCTGAACAGAGAGATCAACATGGTTTAAGTAGTGAAGAATTACGAACTGTGGTCAATGAAGCGGGTGCTTTATTGTCAGGTCGTGACCAAGATATGCTGGTGAGTATTTTAGAGCTAGAAAACGTCAGTGTTGAAGATATCATGATCCCGCGCAGTGAGTTGATAGGCATTGATGTCAATGACGATTGGAAAAAAATTCAAAAGCAATTAACACATTCTTACCACACCCGAGTTTTACTGTATCGAGACAACATTGATGATGTTGTTGGCTATATTCATGTCAAAGATGCACTAAAACTGTTGTCAAAAAATCAGTTTACCAAAGCAACCTTATTACGTGCAGTACGTGAACTGTATTATATTCCTGAAGGTACACCACTAAATGTTCAGTTATTAAAATTTCAAGCCGCAAAAGAACGTCTAGGCTTAGTTGTTGATGAGTATGGTGATATTCAAGGCTTAGTCACTTTGGAAGATATTCTGGAAGAAATTGTTGGCGACTTTACTACTACCATGACACCGACACCGAGTGAGGAAGTTCACTTACAACCAGACGGAAGTTATCTGGTTGATGGTAGTGCAACAATCCGTGATATTAATAAAGAAATGTCATGGGAACTTCCAGCTGATGGTCCTAAAACATTAAATGGTCTAATTGTAGAATACCTAGAAGATATCCCTCAAAATAATTTAAGTGTTCGTATTTCTGGCTACCCAATCGAAATAATTGAAGTTGGTGATAACATGATAAAATCCGTAAGAGTCATGCCTGAATTTTGCCTACAATCCACATCGGATGAAGAGTGACGAATAACAGAATTCAATTAGCACGACTGCTTATTTGATAGTAGCTGCTTACTAGTGATTTTATCGTAATAGTTAACCACAAAGTTATTCACAGGTAACGAATTAAGACGAACGTTCCACAATTTCTGTGGATAACAAAAGCAAGGCCAATGGATTAAAGCACTCGATATTTGCAATCAATATTTCACAAAAAAGTGAAGTATTTTTTAATTATGTCTACGAAGGTTTACCTAGATAAAAACTTGCCGTTATTCTGAGTCCAAGTTGAGTTATGCATACTAAGAACGTGTGTCAATCACTTAAACCAATCATTATTTGAGATAAAACGATTAAAGGTTTCATCCAAAAAACAACCGCCATAACCAACCATGATTTAATTCTTCTTTACAGCTGTTTAATTGATTACTGTAGCGCTTAGATCTAGTATCTACTTTTCGAGAAACTTTTACTAACCAGGGTTTCTTTTTATAACTTTTGTTTTTAAAACCACCCCATCCTTCGTGATAGTTCAAATACTGATTATAAGCATCCCACTTCGACACTTTATTTATTTTATGAGTTTTAAAAATAAACCAGCCCATGAAGTCGATAGCATCTTCAAAGTCATCACGATCTGCACCTGAATTACCCGTTTCATTAATATAATCATCCCATGTCATCGTTTTAGCTTGAGAATAACCATAAGCACTACTAACTCGACCCCATGGGATAAAGCCTAAGAGGTAATCTCTAGGCGGAATAGCATCGTGACGAAAAGAGCTTTCTTGATACATCATACTCATTGGGACATGAATAGGCACTCCCCAACGATCTTTAGTGTTTTTAGCGGCAGAATACCAATCACGATGCTCCCTAAAAATTTCACAAATATTTTCAGGATTTTTGGGTGGGAGTGTTGCACAAGCTGATAATGTTGTAACAAACAAACAGCTAATAATTGTATGTTTTTTAAATCGCATAGAGATCGCAGGTCTTAAAGGTAAGAAAACTAAGATTAGTGTGCCAGAATTAATGATAAAGTTGCAGTTAAAATGATAATAATGTGGAATTTTTTACTTTTGTAAAAATTAAAAATGAACTAATGTATTTAAAGCGACTCTTAAATACGTTAGGTTTTATTCCCTTAATGTTTTATGTTTTATGCGCGTTACTTAATTTCAAGTATACGCGCTTTTTTTTAATTTAATGTCAATTAAAATATTCACCTAAAAATTCATCAAAAGAAACTACATCCGCTTGCTCAATTGCTGCTTGCTCTTGATGAGAGGTTTTAACACTTTTTATAAAGTATTGTTCATCAAATATTTGATAGTCTTGCGTCAACAACGACTCTCTATAAGTTGCGGCATAATCAAGTGCCAGGGTTGTTAAACTCTTATTTTGATTAACAACTAAGTCCAATAATTGGGCCGACGGGGTAAGCTCACTGTTATTAATCTTAGCGCGCTCATGCTTGACAGACTGACTATAACGAGTGGTCCCCTTAGCTTTATCAAGTAAAGTTGCAACATCAATGAATTGGTCCAATAGCTCATTACCCCACTGTGGGACTGATTTTTCAATCCCGTTGTCATTTAACAGTAACTTGGGGTCGCGACCACTAACAACAACTTGATCCATATTAAACTCGCTTTGAGCTTGACCTTGGCAGTCAAATACAGGACTTGGGGCTAAGGCACAAAAAGTCAGAAATATATCTAAAAAGTAAATTTGATCAATACTTATACCCGTATCAACAAATGGGTTCACATCAAGTGCACGTACTTCAATATATTCAACCCCTCTATTTTTTAATGCTCCCGAAGGTTTTTCACCTGACTTTGCTACGCGTTTAGGACGAATAGGAGCATAAAGTTCATTTTCAATTTGTAGCACGTTAGCATTTAACTGTTGATACTCGTCATCAACTTTAATACCAATTTTTTTAAATTCATCTGAGGTTAGATCCATCGCTTGTTCTACACCCTCAAGATAACCTGATAAGTCGTTATAACAAATGGCTAACTCCGATTGGGCACTACTGGTATACCCCAAATCACTCATTCTTAATGATGTGGCATGTTCTAAATAGATATAGCCATTGTTTGATTTTTTAAAAGGTAACTGACTTGGACCATTATTTATTGAAGCGCCTTGTAAAAAAGAACCACAAAGCACTGGTGAGCTACCATATAAATAAGGGATCAACCAGCAGTAGCGTTTGTAATTACGAATAAGAGCAAAATAACCATCAGATTTGAACGTTTGAAGATCATTATTATCTTGAGATTTTTTTTGAATTAAACGCCAAAAATCATCTGAAAAAGAAAAGTTAAAATGAATACCAGAGATTACCTGCATCATTGAGCCATAACGGTTCTTTAAACCCTGACGATAAACAGTTTTCATTTTACCAATATTTGACTCGCCAAAATAAGCAAGTTGCACCTTATCTTCGTCATTAACAAAACAAGGCATACTGAAAGGCCACAACAATTCACCATCAATTTGTGACATGGTAAATTTTTGAATATCCTGCAACTGCGCTATTGCCTCTTCTGGTTTGTTACTCACAGGAGTAATAAACTCTAATAAAGTTTCAGAATAATCAGTAGTAATGTTAGGGTGTGTTAATGCCGAGCCAATAGTATAACGATGTGGCAACTGAGAAAGTCCACCTTTAGGAAGAACCCTTAATGCTTCGCGTTCAATACCTCGACCAAATTCTAATACTTTATTAGAATCATCAGATTCATTTAATTCACGAAGGTAATCTTTTAAAGATAAAGTCAAAATAATTCCTATAAAACACATCCCACAAATAGTTACTCCCTATTTGAGGGTAGATATTTAAAATTCAATGTTTGATAACAAACAAAACCCCTTGATTAGCGATAATAAACCTCGGAAATCAGACAAATTACAACAGCGCAAAGTCTATTAGACTAATTTTAACTCAACAACGACTAAAGCCAAGTTTTTAATTATTCGTTGATAGGTTAAATGTCAACAATGGTATTCTTGACATTCCATTGACTTATTAATTTTTGGCTAAAGGGCATAAATTAGCTATCAAAATATTATCGATAATTTTGTCTGTCAAATGCTGTAACCTGTGGCTAAGTTAAATGATGATCTTGAAATCGAGTTATTTGATTGACTACTTCAGATCTTAATACTTCACTTTGTCAGATAACTTGAGTGCTACATTGATTAAAGCTAAAGCGTCAATATTGGCTAAATTAGCACTAAAAGAAGACAACAGCTGAAGCTGTTTTATCTGATCCATAGCGACCATAAAAATCATCTCCCAATTTAAGTTTTTATCGCGTGTTTTTATAGCCATATAACATCGGTTTTATTAACATTATTATATCGCCCAAAACCTTTACTGTTAAAATTAATACCTATAGTAAAGGTTTTAGAGGAAGATGGTAAGAAGACTTCAGTAGCAACACTTTATGAACCAAAAATGGTGATTTTTATTATCTGTATAAAAACTTCTATTAAAATAGCTACATCACGGTATTCACAGTTTCTAAAAGCGACAATTTCAGTTAAAGTTAAAGTTAACGTATTGAGCCTTTAACATTTATGTCATTATATAATATGGCAATATAAATAATAAAATAAAATAAAAACCATAAAAGAAGTTAAAAATGCAAGACAGTGTAATCACTCTACTCCCTCCTTTAGTTGCTATTACCATTGCCATTTGGCGAAGAAATGCTTTTTTTGCTTTACTTACCGGCCTATTACTTTGTCATATCATGATAGCTAGTTGGCAACCTATCGATGGTGTTTTTGGAAGTATTGATGAGCTTGCTGGCGTTTTTAGTTCATTGGGCAATATTTATATCATCACCTTTAGTTTGTTAATTGGTGCACTGGTAAAGTTAATGAATCAATCTGGCGCAGTTAACGGGTTCATTAATCATTTAAGTGAATTAAAACTCGTAAAAAATAAGCGACATGCGAGTATGTTACCGACCATTATTGGTACCAGTATTTTCACCGATACAAACCTAAGTATGTTCACTAGTGGTATGGCAAGCCAACAGCTATTTGATAAGCATAAGCTAAGTAGAGCTAGACTTGCTTACTTATTAGATTCAACTTGCGCACCTATCAGTATTTTATTCTTAATTAATGGCTGGGGAGCCTATATATTAGGACTGTTAGATGAGTTTAACTTTGATGATCCTGTTGGTATTTTAATGGGTACCGTGGGTTATAATTTTTATGCCATTATTGCAGTAACACTAGCCTACTATACGGCTTATTCTGGTAAAGTTTATGGGCCAATGAAAACGGCAGGCTTGCATACTAATATAAATGCTGAGCCCGTTGTTGAAAAAACAGCTCAAGCTCGGGTAATGTGGCTGCCCCTCATAAGCTTATTAGTAATATCATTGCTTTTGTTATTTATCACAGGTGATGGTGATATTCGCCGAGGTTCAGGCTCTTTCTCTGTCTTTTGGGCAATAATAAGCTCATTAATTATCTTGATATCCATGGTTTTGTTTTATCGACTACTCAGTACTAAACACATTTTATTGTCCATTATTTCTGGCATAAAAACCATGATCGCTCCAGTGAGTATTTTAGTGATCTCATTTGCCTTTGGGGCGGCAGTAAAAGAACTGGGTACTGGCATTTATGTTAGCCAGCTAATGAATGTTGAAGTCCCCTTATTTTTAATGGCGCCTATTCTATTTATTGCTGCAGCAGTTATGGCTTTTGCTACCGGTACTTCTTGGGGAACATGGGCAATACTGGTGCCTATTGCTGTACCCATAGCGTTAGAAAGTGGTTTACCGATTCATTTTTTAGTGGCGTCAGTTCTAGGTGGTGGTATTTTTGGTGATCATGCCTCCCCTATTTCTGATACTACCATAGTTGCGTCAATCGCCAGTGGTTGTGATCATTTTGAACATGTTAACACCCAATTACCTTATGCGTTATTTGGCGGTGTAGTGACCTTAATTCTTTATACCTTAATTGGCTTGAGCTTTTAGTTATGAGTGAGAAAACGTCACCTTTTGACATTGTTGATATTCAAGATGACTTTATCGTGGTAAGCAAAGCATCTGGCATAAATTTTCACGATGAAGATAATCTGGGACAAGGATTGTTTAATTTAGTTAGCCAATATTTAAACCAAACATCCAACGATAAGCTATACCCAGTTCATCGCTTGGATAAAATGACCAGTGGTTTACTCCTTCTTGCTAGAAACTTAACAACAGCGCAACAATTTCAACAATTGTTTAGCCAGCACCATATTGAAAAATATTACCTAGCCATTAGTGATAAAAAGCCAAAAAAAAAACAAGGCCTAATAAAAGGTGACATGGAAAAAAGCCGGAGAGGATGTTGGAAACTACTAAGAAGTCAAAAAAAACCTGCCATTAGTCAATTTTTCTCTTACCCTTTATCTGAAGGTAAGCGCTTATATCTTATCAAACCTCATTCAGGTAAGTCTCATCAAATTAGAGTTGCACTAACCAGCATCGGCGCGCCTATTCTTGGTGATGGACGTTATTATGGTCAGTGCAGCCAGGATCGAGGTTACTTACATGCTTATGCTTTAAAGTTTATCCTCAGTGGTAAACCCTATAACTATATATTACCGCCAACTAATGGTGAGCATTACTTAGAGGCTACCTCGATGAATCAACTTGCAAAGCTTCAAACACCTTGGTTGATAAGCTGGCCTAAAATTTAGAGTCCTTTGAATACAGTTCATTAATATTACGTTGAAAATAGTATAGTATAGTATGAGATGTTGTCAGCTATAAAAATATCAAGTCTAAGTATTCTTCAAATTTTATGCCCTTGGTCCTGCATAAGCATCGACAACATCTATCTCCCAAATAAAAACCTTATTTCGCCGAAGAGGGTAAATACAATCTTAAATAAGGGAGAAACTCCCGCAGTATTTAGGCTATATATCTATGGCTACTTTAATTCACGTCTAAGAATTTTACCGACACTAGATTTTGGTAATTCAGCAATAAATTCTATTCTTTTAGGGATTTTATAGCCGGCTAAGCCTTGACGACAAAAATTAATAATATCGTTTTCGGTGATCGCTTGACCCTGTTCGTTATTTTCTTTTACGGCAAAAACTTTAACTGCTTCACCACTCATTTTATCTTCGATACCAATGCAAGCCGACTCTAGGATACCTGACATATTGGCTATTTCAGCTTCAATTTCATTTGGATAAACATTAAAACCAGAAACAATAATCATGTCTTTTTTTCGGTCAATAATGTGGAAAAAACCGTGTTCATCTAGCAGTGCAATATCGCCTGTTTTAAAATAGCCATCGGTAGTCATCGTATCTGAGGTTGCCTCTTCATTATTCCAATAGCCGAGCATAATTTGTGGCCCTTTTGCACATAGCTCTCCTGCCTGACCTTGCTTGACCGCCTTGCCATTATCATCACGAATAGAAATATCTGTTGACGGAATTGGGCTACCAACACCAGTAATATAAAGCCCCTCGGTATTACTTCGATCTCCGAAATTGAGCGTTAAGATCGGTGAGGTTTCGGATAAGCCGTACCCTTCGTTCAATCGGTTACCTGTCACTTGCTGCCATTTTTTAGCTACCGCAGCCTGCACTGCTGCACCGCCTCCTATTGTTAATTTTAGTTCAGAAAAATCGACACTATCAAAACCTGATGTATGCAGTAGACCATTAAAAAGGGTATTTACTCCTGTAAAAAAGGTGGCTTTATTATCTTGCCAAACTTTAACAAAACTCACCATATCTCGAGGATTGGTCACTAAAATATTTTTTGCACCAAAGAAAAAGTAACACAGTGCGTTCGCAGTTAAGGCAAAGATATGATACATCGGTATAGCCGTGATAACGACCTCATTACCGTGTATAACTTTATCTTTAGCGAATTCTTGATATTGCAAAACATTCGCAACAATATTGCCATGACTAAGCATTGCACCTTTTGATAAACCGGTAGTCCCACCAGTATATTGTAAAAAAAGCAAGTTTTTGGCGCATAACTCAACAGAATTAAATACCATTGTTTTTCCTTGTTTTAATACCTCTAGAAAATGAATGGTTTTCTTTAAACGTTTATCCACTGGGGTATTGGGTAATCCTTTAGCTACTAGATCATCAAGTTCAATGACAATGATATTTGTAACCTGAGTCTTATCAACAATATCAGCGAGTACTTTAGTTGATGGTGAGAATATAATTATCGTTTTTACTTGCGCGTCATTTAACTGGTGCTGTAATTCTTTAGAGGTATATAAAGGGTTCACATTAACTTGCACACCACCTAATTTAATAATACCCCACATAGCGATAGGGAAACTCAATATATTAGGAGCCATAAGCGCAATATGATCACCTTTGCTTATCTTTAATTTACTCTGTAGGTAAGCAGCAAAGTCATTTGATAAACGATCAACGTCGCTAAATGAAAGTTCCGCACCAAAATTGCTAAAAGCTATTTTATCTTGATAACGCTCAACACTTTGATTAAATAAATCGAGGAGCGAATGAGCCGTATCTAAATCAATTTGATGGGCAATGTTCTTCGGATAGTTTTTAAACCAAGCTTGAGTCATAGGATCTCCCTAAAATACTGATTTAACAATTAAAATTATATAAAATAATAAAGGATTTATTTACCAAATAAAAGTGTAAATAAATCCTTATCTTACTAATCTGTTAATTGATCAGTTTAAGGCGTTAATATAACAACAAAACGAAAATTACTGGTTGGTCAATTAACCATATAGTGTTCGTAGCAAAAGTGTGATCTGATAACAAGGTATTTGGAGGACATCTACCGTTATAAGATTAGAGCAATTTAATAAACTAATAGGTGGATTTTTGCGGCGCACCTATTCTATAAAATAACAAACCTTATAACGAATGAATAAATACAGCACCAATAGCAACAGGGCAGACAAATTTAGTATACCAAGGCCATATTTTCCAAAAGAGGCTGTTTTCTACGTTATCATTACCTTCTTTAATTTCTGCTAATAGTTCATTACGGTGCCATATCCACCCAACAAAAACACAACAAAGCATAGCAATTAACGGCTGCCCATAAACGGTAGATAAACTTATTACTAAGCCAAAGAGTAAATCAAAATTAAAGATAATGAGCGCACTCAAGGCTAATATTGTCATACCAATAAGGGTTGTTGCTTTTTTACGTTCAACGTTATGGCGTTCAACCACATAAGATACTGGGCCTTCAAGCATCGATATAGACGACGTTAGCGCGGCAATAGACATTAGAACAAAAAAACCAAACGCAACGAATAAACCAATAGCGCCCATGCTATTAAACAAAGTAGGTAAAACATCAAAAACCAAATTAGGTCCAGAGATTAAACTACCGTCCTCAGCAAATATTGCGACGCCCTGCGCCTGAGCAACATACATAGCAGGAATAATTAATAAGCCTGCAAGGAAGGCAATAGAAACATCGATGAGCGTTACCTGAGCCCCTAAGGTGACTAAGTTTTCATTTTTAGCGACATAAGATCCATAAATCACCATAACACTCGTACCCAGTGATAAGGAGAAGAATGCCTGACCAAGAGCGCTAATAAGTAAGTCAGGTTCAAATATCCGAGAAATATCAGGGTTTAAGTAAGCTTCAAAGCCTTCTTTTGAACCGTCTAAAGTAAATACATAAATAATTAATAAAATAAGTAGACCAATGAGCATTGGCATTAATCGTTTTGACCATTTCTCTATACCTTCTTCAACACCGCGACGAATGATGGCTATTGTTAACATCATAAATAACGCATTAAAAACCAAATTACGTGCGATAGATTGGGAGGTTAACCAACTTGAGACTTCAGTCAGGCCAACTATCCTTGCAATAGGCTCTATAGCATATGACATCATCCAGCCAGCTAATATGCCATAAAAACTTAAAATAAGAGTGGCACAAAGAATGCCCCCAAAACCAACAAAAAAAGCAAAACGTTTTTGCCAAAGATTTCTAGACATTTTCTGCATTGAAGAAACGGCATTAGCTTGACCATAACGACCAATAAGCAGTTCAGCCATAAAAGCAGGGTAAGCCAAACAGAAAGCTAATACTAAATAAACTAAAACAAAAGCAGCACCGCCATTACTTGCCGTTTGTGTAGGAAATCCCCAGATATTCCCTAAACCGACGGCAGAACCTGCTGCAGCCATTATAAAACCTAAACGCGAACTAAAACCGCCTCTTGAAACACTCATTGAATCACATCTTTTTATTTTGATACCAAGTGGAGTCACAAATAAAGCTATTATAAAGTGGTGAAATATTTAATTTCTTCGTTTATAGTCGCTCAATTTATAAATCCAATTAATATAAGTTTGAATTTCAGCGTTCTAATCTACTGAACTTAACAACTAAAAAATAGGGTTAAGGCGAATATTTATTGTTTTAAAACTCTTTATAATGAATGTCTTTTTGTAAACATATCATTACTTAGTGTTAGCAGGCCAAGTATATTCCAACTAACTGAGATAGTAATCAATGCAAACCAGCTGAGATTATCGATTACTATAACTAGTCTTTAAAGTTAGTAAATTGAAAGCTCTGCTCTAGATCAGCTTGACGAATTAACTGCATTACCCCCTGTAAATCATCACGTTTTTTCCCGGTAACTCGAACTTGCTCACCTTGAATTGCTGCTTGGACTTTTAATTTCGCCTCTTTAATTAATTTAACTACTTTTTTAGCAACATCTTGCTCAATACCTTCCTTAAAAGTCACTTTTGCTGTAAAAGTTTTACCACTGTGAACAAAATCACCAAATGTCATCGCTTTAGCATCAACATTTCGCTTTGCTAAATTACTACGAAGAATGTCTAATAATTGATTAACCTGAAAGTCTAGCTCAGCACTAACCGTTACAACAGGTGATTTCCATTCAACACTTGCGGTAACACCTCGAAAATCAAACCGTGTGGCAAGCTCTTTCTGGGCATTTTCTGTCGCGTTACGAACTTCTTCTAAATTAATTTCTGAAACAATATCTAACGATGGCATAGTGTTCTCTATATGTATAAGCAAGGTGATTTTTCATTATATTAACAAAGGTAGTAATGAACGCCAAGGAAATAGAGATATCTAGTGCTCTCGTGTTATGATGGAACTCTTAATTTAAAAACAAATTATCCATCTTTATTGTGAAAAGACGCCATCATTTTTTACTTGTTTTGCTTGCTTTATTAAGTCTCATTGCCTTGTTTTTTTTTACAGAGGTTAAAGCTGTAGTTTTTAAGCATACACAGATTGATAGCATAGGACATTTCTGTGGCTTTTTTTGCTTGTCGTTTTTGTTAAATTACATTTTAAAATTTCCTCTTCTAATTACAGTTCTCTGCTTGACACTTTATGCTGTACTTAGTGAAGTAGGGCAATATTATTTAGGCTTTAGAAATGGTGAGTTTAGAGACGTTATTGCTGATGTTCTTGGGGTTTTAAGTTTTGCTTCTCTTCAGTACCTTTATAGTTATTATTGGCGCAAAACAGCACAATGAATATTGTCATTGTTGGCCAAGGAGCAATTGGATTATTGTTTTATCATTTTATTAGAGAGGCGATTAATAGCAATAAAAGCAGTGCTGACTCAGTTACGCTTAGGCCCTCTTATCCAATAATTAATAAACAAGACACTTATCACTTCACAGACATTAACGGTTTAACAAATAAATTCACCTTAAACTATGCCAATGAAAATAAAATTAAATCTGCTGATATTATTTTACTTGCGGTTAAGTCTTATCAAGTAAGACTAGCTTTAAGCAATCTTGCATCGCTTATTCCATCAAAAACCATCATCGTTTTATGCCATAATGGCATGGGTACGTTTGAAGAGCTCCCTATAGGGTTAACAAGAAACCACCCCATGATTACGATGCTGACAACGCATGGGTGTTTAAAAAATGCTCCGTTAAGCATCACTCATACTGGTCTAGGTCAAGTTGATTTTGGCATCATTGATATTCAATTAATTAAACAGCAGTCAAGCTTAATAAAACTTGATCAAGCCATTATTTCAAAACTAGAGCAACTATTAACGCCGGCTCGCTTTCACCACAATATCATTGAAAAGCAGTGGCTAAAATTAGCCATCAATTGTGTAATCAATCCGTTAACCGCTATTTATGATGTTACAAATGGTGTAATTAATGATAAAGAATATCAAGATATCGCTATTGCTGTCTTAGCTGAAATTGTTTTAGTGGCAAAAACTCAAGGTATTGTGTTGGAGTTAAATATACTGGTTAATATGGTGCAGAAAGTAGCTCAATCAACGAGTAAAAATAGTTCCTCAATGCGATGTGATTTAATGGATAATAAACCAACAGAAATTGATTACATCAACGGTTATATTCATCGATTAGGTCAAACAAATAACATTGACACTCCAACTAACAGTGACTTATGGCAGCAAATATCCAGACGTAAGTTAACTTAACTGTCATTCACAGTGGTTCGTTTATTTTATTGTGAATTCACTAAGCATAACTAAAATAATTATTATTTGTTTTTTGGTTGATAAACTTTGACATTCTTAAAACCGTTATCAATTAATAACAAAGCTTGAAGTTTACTCATCACTCCGTGATCACAATATAAAAAATATTCTATTGAATGATCAAGCTCGCTAAATTGACTACCTAATTTATAAAATGGTAGATGTTTAACTTCTACTCCATCAATACTCAATGGATTATTTTCTGATTCTTCAGGGCTACGTATATCGATAACAGTTGTGCCCTCAACTATGCTCTCAACCGTATCAACCGCTGTAATTTCCGTTTCAGTTGCTTGAACGATATCTCGTATATCATAAATCTTGGCGTCACTAACCACTTTATCTAAAATATCAAAATTAAAACTTTTTTCTGCGCTCTCAACATCTGACATTACGGTTTTAATACTTGTATTTTTTGGAATGACACGAGCGGATTGATTTAATTTTTTCGCAAAATATTCAATTCCAATTTCACGAGTAATATCCTTGATGTTTTTTTTATGACAAGCAATAATTGGTCTTAGAATAGGGATGTCCGTCACTCTGTCAACCACGTTTAAATTACTCAACGTTTGACTTAAAACTTGCTCTATAATTTCGCCAGTCACTAAAGCTTGAATATTACTTTTTGCTGCTATTTTTTCAGCCACACGCATCATCATACGTTTAAGTACTAAACTCGTCTGTCCATGTTCAATATTTCCTAAAAGTTCATCAATAACAGGTCCGAAATCAACAGAAAAAAACTTAACTTTATGAGATGAACCATATTTATTCCATAAATAGTAACAAAGCTGTTTGACAACAACTTCCTGAGTAGCTTCACCTAAATTGAAGAAACAATAATGGGTAAGATAACCCTTTTGGATCGCTTGATAACTGCCAACACCTGAGTCAAAGCCTTCATAAACTAATGATAGAACATCTTCTTGAGTGCCAATTGGCAAACCACTTAACCCTCTATGTGTATCGGTAACAATAAATAAGTCTTTGTTTGTTATTTCTAAATGAATAGTAATATCTGGTTTAGTTAATGACACTTTGGCTTTTTCAACGGACTCGTTTAAACCTCTAGTAACATATTGCTCAATTTGGGATGAATTAAAATCATGAGTACCCACTCTTTTAGTTTCAACACGGAAGGTTTTATTTTCAAGAATTTTTGCATACACAGCGAAGGTTTTTTCAAAGATGTCGTGAACATCAACAACATTATAATGCTTTACTTCAATAAAATAAGGTATCCCAGGAATGCATTTTAATGAATTAATTAGCAATCTACGATTATTAGGGCTATCGTTTGGTGTGTAAATATCAATGTTATCTACATTAGCACGCGTATTGACTTGCTTATCAACAAGTCGCAATAAACTTCTCACATTAGACTCTAATATTTTAATAAAACGTTTTCGCACCGGGCGATTTTTGAGTGTGATTTCAAAGGGTAATTTAACGATGAATTTCATCAGCTATAACTCGTAAATTGACTAGTTTAATATTAACAAAACTTTATGGTGGAAATTATACACCAATGGTGACTAGAGCTTACACAGTCCACCTCAAGATATCGGTTTAGGAAGGGGAAAAAGCCTTAACTGCGATGCTTGAATTAAAAAATTCATTCTTGGTTCATCATACAATAGCTATATTTGTTCTGTTATGAATTTTTTAATCTTATTATTTGATTATAGAAAAAGGTTCTGTTTTTTTAGCTTTACCTTGATTAATAGATATTTCAACACGGCGATTACGACGGCGATTACGTTCATTAATATTAGGAACTAAAGGCTTGGTATCAGCATGTCCTACCACTAGCATTCTATTGTTATCAAAGTTAGGCACTTTAATTAATTCATGTGCTATAGCAACCGCTCGCTGGCTTGATAAATCCCAATTAGAGGTAAATAGTTCTGAATTAATACCTCGATTATCGGTATGTGCTGACACCATTATTTCGCCTGGTACAGTTTTCAAAAGATCGCCAATAACTTGAATGACGGGTTTGAATTTTGGTTGTAAAAATGAGGATCCCGATGGGAAAGAGCCGTTTTCACGAATCCTAATAGTAACTTGTTGCCCTAATGATTCAAGCTCTATTGCACCGTCTTGAATTTCTTTTTCAAGTTGTTCTGCAATTTTTTTTAATAAGTCATTGACTTGCTCCTGCTCAGTTTTATCCATTTGACTTTGTGCTTGTAAAATTGTTACTGCTGACAACTGATCAGCAGTATTCTGAGATTGCCCTCCCCTAGCATCACCACGTTGTTGTTGACGACCACCTGCAGAATCTTCATCACCAGCTTGAAAAGATAGCATTTGTTGGGTCATTTCTATAGTGTGCTGTTGAATAACCTCAATAGGGGTGGGTTCAGGCTTTCCTGGACGAAATTCTTGGGCAATTATACTGGTTCCTTTGGGAATACCTTTCACTTCAATTTTGTTCTGTACACCAAAAGCAAATTTCATTGAACCTGCAATTTGTTTGAATTTTAAAACATCAATTTCAGAAAATGACAATAACAAGACAAAAAAACACATTAAAATTGCCATTAAATCAGCAAAAGTACCCATCCATTGGGCTAGTCCCGGTGGTGGACATTTACATTTTTCAGCCATAGCCGGTCCTACTCTTCTTCAGTGGTTTTCACGTTTCGTTTAGTTTCAGCCAAATAGTTTTTCAGTAACCCCTCAATCACTCTTGGGTTTTGACCATCTTGAATGCCTAAAACAGCATCAAGTACTAATTCTTGATTCATTCGCTCTTGGGCACTACGTAATTTTAATTTTGAGGCAATTGGAATAGCGATAACGTTAGCTAAAAAGGCTCCATATAATGTTGTTAATAGTGCAACAGCCATCGCAGGACCAATAGATTTTGGGTCATCCATGTTTGCTAACATTGCTACCAAACCAATAAGTGTGCCTATCATCCCCATAGCAGGCGCTATATCTGCAAGTGCCGTCATCAGACCAACGCCTCTTTCATGTCGTTCTGCTGTTAAAGAAATATCTTTTTTTAACGTACCACGAACCACATCAGCATCATGACCATCAACTAACATATCAACACCCTTTTGCATAAAAGAGTTTGATATTTCTGTTTCTTCTAATGCTAAAAAACCACCTTTCCGAGCAGCATCAGCCATATCAACTGCTTGTTCAATTAACTCTTCTGGTTTTTCTATTTTAAATACAAAGGCTTTAACAATAACTTTTCCAACACTAAAAAATTGTGCTACATCATGATTGGCTAAAACTACAAAAATAGAGCCGCCAAATACAATGAATATAGACTGTATATCAAAAAAACGATGAATTTCACCCGAAAGCAGCATTGCCACAATAAGAAAACTAATTGAACCAATCATTCCGATTATTGTTGCTAAATCCACCGACATCTCCTAAAACAACTATTTATCAAAGCTGTATTTATAAATTATTATAAGTATAAGTATAAGTATATTATTATCGCCCGCAATACCAATTTCTTAAGAGTAATTGATGATTTTTTTTCAAACCAACGAATAACACATCAAATTTAACATGCTTGATTGACCTGAGCCACAAGCTAAGGTAACTTTGCGATAAGTTTTAACTCACATCTTAAAGTAGTATGTATAAAATTATGGCTAAGAAAAAAGTAGAAAATTTAAGCTTTGAAGAATCCCTACATGAACTTGACTCTATAGTCCAAAACCTTGAACAGGGTGAGCTGAGTTTAGAGTCTTCAATGGCTCTTTTTGAACGAGGGTTAAAATTAAGCCAAGTTAGCCAATCTAAACTTCAAAATGCTGAACAAAAAATAAAAATATTGCTAGATAAAAACGGTCAAGCAGAATTATCTGACTTTGCACTTTCTAGTAATGATTCTCAGGATGTTCTTTAGTGACCACTTTAGGTAGTATTGAACAGTATCAATTACGTATTAACAAATTTCTAGAAGTAAAACTCAACCAACTTATCGTTAATGATGTTAAGTTATTAGAGGCAATGCGTTATGGTTTACTTATCGGTGGCAAAAGAATACGACCGTATCTTGCGTATATAACTGGCGAAACTCTAGGTGCCAATCTTAGTGATATTGATGGTGTTGCCGCAGCATTAGAATGTATTCATGCTTATTCACTGTTACATGACGATTTACCTGCAATGGACGATGATGATTTACGCCGTGGTAAACTTACATGCCATAAAGCTTTTGATGAAGCAACCGCTATTTTAGCTGGAGACAGTTTGCAAACCCTAGCTTTTGATATTCTAGCTAATCATATGTTTACCTCTGAGATTGCTTCAAAGCGGATTGTACTAATTCAACAACTGGTTAATGCTGCAGGTTATCAAGGTATGTGTGGCGGACAAGCGTTAGATTTGTCAGCAACCGGAAGAACGATTCCCTTGTCTCAACTTGAAACCTTACACTCTCTTAAAACGGGCGCATTATTAGAAGCATCAGTTTTAATGGCCGCCGAATGTTCAATAAAAACCACAAATAAAGACAAAAAAAATTTAACGCACTTTGCAAAATTGATGGGGTTAGCTTATCAAATAAGAGACGATATAATTGATATAACATCATCAGAAGAGGTACTGGGGAAACCAAAAGGTTCAGACCTTGCTTCTAAAAAAAGCACCTATCCTGGCTTATTAGGTTTACAGGGCGCTCAAGAAAAAGCACAATACTTATATCAAGAAGCACTTCGATCTTTAGATAATTTACCTTACAATAATCAAAATTTATCAGAGTTTGCGACCTTTATTATTAAAAGAAAACATTAGTGCTCCCTTTGAAGCAGAAATATCTATAAAAAACATAAAATAAACAATTAGAATTGGTCACACTATTATGACGATAAGCCTTGCAAACTATCCTTTATTATCTAAAATCAATTTACCTGCTGACTTGCGGGCACTAAGTCAGGATGATCTCATCAGTGTTAGTAATGAATTACGCTGTTATTTACTAAATTCAGTCAGTAAAAGTAGTGGCCATTTCGCTTCAGGCTTAGGTACAATTGAACTTACTGTTGCCCTTCATTATATTTATAATACCCCTTCTGATAATTTAATCTGGGATGTAGGACATCAAGCTTACCCTCATAAAATATTAACTGGCCGTCGTGACCGCCTTAATACTATTCGTCAAAAAGACGGGTTACATCCTTTTCCTTGGCGTGGCGAGAGTGAATACGACACCCTAAGTGTTGGTCATTCAAGCACCTCAATATCTGCGGCTTTAGGTTTAGCTGTTGCTGCTGAAAAGGAAGGTAAAAATCGTAAAACTGTTGCCGTTATTGGTGATGGTGCGATGACAGCAGGTATGGCCTTTGAAGCGTTAAATCATGCCGGTGATATTAAAAAAGATATGTTAGTTATCCTTAATGATAATGACATGTCAATTTCAGAAAATGTAGGTGCGTTAAACCAACATTTTGCTAAGGTGTTATCAAGTAGTGTTTTTGCTAGCTTACGTGAGGGTAGTAAACGCATTTTAAGTAATATCCCACCAATTAAAGAATTGGCCAGTCGCGCAGAAGAACACTTAAAAGGCATGGTTGTACCTAGTACCTTTTTTGAGGAACTTGGCTTTAATTATATTGGACCAATTGATGGCCATGATGTTAATGGATTAGTTAATACTATTAAGAATATGAGTCATTTAAAAGGGCCACAACTGCTTCATGTCATAACCACTAAAGGTAAGGGTTATCAAGCAGCAGAACAAGATCCCATTAAATACCATGCTGTACCAAAATTTAATCCCGAGGAAACGGGTTTACCTAAAAAAGCACCGAGTTTACCAAGTTACTCTCAAATATTTGGTGACTGGTTATGTAAAACAGCCTCTGTTGATAAAAAATTAATAGCAGTGACACCTGCCATGGCCGAAGGCTCTGGCATGGTCGAATTTAGCAAAAGGTTTCCAGATCAATACTATGATGTTGCTATTGCCGAACAACATGCTGTGACCTACGCAGCAGGCTTGGCTATTGGCGGACTAAATCCCGTTGTAGCTATTTATTCAAGTTTTTTACAACGCGGTTATGATCAACTGATCCACGATATTGCTATCCAAAACCTTCCTGTTATGTTTGCAATAGACCGTGCAGGCATTGTCGGTGCCGATGGCGCAACTCATCAAGGAGCATTTGATCTAAGTTACCTTAGATGCATCCCAAATCTGACAATTATGGCGCCTTCTGATGAAAGTGAATGCCAACTCATGTTAACCACTGGCCATCAACTTAAGACACCGAGTGTGGTGCGATACCCTCGTGGCAATGGAACGGGACAAAAGCTTCCTCAAATTAAGGACACTATAGAGATTGGTAAAGCCGTTACCAAATACCAAGGTAAAGGTGTTGCTTTACTGAGTTTTGGACCAATACTAGCGGAAGTTAAAAAAGTGGGTAAAAAGCTTGGTGCTACGGTTGTTGATATGCGTTTTATCAAACCACTTGATGTTGATTTACTCAGAAGTATCGCTCAAAGTCATCAAACAATAGTGACAATTGAAGATAATGCTATCGCTGGTGGCGCAGGTTCAGGCGTTAATGAATACATCCTTAATAATGGAATTTCCGTTAAAGTACTTAATATTGGTTTACCTGATCAATTTATTAAACACGGTACTCAAGAGGAAATACATCAGGAACTTGGACTAGATTATCAAGGTATTATAAATAAAGTCAGTGCTTTTATTTTATAGTGATTTTACACATTATCTAGGCTAAAAACATTTAACTTAGATAGGCTCAAATACCGTCTTTTATAAAACTCGTTTACCCTTGTCTACTTATACAAACGCTACCTAAGTAGCATTTGTATAACATCTAAATTATTATGTTCTTCAGCTTCAGGCTATTCAGCAATATATTCCACAACTTCCAAACCAAAACCAGATAACGAATGATATTTGGCTTGCGAGCTTAATAAGCGCATTTTACTGACACCTAAGTTTGATAAAATTTGTGAGCCAACACCAACATTACGTGAGCCAACATGTCGTTTAACGTCATTAACCACTTCACCAGCATCTATTTTCGCGTATTTCTCTACTTGATCAATTAACTCTAATGGCGATTCATGTTTACCCAGCAGTACTAATACACCACCCTCTTTACCGATTCTCTCTAAAGCATCAGCAATTGGCCATTTGGCAACACTCTCACGTTGACTAAAAAGTAAATCCCTAAAGGTATTTTCCAAGTGCACACGAACTAATATCGGTTCTTCTGCGTTGATCTCACCTTTGGTTAGAGCAAAATGTGCTTGTCCATCAATGGTATCTTTAAATATAGTTAAATCAAATTCACCAAAGGCAGTAGGTAGCTTACACTGAGAAATGCGTTGTATGGTTGTTTCGTTAGCGTTACGATATTCAATTAAATCGGCAATGGTGCCCATTTTTACATTATGTTTGTCCGCGATAACCTCTAAATCTGGACGCCTCGCCATGGTCCCGTCTTCATTTAAAATCTCAACAATGACGGATGCAGGTTCAAGACCAGCTAACCTTGCTAAGTCAACACCCGCCTCAGTATGACCCGCGCGGTTTAAAACACCACCGTCTTTTGCAATCAACGGAAAAATATGGCCTGGTTGTACAATACTTAAATGTGTCGCATCCTTGGCGACAGCAGCTAAAATAGTAGTTGCTCTATCACCTGCTGATATTCCTGTGGTAACACCCTGTGCGGCCTCAATTGACACCGTAAAATTAGTACTGAACTGAGCATCGTTTTTTTCAACCATTAACGGCAATTTTAACTGGTGACACTTTTCAACTGTCATTGGCATACAAATCAATCCACGACCATGAGTTGCCATAAAGTTAATAGCCTCAGGCGTAATTTTTTCTGCTGCCATAATAAAGTCACCTTCATTTTCACGGTCTTCGTCATCCATTAATATAACCATTTTACCTAATGCGATATCTTCGATGATTTCTTTGGGAGTACTTAATTTCATGTTGACCTCTAATACTTGAAAATTTTATATTTTTACTATTAAGTTTAAAACTTATTAGCTAATTATTTTATAAAACCACTTTTCATTAACAAAGCTTCAGTGATGGTCGAGCCTTTGTTACCTATTTTTGGTGATTTATTCATTAATAGGCGTTCAAGATAGCGAGCGATAACATCAACCTCTATATTAACTTTAGTGCCTACTTGATAATTTGTGCTAATAGTTTGCTCTGTACTATGAGGTACGATGGTTAAGCGAAATTTTCCACCGTCACTGCTATCTTTCAAACTATTCACTGTGAGGCTTATACCATCAATTGTTACCGAACCTTTTTCACTAATATAAGGCGCTAAATTAGCCGGCATTGACACCCAATATTCAATGCTATTACCGTTATGGCTAATAGACTCGATCTGAGCGACACCATCAACATGACCTGATACGATATGACCACCAAACCTTGTGGTTGGTAACATCGCTTTTTCTAAATTAACTTGTTGACCCAGTTGATAATCGCCAAATCCCGAACGTTTCAAGGTTTCAGTTGAAACATCTGCACTATAACTGGCCTCATTAAAAGCGACTACTGTCAGGCAAATACCATTAGTAGCAATAGAGTCGCCAAGCTTAACATCACTCATATCAAGCTTGCCACAACCAACCTCTAATCGAGCACCTTGCTCGTTTATATTAATGGCGTTAATGGTGCCAATGGCTTCAATTATTCCAGTAAACATAAGACTTATTCGCTTTCAGTAATTTTAAAGGTGGCGGTAATTCTAATGTCAGGTCCCACCATAGTGACATCATTGATCGATAATTTTTTTGCTGAGCTTAATTTATTAATACTAGGTAATTGTACTAAACTTTTACCCTCACCCCCCATCAATTTAGGTGCTTGGAACAAAATAAGCTCATTCACTAAATTTTGTTCGATAAACGCGCCAGCTAATTGACCTCCAGACTCAATTAATACGTCATTTAAACTACGCTTAGCTAATAAAATTAATAGTTCAGCTAAATTTACTTTCTCTTCGCCAGCTTCATTTTCAATACTAGAACACTCTAGTTGTTCGACAAAATGAGGCCATAGGGTTACGTCTTTCATCTTTGTTCGAATTAATAGAATTGGTGATTCTAGCTCAAATAATGCGAGGTCAGGTGTTAAACGGTTTTTTGAGTCAATGATCACTCGAATAGGTTGCCTTAACTGCTCTTCAGAAAAATATTTTTGAAGCTCACCAAGTTCTTGATAACGAACATTCATCCTAGCATCATCGGTTAATACTGAATCAGCACCTGTGATTACTGCACAGCTTTGCGCTCGCAATTTTTGCACGTTTTTTCTAGCTTCTGGTGAGGTAATCCACTTACTTTCTCCATTGGCCATTGCCGTTTTCCCATCAAGACTTGCGGCCAATTTACAACGGATATAAGGCAGCCCAGTGCTCATTAAACTGATAAAACCTTTATTAAGTGCCATAGCATCGGCTTCAAGTAAACCCGTTGAGGTACTAATACCTGCTTCTTCAAGCATGTTAATACCTTTACCTGAAACTTTAGGATTGGGATCAACCATGGCAATAACCACATGTTTAATGCCTGCTGCAATAAATCCACTCGCACAAGGCGGGGTTTGGCCAAAATGACTACAAGGTTCTAATGTCACATAAGCAGTTGCCCCTCGAGGGCTTTGCTTTGATTGACGACATGCGAATAAAGCGTTAACTTCTGCATGACCACAACCCGATTTTTGATGAAAACCTTCACCAATAATTTGATCATTTTTAACTAAAACACAACCAACACGAGGATTAGGCGATGTCGTGTAATGGCCTTGTTTAGCCAACGATATTGCCCGTTGCATGTAAAGATGATCTTGTTTACTAAATACCGTCACTTACTCTTTACCTTTTTTTCTTTGTTTACCATTGATTTTTTCACCGCCTAAACGGGCAATCTCTTCACCAAACTCACGAATATCCTCGAAAGAACGATAAACTGAAGCAAAGCGCACATAAGCCACTTTGTCTAATTCTTTGAGTTGTTCCATAATCAAATTACCAAGCATTTCACTGGTCACTTCACGTTCACCTGTTGCTCTTAATTGTGATTTAATCGTATTGATTGATAATTCAACTTGTTCTGTACTGACCGGTCTTTTTTCTAGAGCGCGTAATAAGCCATTACTCATCTTTACTTCGTTAAAAGGTTCTCTTGATCCATCACGTTTTACAATACGAGGCATAACTAACTCAGCGGATTCAAAGGTAGTGAATCGTTCATGACAGCCTAAACATTCTCTGCGTCGACGTACCTGATGACCCGCGGAGACTAATCGAGAATCAATAACTTTCGTATCATCTGTTGAACAAAATGGGCAATACATTAATTCACCTTTACATTGTTTATTGGCTGTGCAATTTTTCAATTCTTAAAAACGAAAAATGGCCGCTTACTGCGACCATTTTAATGTAAAACAAGATGTTAATCTAAATTAACTTGTTTTATTTCTACTATTCATCAAACAAGTGAAGCATTATCTACTTTTGATAAACAGGAAAGCGACCGCAAAGCTCGCCCACTTTAGCTTTAACCGTTTCAATGACATCTTCGTTGCTAATATCGTCTAAAATATCACAAATCCAGCCAGTTAACGCTTGAGTTTCTTCGATACCAAAACCACGACGAGTAATTGCTGGAGTACCTAAACGTAAGCCAGAAGTAACAAACGGAGAACGTGGATCGTTTGGTACTGAATTTTTATTGACTGTAATATGAGCATTACCTAATGCCGCATCAGCATCTTTACCCGTGATATCTTTATCAATTAGATCAAGAAGCAATAAGTGGTTTTCTGTACCGTTTGATACCACTTTATAACCACGTTGTTGAAGAACAGCAACCATAGCTTTAGCATTGGCTAACACGTTTTGTTGATATACTTTAAATTCAGGAGCTAATGCTTCTTTAAATGCTACTGCTTTAGCGGCAATAATGTGCATTAAGGGGCCACCTTGACCACCAGGGAAAACTGCGCTGTTTAATTTTTTATAGATAGCTTCATCATTACAACCAGAAACAATTAAACCACCACGTGGGCCAGCTAATGTTTTGTGAGTGGTCGTAGCGACAACGTGAGCATGTGGAACTGGATTAGGATATAAACCAGCAGCAACTAAACCCGCAACATGAGCCATATCAACAAAGAAGTACGCGCCAATATTATCAGCAATTTTACGCATACGTGCCCAATCTACAATGCCAGAAAAGGCAGAGAAACCACCAATAATCATTTCAGGTTTATGCTCATTGGCTAAACGTTCAAGTTCATCATAGTCAATATCACCAGTTTCAGGGTGCAAACCGTATTGAAACGCCTCGTATGACTTGCCAGAAAAATTCACATGTGAGCCATGTGTTAGGTGGCCACCGTGAGCTAAACTCATTCCCAGTATTTTTCCACCGGGGGTAACAAGTGCTTGAAAAACAGCAGCATTGGCCTGAGAACCGGCATGTGGTTGAACGTTCGCATAGGTTGCACCAAATAACTCTTTAGCACGGTCGATAGCTAATTGCTCAGCAATATCAACGTATTCACAACCACCGTAGTAACGTTTACCCGGATAACCTTCAGCATATTTATTAGTTAGTTGAGAACCTTGTGCTTCAAGAACGCGGGGGCTACAGTAATTTTCAGAAGCAATTAGTTCGATATGCTCTTCTTGACGAACAGTTTCTTTTGTCATTGCCTGATAAAGTTCTGGATCAAAATTAGCAATAGTCATATCACGTGTATACATGGTTTTTTCCTCAAGTGGTCAGCGCTAATGCTGCGTATCAGATTAAAATTAGCACGAGTGCAAAAAAATTGTGTAAGAATAATGAAGCATATATTGCCTTAATTTGGCTTTGGTGTATAGATATAACCCGCTATGTCTTAGCTCAAATAGCAATGTATTATGCAGTAATAAAATTTACTGCGAACATCAAATTACGACCAGTGAGAATATAGCCAACTAAAACCATAAGTTCAACAAATTTAATTCAATATAACCATATATATTCAAAATTTTATACAAAATATAACAAGCAGGTCATTAATCATTTCGAAAATCAACATTTTAACTGCATGGTGTTTTTATTTATATTGACGAGATATCATGAGTAATTAGCTACATAAATAAAAATCCCATTCGAAAATCATCAGCTATTTTATACCCGTAACACTCATAAAAAAAGTCAACAAGGACATTACCAACAAAGCTTGGTAGAGCAGACCAGTCAGTTAAATCAATATATTGATATGCTGGATTTATGTCAAAACCTATAATAAGTGAGGGACTAATTTTTAATGCTTTGTTATTCACTGGTTAAAGTATGGGTAACCTCTTACGTGAATAAGTTTAGTTTGAGTTAACCAGTGGTTTATATAATGATTAAAAGTCAGTGGCTAGCTCATGACTTTACTAACTTACATTGAGTTTAATAATTAACTTAGTGCTAACACAACTTTTTCAGATTGTAATTTTTTCGCCATAGCTAATACTAATACTATCGTCATAGTAAGAGTGACCGCTCCAGTGAAAAACAATAGATTCCAACTGACCGGTAAGCCTTTAAATAAGTCTTCCATAATTAACGACTGACCAGAAACGGGTAACCAGTCTAACCATTTTGGCCGATCATCCATCATCATCGTTACAAAAGGCACCATGGCGGGTATAAAAATGATCATAGACACCATCGACTGTGCTTCTTTAAAGTTTTTTGACTGAAAGGCGACAAATAATTGCAGTGCTGAAGCAAAAAAACAGATGGGAATTAGCAATAACAACAAAGCACTAATGGTATAGCCATCTAAGCTAAAGCTTGCACCAATTTTAGTTAAATCGATAAAGCTAACCGCAAAACTTGTAAGTGTCAGGGTTAAAATAACACCAAGAACCGCGATTAAACTGGCACTGGTCAGTTTAGCTAACACAATTTTAACGGTACTTACCGGTTGGCATAATAACATTTCTAACACGTTACGTTCACGCTCCCCCGCACTCGAGTCAATAGCTACTGGCAGCCCTGACATAAAGGCGGCCATTAATAAATAAAGCCCTAACATCATAGAGATAATCATCGCATTACTATTAGGCATAGCGGTATTTTGCTCAATAATTTTGATGGGTTGTAATAGACGAACATCAATACCGCGAACGAGTAAACGCTTATAACCAATTGACTGGGCATACGCCCTAATTTTATCTTTAATACGGCTAATAGGCGATATCATTGCTTTATCGCTGTAATCTGTATTGAGAATAAGTTCAATCGACTTACCATCAAGCATATCTTGATTAAACGTCTTGGGAATGGTCAATTTTACATCGCGCTCATCCCACATGACTTTTTCATCATCAGGCACTTGTGTAAATGATAATATATTTTCATCCTTTAAGTGCTTGATTAATTTGGGCGCAAACTCAGCACCATTAATTTTGACGTAAACTTCAGGCGTTTCAATTATTTCGTTGATCATGACTTTTGACATAGTAAAAATCATCACTGGCGCCATAACCGCCATCATTAAGGCCATCATTAAGGCACGTCTATCGCGAAACGCTTCTTTTAATTCTTTTGTTAATAACGCTTTAAACTGGATCATGCGGCCACCCCTTCGTCTGAGCCAATAATTTTAACAAAGGCTTCTTCTAAATGGCTTTCACCGGCAAGTGCACATAATTCTGCGGGCGTTCCTTGAGCGGCTAATTTTCCATTGGCAACAATAATAACGCGATCACATAACGCCGCAACTTCTTGCATCACGTGAGATGAGAATAAAATGCAATGACCTTTTTCTCTAAAACGTGCCAAATAATTACGTAAGACACGCGTGCTCATCACATCTAATCCACGAGTAGGCTCATCAAGCACAAAGTTTTTTGGCTGATGGACAAGTGCTTGCGCAAGGGTAACTTTCATTCGTTGGCCTTGAGAAAAGCCGGCTGTTTTACGATGTGCTAACTCTGTCATTTCTAAATCACGTATAACTGTTTCAATAGCTTGATGTTTAGCCGCACCTTGTAAGCCATGTAAACTGGCAAAATAATCTATTTGCTCATAGGCCGTTAAGCGCTCATACAAGCCAAATTTATCGGGAAATATCCCTAACTCTTTTCGCGCAAGTAACGGGTTTTTAACCACGTTAATACCGTCAATACTTGCATAACCACTATCGGCTTTTAATAAGCCATATAGCGAACGTAAACAAGTAGTTTTACCCGCACCATTTGGCCCTAATATTCCGGTAATTTCACCGTCATTTGCAGTAAATGATAAACCGTCTAAAGCGATTACTCGGTTTTTTTTACCTTTTTTATCACCAGAAAAAGTTTTACGTAAGTTATTTACTTCAATCATTACTTATCTCCTTTACTTTTTCTTCTGTTAAGATATTACCGCCATTTAAGCTGGTCATAAACGATTCTACTGGCACATTTTTTAAACACGTTTCGTCTAATTTTTTTGGCGTTAACCTTGATAAAAACTCATTAATTATTAACACCCCACAAGTACCAGTACTCGTAGCAACATTATGAGAAACATTATCGACAACAATATGATGACTGTTTGGGATAGTCGCCGCTGAAAAGTCACCGTTACTTGGAGGGGTTACGGGATCAAGACCACCTGATAAAATCAACGTGGGAATATCAGCAGTAACGGCTTGGTAAAACGTTTCACTCGGACGGTATTTTGGCCATATGCCACAGACTTTTTTAAAGGCTAATTGGCTATTATCGCCACCAAAACTGTTATTCGCGTCTTTAGCTGACATCTGTTCTGTGATTTTTGGAAAGTCTTCATTACAGGTAATATTAAACAGCAAACCCGTATACACCATTTGTACTCCATCAGTGATAGCAATCAACCCAGCTAACGGCATATAATTTTTCAAATAGGCTTGATGAATAATCAAAGGGATTAAATTCCGTGAAGGAACTGAATAAAGCTGCTGAATGATCAGACCAAGTATTTTGCTTTTACTAATGACAAATTCTGTATTAGTACCCAAACGTGGATGGGGAATGTTAATAGTTACAGGCTTGTCTCCTAATCGGGCCATTAGCTGTTCAAATTCGTCAGCTAAATTAGGATAAGCATTATTGCAGGCTTCTTCTTGCTGACAATGTTCAAGTAGAAGATTGAAAGACTGGGCTGAACTTTGACCAAACAAACCGATGGGCACTTCAATAGGGCCTACACTGTCGAGTACGACACTTCGCAATGACTCAGGGAACATCCGCATATAAACCAAACCTGCACGGGTACCATATGAGCCACCATAAATATTGATTTGTTGGTGACCCAAAGCTTCGCGCACCGCATCAAAGTCACGAATAGCATTTTCAGAATTATATTGACTTAAATCACCAGTAAACTCAGCAATACAGTCTGTAATTTCTTGTTCAGAAAAATCCTCTGGGATTATTTGATAGACATTCTGATCAACTGAGATTTCTTTACACTCTAAAGCGTGAGACTTACCCGTACCACGTTGATCAACCAGAATAATATCTCGTGTTTTTCTAATTTCATTAAAGGCTATACGCAAACCCGCAGCTAATTCAACTGCTGCTTGTCCCGGGCCGCCGGCTAAAAACATTAAAGGTGTATTATTATCACTATTATCAATAGCAGGTAAAATAGCAAAATTAATTGATATTTGAGCGCCATTTTTAAGGCTGTAATTTTCAGGTACTGTTAGATGGCCGCACTTAACTTGTTCTTTTATACCATCTAGATGACAGTCTTTAAGGACTAACTTATTTTGTGGTATGAGGCTAACTTGAACTTTATTATTATCGGTACTGCTTGCTATGGTTAAGTTACTAATAGAGAGCACACTCACCACTAATAACTGTTGTAAAAATGTATTCATTAAACCTTCCTTTAAAATTAATCCCTAACCTATTCTTTTTTTTAAGCGTTTTATTACAAAACATTTAAATTTATTAAGCTTTTCTAATGAGTAACAAAGGATAAACACTGCTTTATTAATGGCTTAAAAATAAATATTTAATTATCGCATATCTGGTCAATAAAAACTCTTAATGAGCCTATAAATATAAATAACTAGCTCACACGTATTGAAACGGCTAAACATATTAATAAAAATGAAAATAAATCATTCCAAATTTATGCAATAAGCGATATGGTTTAACTATAAGTTTTCACCTAAACATCTAAGGAAATAATATGGAAATAAACCAATGGGTAGATGAGCTATTTGAAGTGTTCGATGAAGATAAAGATGGTGTAATAAACCGTAGTGAATTTGTTGAATTGATTGATGTGCTGTTACAAGACAAAGGTTTACGTATGTGTGAAACTATCTTTAACCGTTTTGATAAAAACCATGATAATTCCATTTCTAAAGATGAACTTAAAGAAATGGTTATTGACCTCGCTTTGTAGATTTTGTATCTGTAGTACTCAGCCCTATTGAGTGCTACATTTTATCTTCTATTACCTCCTTATTTAATATAAATATTAACCATGCTCCCCTCCATTTAATTATGTTAAACACTTAAGACAGCCATCGGTATTGAATTAATTATTGCAGTGAAGTAACAGAGTAGTGATATTTTGTTCTAAAAACCGATATACATATGATTTAAACTTTTTTATTTAGCCGAAATTTATATTATTGAGCGTAATTAACAGGAAAATCATCGTAACACATTAAAATATAAATGTTTTTTATAAATATGTCTCTAAATAGCTTAGCGCCTTATTTTCTATTTTTAAGAACTATTATATTACTTACATTAAACTAATATATAGCGGATGAGCTTAAAACATTGATCCGAGCTTACTAAGCCAATCGGACCTTAATATTGAACAAGATCCTTCAATTCATATTTAAAAGTATGTGTACAACCTTACCATATCAACAAAACTAATGAATAAAGTCCATATAAGGAGTAACAGAAGAGGCTAATGAAATACGAAATTGTACAGACGGGTCAAAAAATCAATCAAACTATAAAAAAGGCTTACAATTCCTTGTAAGCCTTTTTTAAATTTATGGTGCCCCGACCCGGATTTGAACCAGGGACACGAGGATTTTCAATCCTCTGCTCTACCAACTGAGCTATCGGGGCACTATTCGAGATATCAAAAATAACTTGATTTTTCAAAGAGCGCGTATCATATCGGTAAATTTTATGACTCGCAACCGTTTTTAATTAAAATAAATGTAAATAAAACTTTTGAAAATTACAACTCAAAATCTTCAAAATCAAGGTTTGCTCCACTCTCTACTTTCGATTTTATTGGAGGGTCTAGTAACGAAGTTTGTAAAAGCGCTAATGAATCCATCTCGCTAGTTGTGTTAATTATTTTAGTTTTAATTAAACTGTCTTTGCGATTTTTACGTTGCTTACAACGCTTAATGACTTTTTGTTTATCATCAGAGGTGAAATTGATCCAATTAAGTCTTTCGTCACGTTTTCGAAAACAGCCTAAACACAAGCCTTTATCGTCAGTTTGACAAACGCTAACACAAGGACTTGGGACATCGAAAAACTCTAATTGCATAAAATTCCGTATACTCAATTTCAAGTAAACTCATTAATCTTTTTGTATAAAACAAAAGTTGCGGTAATATGTAGTATACCTTACCACCGCAATATTATCATATGTCGATAATATTTGAATTATTCTAGCGTATCAGTCGCAATATGATAATCAGGGTCAATGACGTTAACTTCAACCAAATCACCCGCTTTTTTAAGCAGCGTCTGACACTCTTGACTCAAGTGTTTTAGGTGCAATACTTTTCCTTTTGATAAATAACGCTCAGCTAAAGTATCAATAGCTTCAATGGCAGAGTGGTCGGCAACACGTGAACGTTTAAATTCAATCGTAATATCATCACTATCATTCTCTATATCAAATTGTTCTAAAAAATTAGACACTGAACCAAAAAATATTGGCCCAGTGACTTCATAAATAGTATACCCATTTTCATCAGTACTACGTGCAACAATAATATGTTTAGCATGTTCCCATGCAAATACCAATGCAGAAACAATAACGCCGACCACCACTGCAATAGCTAAATCAGAAATAACAGTAACACCGGATACAAGGATAATAACAAAAGCGTCGGCTTTAGGAACTTTGCCTAGTATTCTAAAGCTTGACCATTCAAATGTACCAATCACCACGATAAACATCACACCAACTAATGCGGCTAATGGGATTTGCTCAATTAAACCAGAAGCAAAAAGAATAAAACCTAATAAGGCAAGCGCAGCGGTAATACCTGATGCTCGGCCTCGACCGCCAGAATTAACGTTGATCATTGATTGACCAATCATCGCACACCCCCCCATACCACCAAAGAAACCGGTAACGGTATTAGCCGCACCTTGGGCAATACATTCTTTGTTGCCACGGCCACGAGTACCAGTAAGTTCATCGATTAACGTTAATGTTAATAATGACTCTATCAAGCCGATAGCAGCAAGTACTAAAGCAAAAGGGAATATAATTTTTAAGGTCGTAAAATCAAACGGTACCTCTGGGATGTTAAAGGTGGGTAATCCACCGGCAATTGAGGCGATGTCACCAACTAATCGTGTGTCTAAATTTGTACCCAGCACTAAAAAAGAAACCGTTACGATAGCCACTAAGGTTGATGGAACCGCTTTCGTTAATTTTGGAAAAAAATGAATTATAGCCATAGTTAAGATAATTAATCCCGCCATGGTATAAAGCGGTGTACCTACCATCCATTCTAATTCACCTGCAGCATTAGGCTCTTTAAACTGTCCTAATTGTGCAAGAAATATAACTATAGCCAAGCCGTTAACAAAACCCAACATGACCGGATGTGGTACCAGTCGAATAAATTTCCCGAGTTTAAAGACCCCCGCTAGAATTTGCAGCAAACCTGTAAGAACAACAGTAGCAAATAAATATTGCACACCATGAATAGCAACTAAACTGACTAGCACTACCGCCATGGCACCAGTAGCACCTGAAATCATCCCTGGTCGGCCACCAAAGATAGATGTTATAAGACCAACTATAAAGGCTGCATATAAACCAACTAAGGGGTCAACACCAGCTACAAAAGCAAATGCTACGGCTTCCGGAACTAAGGCCAAGGCAACGGTAAATCCTGAAAGTACATCATTTTTCAGGTTCGACACTTTACTTGCGTGTATTTCAAACATTGTTTTCTCACGTTTATTAAGCAATTAGTGCTTTAGGGATTAAATGAAGTAAATTAAGTATTTCACGCTAGAGCAAGAATAAGATAGCTGTTGGAAAAAGCTCAATTTAAAGTAAATTAGTGGAGGTTAATGCGCGGGAATAGTATAGAGTTGTCAAAAGGATGTCAATAGGGGGTGTTTTCAACGCAAAAAAAAACACCCTTTATCCAATTGATTTTAATAGGTTTTTTCTATGCTCTCATACGTTCACGTTGTTGTAAAGACGCTTTAATTACATCGCGAGAGTATAATATATGACTTTTTAATACCGCAACAGCACCTTCTATATCACGAGCTTTACACTTATTTAACAACTCTGCGTGCTGCTCATCTGCTTTTTCTAAGCCACCAGACCCTAGTATATGCATACGGATAAAGCGGTCTGCATTTTTATTTAAGATGTCGACTAAGTATTGAGTTTGCGGTCTTGATGCACCAGAATATAAGCAAGTATGAAAATTGTTGTTTAATTTACTCCA
>Ga0307488_10000326_pt1 | contig 38302 bp, 36 predicted proteins | sample SB02metaG_FD_202248 | JGI IMG/M metagenome (GOLD analysis project Ga0307488, IMG submission 202248) | Sea-ice brine microbial communities from Beaufort Sea near Barrow, Alaska, United States - SB 0.2 | ecosystem: Environmental > Aquatic > Marine > Coastal | place: USA: Alaska | collected... | reverse complement strand
CAGTGATGAATATGGTGTGATCCGCCATGTCATGAATCTGGAAGCCGTTAATACCTATGAAGGTACTCATGATGTTCATGCGCTGATTTTAGGGCGTGCCATCACTGATATTCAGGCTTTTTATTAACCATTAGCGTAATCGCGCACATTAACCTTGTTCATTGAAGCCGTCTTAGTGCGGCTTCGCATTTCTGCCCAAACGTCACAAATTAACCTTCCACCCTTGCGTAATCAGACCTTCCTTTATTTTAAATTTATTGAATTACGAGCATTATGTAGGCGAGATTATAAGGTGTTAATCTGCAAATCGAATTTCAATTTGTGAGGGTACCGACTTATGACACAAACCCAATAATATAAGCGTAAACTGACTGACCTCATCCATTATCTGTGACTATCTAAACCGAGCACAATCGCAGAGATTTTATGGCGAGGACTACCCAGTGCAAATGGGTAAAATCGAAATAGTAATACATGCGGGTGTTTGTTGTGTAAGTGTTTTTGTGCAAGTTATTGAAGATTAAACCAATGACGCCTTAATGTCAGTCGCGCTACAATCCATCACTTACAGCGGTTAAACAACCGCTATTAGCCTACATAGAATCCCATAAATTGCACAAACCTGCGGTGATTGGTCATAGTTTGGATGGCTTTATGAGTTTTTGGTTGTCGTCTAATGCTCCGACGAAAATTGGCCTGATTGTCCCGGTTGATGGCTTACCTTTTATCGGCCAGTGTTTACTCACACCAATTCATCAAGCGTTGCGAGTTTGGTTGGCAAGCACAGCAGATAAAAATATGTACAGTAAACATGTATCAACAACAACTTATTGACCAAGCTCACTATGGTTTATCTATACAAGCCAGCAGTGATGAGTCCAAGGCAAATGTGATGAGCATGGTACAAACATCAGATCCAAAAACGGTTGGCAAAGCGATCTATACATTAATCAGCCATGATGTAAGACAAGATATTGCTCAGATCCCATCAGCTGTTTTATTGTTAGGTGCATCAGGAGGATTTAGCACAAATGACCAAAATAGCTATGCAAACATTGTATGCGCAACAACTACAGACCTTGCTTAGTGCGCAATTACTTATGAATACACATTCTCGACATCTTATTATCTAATCAATTAAAAACATCACGATTTCAACCGCAATTAAAATGATAATAATCCATTCCAAAAACGATGAATGTTTATGATTTTGCTCTGCAGCCAGCATTTCATGTAATTCATTGATGGTGGCAAGCTTCATAGTCAGTAGTTCGACCCGAGGCTTTAAGTCCAAATATTTACTTACCGTAAGATATTTTTGCTCTTGCTCTGGGTATTCCCAGAAAAATTCAGGTGTATCCAGTAAATTAAAGTGCAATAAAATGTCACTCTTGGTACTGAACAATGCCCCTCGTAACATCGACAGCTTTTTTCGGCTTAAAGGAATTTTCCCCGTTTTTGCTAAGGTGTGGGATAGATAAGCATTGTCTTTGATAGTACGTTCAGCCATTACTTCAAACCTACCTAATTTGGCTGACTGAGCCAGCGCATGACTGACTGCCAATAACGTCATAGTTTTGTTGTCGGGTAAGGTGAGCGTGTCGTCAATCATGGAGACTGAAGCATTTTCTATTATTTTAAAGTGAAACCGTTCGGTATCTTTTTGTAAGCTTGTTTCACTGACATGCTCTTGAACCATATTCAGTAATTGTGACTTTTTACTGTCAATTATTCCCCAGCTTATGGCTACCCCATAGTCAAAGATATACATTTGCCCTTTGGGCGTATTGATACTTAATACATCGCGAAAACGTTTTACAAAATATATTTTAGAAATCTGTTCGTTAAGTAAATCCAAACGAATAGTATTACCTAGCAGGGAGACTTCAACATCATTAGTAGTGAAGGTAATAGTCATATGTTACTCCTTGACAACAATTCTGATATCACGATGGCCGTGCGTAATTTAGTTTTTCCGTAACTAGATAATTTTACAAAATCTTCTAAGGCTATCGGAATATGTTGGCAGTCAAACCCCGTCGCATGGTCTTCAGGTACACTAGGGTCATGAAGGTAAAGACATTCGTCATCTATCGCTGTAATGGTTATCCAGTGGGGAACCTTATAGCCATCCATTTGGTATGTGCTAATAAGCGTGAGCACTTTGCTGCCATTGCTGAGTGCTGTTTTTAACGTTTGTAAGTCAAAGTCTTCAAACATAATGGGTATGTTTTCTTGAAGCGCCCTTGCGTGAAATTGATTCTCAACTAACTCAATGGTTGTTTTCTTCACTTCTTGGCGGACACCAGACGTAAACAGGGGTAGGGTGTTATTAATAAACACCTTGACTTCAAAACCTCTTTTTTTCGCGGCCAACGCTAAGCCTATGGGGTGGCAGCCGCCATGGCCAGCCATCATAAAAATAGTGGTGGCTTCACGCCAAAGATCTAACTCTAAAGCCTGATCCATTAAAAGTGTATTAGATAAACTATTCATCGCCATCATCAATGCAGCTGGGCCACAGGTAAAGTCTGTAGTTTGGGCATACCAAGGGTACGAAGGTAATCTGTTAAACTGTGCAGCCTGACGTATAGCTTTTTGCATTCTAAAGGCATCACCATTATTTTCGTAATAGTGTTCGTAATCGCCAAATATCTTGTAGCCCATCGACTGGTATAGACTTATAGCGCGTTGATTGGTTTTTTCAACTTCTAACCTGAGGAATAACTTACCTGTCGCTACGGTTTTGTTTTCCAGAGCGAGAAGTAACCGTCGACCGATACCTTTGCCTTCAATATTTTGGTCAACGGCGATTGAATATAACCTCGCCAAACGTGTGCCTTTGCGCATGATAACCAAACCATAAGCTGCAATTTGGCCGTGACATTCAGCTACTAAAAACACTCGGTGAGTCGACTTAATCCAATACGAAAAGCTGCGCTTGCTCAATCTGTCGGTAGCAAAGCAGCGTTTTTCTAAAGCGAACAGTTGTGTCAGGTCTGCCGAAATAACTTCACGGATTTCTATATTCTGTAAGCTAGCCATACTGTTATCGGTGATGGCAGAAGCAGCCATCATTAGCGGCCTCTTTGTTCAAGACGATTGGCAAACTCTTGCATAATTTGCATGTATAACTCGTAGCCAAGATAACGGTCTTCTACACCATGTTCGATGCTGGGGTTATCGTTTACTTCAATCACATACACTTTGTCACCCAGTTGCTTTAAATCCACACCGTATAAACTGCTACCAATAAAGGAGCAGGCTTTGACCGCCGTTTCTAATACTTGGCGCGGTACTTCAAAGGTGGCCATGGTTTCAAAGTTACCAGTCGAAAAGTGCTTGGCCCCATGGTTATAGATCTGCCAGTGATTTCTAGCCATGTGATATCGACAGGCGTAAATAGCGCGACCATTTAGCACCCCAATTCGCCAGTCATATTCGGTGTATAAATATTCCTGTACCAAGATAATGGCTGAGTCGGTTAGTATCGAACTGAGTTTGTGCTGAAGTGCATCGCGGTCAGCAACCTTAAAAACACCTTTAGAGAACGAACTTTCTGGTAGTTTCAACACCATCGGATATGTGAAGTCTTGCTCTAATTGCTCCAGTGTGGCCGTAGTGGCATCAGACACAAATTGTGTTTTTGGTGACGGCACGGTGTTGTAGCTAAAGGCATCATGTAAAAATACTTTATTGCAGCAACGTAAAATGGATGTGGCATCGTCAATGACTACTAAGCCTTCTTTTTCGGCTTGCCGAGCAAGTTGGTAGGTGTGATGGCGGATTGCTGTTGTTTCACGAATAAATAACGCATCGTAGCGATTCAGTAAGCCGATTTGATCAACCGTAACCAGCTCAGCATTTATACCAAATTTATTGGCAGCCTTAACAAAATTACTTAAGGCTTTTTGGTCACTCGGAGGAGTATCTTCTTCAGGATTAACCAATATCGCCATATCCCAGCGGAAACGTTTACGATTTTTATTACTGCGCCACACATTATTGGTAAAGTTATCTAGTCTTTGTTGCAGCGTTGTATGTTGTTCTGGGTTTAGTCCCGCTATCGCGAATAAGCTGAGGGTCGCAAACAACTTGTTATCACGCCAGTTTAAAACCAATTTTAAAATCGGTGCAGGATATTGTGCAAACACATATTGTGCAATTTTGTTAATGTTTTCGTCGTGATGCCAACCAAAATAAACTAACTCATCAGCAGACTTATCTTTTGCGTACACCCGTGAGATATTATTCGGTATTACCACCACTAAGCCTTCTGGTTGGCAAGTTAAATCATTAATAGTGCTTACACTAGGTAATACTTGATGCTGCCGCGCTTCTGCTAACAGTGAGCAATAGTAACCCTGACTCAAATATTGAGTCGGATCACATAGGTTAATCAATCTAGTGGTGATATTTCCCTTTTTAGGAAACTCTGCCAAATATTGGTTAAAATTAACAATTGTCGCGTTAACGCTCTCGATACTAAGACTATCGTTTAAGACAATGAGGTTTTTACGTATGTTATTCATGCAAACACATTTTGTTAGGCGCCGTTTTAGAACCACGAAATTTCGCGGATAGTACGTCTTTTATGGGATTTGTGAATACATTCCATGCTTAAATATTTTACTCGTCAGGAACAAATAAATAGTGGCTAAAATCAGCACTAAATAGCAGAATACGGGTGACTATTTTTAAGGTGTGTTGATGTCTGATTTGTTGTATTTAGGCACCCAAACATATCTCTACTATATTGTGATTTTATTATGGATATTCGATTTCTAGTAACCTTTATGGAAGTGGCGCAAACCAGGCATTTTGGTAAAGCGGCTGAAAACTTGTATTTGACTCAGTCAGCAGTCAGTGCGCGCATTAAGCAGCTTGAAGAATATTTTAATTCGGCGCTTTTTATACGCAATAGAAATAGCCTGCAACTCACTGCTGCAGGTGAAAAATTGTTGCCTTTCGCTACCACACTTGCCGATACGCTCGAACAGGCTCGTGCTGCTATGAATGAGGAAGAGATTCAATATTTGAGCATCGCCTGCACCCCTAATGCTTGGGATATATATTTAAAACAGGGGTTGGATGTGGTCAACAGTCACCTTAAAGATGTGTCCATAAGAGCAGAGATATGCAATAGCGAACAGCTTAGTAGATTAGTGCACGAACACAGCATCGACCTGGCCCTGACAACAGTGCCTTTTAAATCTGACGATGTTGAAATACTCGAACTAAGCGAGTCAATGTTGTCATTGTGTTGTTCAGTCGCATTAGTTGCACAACCACTTGAACATCTGAATATTTCGTTGGACTGGGGTACAAAAATTAACGAAGTAATTGAAAAAACCTATCCAGAGATTAAAAGGGCTGACATGCGTACTGGCTCGCTTCAAGTTGCTTTGAATTATCTGTCTACCAATAAAAGTGCCATTATTCTACCTGAAGAAATTGCACAATCTTTGGTGAGCAAAGGTGAATTAGTGATGATTGAGTCTTTAGCTCCATTATCAGTTAAGGTTTATTTAATTTATTTGAAACGCACTAAAAATACCGGATTAAGTCAATTTATTGATGTGTTTACACAGATGCTAAAAAATAAAAAAGGGCGCTGATACGCCCTTTTATAAAGATATTAAAAAATTTATACCAGCTCAGTCAGAAGTTGATAACCTTCCGAGTCTAGTTCTTCATTCACACATTCCAACATAAATACTTTTAGCTCTTTACCATCAGTACCATCTTCTTGTGCTAATTCGGTGCAATATTTTTTAAGTTCGGCAATAAATTCTTTATCTGCTACCGGACGATCATCAGCCATGACGGTTGTTGATAATAATAAACTCAATGTTAACAATAACTTTTTCATCATATTCTCAAATTGTGAATTTATTAATGTAATTCGGCGAATTCGTGGAGTTTTTCATCTGCTCTTCGCTGGGATACTTTTCTATTTTTTTTTGATTTAAACTCTAGCTCATCGCTGTATTCAGCATTAAATCTATGTTTTGCAGCACCATTGATCTTCTCGTAATCATTTTTTTTCAAATGAAAATTTTTGCTCATCACTTTGTCCAAAAAAAAAGGTTAATAAAAATATTTGCAATACTTGCAAAATGATTATTAAGCTGATTAATAAAATTAGAAAACGAAATAATTTGTTCTTCAAGAGCAAAAAAAATAGTGCAGTAAATCAGCGAGGTAAATCAGTGGAGTAAATCAGTGAGGTAATAATGTAATTTATTTGAAAGTAAACTCAATGCGCTGTGGGATCCAGTACCAACTAGTCAATACTTTGGGTGTCTCTGGTTGCTTAATGCTTATTAGTAGACCGGAAAATCCTTTATTAATTTACATTTTGAATCAGATAAACATCAAAGCGATTAGCTTTACCTAACATTTCAATGTGGGGCTTCTTACCATCCAAAAATGGTGCACCGGAAGGGCGTTTTACTACCACTCGGTTTTTCGCCAGTGTCAACGCGGGTCCAAGCAAAAGGTCTGCGTCTTCATCTGGACCAAGTAACTGTTGAAATAAGCGCATATCTTTTTTGACAGCTGCATTTTTTTTACGATGAGGGAACATCGGATCAAGGTACACCACATCTGGTTTTTCATGAGGCCAATTTGCTAATAGGTCTGTTGCCACACCGTGAAATAACTGCATATTCGCAGGCACCCACGAACTCAATTCAACATCAGATGCTGCACGCTCTAGCCCATCTTGGAGTAAAGCAGCAACAACTGCAGAGCGTTCAATCATATCTACTTTGCAACCTAAGCTGGCAAGCACAAAAGCATCTCGGCCCAAACCTGCTGTGGCATCGAGTACGTGCAAGCTGCTTTTACCTTTTAAGCCAATTGCTCTGGCAATGGCTTCTCTTTTACCTCCGCCATGTAAACGTCTAAACGTAAGTGCGTCTGAAGTAAAATCGACTTTTACCGCGCCTACCTTTGGCTCGTCTAATTGACGTAATTCTAAGTGAGAAACTTGCTGTACCAAGGCTAAGCCAGAATCTGTGTTTTCGCGATACATTAATCCCCACTTTGCAGCGGTTTGTTGGGCTAGCAATGTTAATTCAGGTGCAGCGTCTCGCGGCACCGTAACAGGGATGTTACGCATGACCAAAGTGCTCTTTGTTACTTAACCAGCGATTCACTATTGCTTGGGCGTTTGACGGGTATTGCTCCCATAGGTGGTTAGCAATATTTTGAACTTGGGGTATGAGCTCTGCATCACGCATCAGATCTGCAATCTTTAAATCAGCTAACCCAGTTTGTTTTGTGCCTAGCAGCTCTCCTGGTCCGCGAATTTCCAAATCCTGTTGAGCGATATAAAACCCGTCATTGGACTCCCTAAGTACGGCCAAACGTTTATTAGCCGTTTTAGACAAAGGGCTTTGGTACATTAAAACGCAATGGCTTTCTATTGAGCCTCGACCTACGCGCCCACGTAATTGGTGCAATTGCGCCAGCCCTAAACGTTCTGGATTTTCGATAATCATCAGGCTGGCATTGGGCACATCGACACCTACTTCAATCACAGTGGTTGCTACCAATAAGTCTAAGGCACCTGCTTTAAAGTCAGCCATGATTTGTTGTTTTTCATTAGATTTTAGTCTGCCATGCACTAACCCTACTTTCAGTTCCGGTAGTGCTGTTCGCAATAAAATGGCAGTATCTTCTGCTGCTTGACTTTGCAAAAACTCAGATTCATCTATTAGTGTACAGACCCAATAGGTTTGCCTGCCTTGCTCAACGCTTACGTCACGCACTCTGGTAATTACCTCATCGCGTCGAGTATCGGGTAAAACCACCGTTTTCACAGGTGTTCTGCCCGGCGGTAATTCATCAATAATTGAAGTATCTAAATCTGCGTAGGCGGTCATCGCCAAGGTGCGTGGAATAGGAGTGGCGGTCATGATTAATTGATGAGGAAATGCCCCTTGAGACTCACCCTTTTCACGTAACGCTAGGCGTTGATGAACACCAAAGCGATGCTGTTCATCCACTATTACCAAAGCCAATGATGAAAACGTGACGGCTTCCTGAAAAATGGCATGGGTGCCTACCAACATTTTGACTTCGTTGTTGGCTAATTGAGCTAATACTTTTTCTCTGACTTTACCTTTTAATTTCCCGGCTAACCAGCCGACCTCGAGACCCAATGGTTCAAACCATTGACGGAAGTTATTGAAATGTTGCTCGGCTAATAGTTCGGTGGGTGCCATCAGCCCCACTTGATAACCTGCGCCGATGGCAGATAATGCCGCCATAGCAGCTACCACGGTTTTGCCTGACCCTACATCGCCTTGTACTAAGCGCATCATCGGGCAATTTTGCTGCATATCATCTTGTATTTCGCCCACTACTCGCTGTTGCGCGCATGTAGGTTTGAAGGGTAAATTTTTTAAAAATTGATTAAGCAACGTCGCACTAGGTTTGATTGGGAATGTCGCTTGTTGCCGACTTTGTTGCCGGACCTTTAACACACTGAGGTGGTGAGCTAATAACTCCTCTATAATTAATCGTTGCTGGGCGGGGTGTTTACCTTCCTCAAATAACGATAAGGTCACATCGGGTGGTGGCCGGTGGACTAAGTGTAAAGCGTCAACTAAGCCAATTTGGTGTTGATATAAGCCTTCTGGCAATAGTTCAGCTAACCCCCCTTTATTCAGTAGTTTTAGCGCTTGCTCGGTTAAATTACGCAAGGTGATCTGTTTGATACCTTCAGTAGCGGGGTAAACCGGTGTGAGAGATTCTTGCAAGGCTTGGGGATTATCAAGATTAATCGCTTTATACTCTGGGTGCATGATCTCAAGGCCATATTTGCCCGCTTTCACTTCACCGAAACAACGAATAGTGGCTCCAGGTTCAAGATAATTTTTTTGTGCCGCTGAAAAATGAAAAAAACGTAACGTTACAGTTCCCGTCCCATCACTAAGCCTTACAACTAACATTCGCTTGCGACCAAACTGGATATCACATGACATCACCTCACCTTGAATACTGGTATGTAAGTGAGGTTGCAAGTCTGAGATGGGATAAATTCGGGTACGGTCTTCGTACCTATGAGGCAAATGAAATAGTAGGTCTTGCACCGACACAATTGCTAGCTTAGCTAATTTTTCTGCAGCTTTTGCGCCCACACCTTTTAGCTCGGTTATGGGGGTTTGTGCCAATCCCTTCATAACCTATCTATCTGCATTAGGTTGTGTGAGGATGAAAAATAGAAAGTTATAGAAAGGGCAAATAACAAAACGCAGTCCAAGCACTCATTGGTAATATAGGTTACTTATACTCGGAGATCTTACAGTATTGCGCAAGGTTTACCGAGCCCAAAACAGCCAGCTCGGTAATAAAAATATTTACAAAGACAATTTTGCAGCCTGGTAAAGTAATTCAGGCGAAATACGCGTTTTAAAATCTGGATTAACGTAACTAAACAGCACCTTACCGTTGGTATCCAAAATAAACACCGCTGGTGCAGGTAACACCGCTTTACCGGAAATTTTATCGCTGGTTAAGTTAATGTCCCATTTGGATTTGTATGTTGTGCGCTTTTCGTCTGGCACATAAAAGCCGATCCCAAAGCCACTAATCGCTTCTAGCTCAGGATCTGCTAATAACTGTACTGTAAATTTTGTTTGGAGTTTTTGTTCTTGCAATTGGGCAGGTGATTCAGGAGAAATTGCTAATATTTGGTAACCTAACTCGTCGAGTTGCCCCTCAATATCCTTTAAGCCAGCAAGCTGACGATTACAATAAGGGCACCAACCGCCGCGATAAAAAATTAACACTGTCGGTTTTTGCATCGTTAAGGCTTTTAGACTGACTGGGTCACCATTAACTGTTTGTAACTTACTGTTTGGTGCGGACTGACCAATTAATAGCGGGGTAACGTTTAGTGCTGTGTCAGCTATTTGTGTTCTATCCAGCGCTTTGGCAGGTACTACCAAAAACAAAATAAATAGCCCAAGGATAATTCTAAAATACGTCATAGTTTTCTCTTGTTAATGTGATTATAGGTATAAGACACGATTTGATTAGACAACTAAGTTGATAGACCTATAAGGGTAAAAATAACTTTCAAGTAATATACACGTTTACATGCAAATGAATTAGATACAGAAGGCAACGTCTCAGATATTCAACAAATTCTCACCAGCAGTGAATATGGAAAATCCTAAAAGAAGATTATCTGCAGGGTAACTTAAACGAACGACCGTGCTGTTGGGGTATAGCAATGCATTAAGGCAAATGTCATCAAGGTGATTTTTGACGTTTATTGAAGGTTTTTATCCGTCAACTGTATTTTTTTCCACCAGGTAACATCTTCGTCAATGTGTCCTCTTGAGTCGATATGTGGATAAGGTAATCCCTTGCGGTCACATATTTCTCGTAGTCTAGGGAAACCACCTTCAAATAGCATTTTTTGGCAGGCTTGTTCGGTTAACTGTTGGGTATTATACATTCCCGCTAGTTGTCTTTGTCGCTGAGCTTCATACAAGATAAGCGCTGCAGCCACTGATACATTAAGGGATTGCACCATGCCCACCATAGGAATAATAATATCTTGGTCAGCTGCTGCTACGGCTTCTTGGGTTGCACCATGTTTTTCTTGGCCCAGAATGATGGCCGTAGGTTGGGTGTAGTCAATTTCACGAAAATCCACTGCATTTTCAGATAAGTTTGTTACCAGCACCTGCATATTTTGGGATTTTAAATGGTCAACCGCATCCTCAATACATGAATGTTCTTTGGTATACACCCAGTTTTCACTGCCCATAGCGGTGCCTTTGCGGAATTCTGGTTTTTCATTCCAAACTGCATGCACTTCATACACACCCACCGCATCACAACTGCGCACAATGGCAGAAACATTGTGTGGTTTATGCAGCTGTTCTAAACATAAAGTTAAGCTAGGCTGGCGTTGGCTAAGAAAATACCTGATCCGGGCATAACGCTCCGCTGACATATAGGTTTCTGCTGACATAATACATCAATACTAAGTAAGTACTTACTCAGGAAGCTCCATCACACCATCGATTTCAATTTGTACACCTTTGGGTAAAGCGCTCACTTGTACTGCTGCTCTGGCAGGATAAGGTTGTTTGAAATACTGACTCATGATTTCATTTAAGGTGGCAAAATTAGACAAATCAGTTAGAAATATATTCACTTTTACAAGATGATTGATTGAGCCGTCAGCCGCTGCGCATACTGCTTGAATATTTTTGAATACTTGATGGGCTTGTTCTGAAAAATCTTCAGAAATGACCTGCATGGTTTCTGGTACCAAAGGGATTTGCCCAGATAGGTACACAGTGGTACCACTCTTAATTGCTTGGCTATAGGTGCCAATAGCTTGTGGCGCCTTGTCGGTATGGATAACGGACTTAGACATATTAGTTACCTTTTTTCTATTTGTAGATGTGTGAGTGAATGAGGGTAATCCCTAATTCTGTTTTGCTTGACTATGCCTGGATACCCGCTGTACTTCTGGCATAGTTCGGATTTTACGCATCACATTGGCTAATTGCAGACGGTTTTTGATGGTCAGCTCAATATCAATATAATACACGTTACTTTCTTTTTCTTCAGTTTGTAATCCAACAATGTTCGAACCACAACTCGCAACCGTGTTAGTTAATGTCGCTAGGGTACCTTGATGATTAATTAACTCAATGCGCAGCGCAGCGTGAAAATTACCGAGTACATCATCCGCCCATAGCATGACTAACACACGGTGAGGCTCTTCTTTACTTAGTTTACGAATGTTACTGCAGCCAGTTTGATGAATAGTCATACCCTTTCCTGGACTTATGACGGCAACAATTTCATCATCAGGAATAGGGTGACAGCAGCGGGAGTAGGAAACTAATAAACCTTCGGTTCCACGAATTGCAACTTTACTTTGTTTATCAGATAGGTCGGTATTTTCACCTAACAATCGTCTTGCGACTATAGCGCTAAGCTCATTTCCTAGGCCAATGTCTGCCAGTAGTTCAGCAAAACTACTATGTTTGGTTTCGAGCACAACGCGATCAATATCTGCTTGCAGTAGTTTATCCAGTTTCACTTTACCTAAAGCATGTCTGAGCAGTCGTGTACCCATTAATATCGCTTCTTCAGAGCGTTGATTTTTTAAATAATGACGAATACGTGAACGTGCCTTGGCACTGACTACAAAATTGAGCCAGTTAGCATTAGGTTTGGCTCTGGGAGAGGTAATAATTTCAACCGTTTGCCCATTTTCTAATGGTTTACTCAGTGAAAATGTCCGTCTTTCTACTTTTACCCCAACACAAGAATTACCCACATCAGTATGTACTGCGTAAGCAAAGTCTACTGCTGTTGCACCAAGTGGTAACTCAATGATCCTGCCATCTGGGGTAAACACATAAATTTCATCAGGGAATAAATCTGTTTTAACATTTTCTATGAATTCAAAAGAAGAGCTGGCGCTTTGTTGCAATTCAATTAAAGACTGCATCCATTTTCGCGCACGCACTTGGGCAGTGGTATCATTACTATCCTTGGTATCTTTATAGACCCAATGCGCCGCCACCCCTTTATCAGCCATATGATCCATGTCGTTAGTACGGATTTGAATTTCGACGGGAATACCGTGTGGACCGATCAAGGATGTGTGCAATGATTGATAACCATTAGTGCGAGGGATAGCGATATAATCTTTAAAGCGGCTCTCGATGGGTTTGTATAAGCCATGCATCGCACCTAACGCCCGATAACAATGATCAACTGAGTCTACTACCACCCGAAAAGCATAAATATCCATGACTTCGTTGAACATCAATTCTTTGTTTTTCATTTTACGATAAATCGAATACAGATGTTTTTCGCGGCCAGTAACAGTCGCATTTATTTTAACTGCAGCTAAACGAGTCTCAACTTCTTTTCGGGTATTTTCGATGACTTCTTTGCGGTTACCTCGGGCTTGTTTTACGGCATTACCTAATGCTCGATAGCGCATCGGATACATTGCCTGAAAACCTAATTCTTCAAGCTCATTCTTAATTTCGTGAATACCCAATCGATGAGCAATAGGTGCATATATTTCTAATGTTTCGCGGGCAATACGCCGCCGCTTATCTGGACGTAAAGAACCTAAAGTGCGCATGTTATGGGTGCGATCGGCTAGTTTTATAAGAATGACACGGATATCCTGGACCATGGCCATCATCATCTTGCGAAAATTTTCTGCTTGAGCTTCTTGAGTACTGCTGAAGTGAATTTTTTCTAGTTTGCTGACTCCTTCTACGAGTTCGCCTACTGTTTCACCAAATTGTCGACTTAAGTCTTCCTTATTGTGGTGAGTATCTTCTATCACGTCATGTAATAAGGCTGCCATCAATGTTTCATGGTCAAGGCGCATGTCGGCTAAGATGCCAGCGACTGCGACAGGGTGAGTAATATAAGGGTCACCACTGGAACGCATTTGTCCGCTGTGAGCATCTCTGGCTAGAATAAAGGCACGCTGAGTATCCGCCACTTTGTCGGGCGGTAAATAGGCTTCTAGCTTTTGTTTTAAACCTTCAAAAAGATACACACTAAACGCTTATAAAATAATTGATAAACTAAGAATACTGGGAATTTGGCGGGAAGCCAACGGCTAAACATCAGATCGATGAAAAGCCGTTAAAATCGAGCTATTTATTGCTCTTGCAGAATGTTTGCTACAGAAGCAAATTCAGCTTGGTCATGTGCTTGTTGATCGCGCTGATTTTCAGCTTCTAACGTATCAGCAGTCACTAAACCGAGTTCTATCTCACGTAAAGCAATTACGGTGGGCTTATCTGTGCCACGTTCTACTAAGGGTTCTTTACCTTCAATAGCAATTTGGCGAGCACGACGAGCAGCGACTAAAACTAAATCAAATCGGTTGCCAATTTTATCTACAGCATCTTCAACTGTTACGCGGGCCATGGTGATCTCCGTCGGGTGGTAATATAAAAAAAAGGTCGCATAGTGTACTGGTTAATGCGCCATTGTAAAAGCTATTTGAACTATTAATGATCAATATAGCGTAATTATGATCCCAATAAATTATCAAACAACTGCTGGTGGCGAATTATCTGTTTTTCTTTGCGTAAACGGCGAGTGGTTACTATCGCATCTAGCTCAGCCAGTGCAGCAGCAAAATTATCATTTACCACCACGAAATCAAACTCATGATAATGAGAAATTTCAGAGACTGCTTTTACCATTCGCTGCTCAATAACCTCAACTGAGTCTTGACCTCGTTCAGTTAAACGCCTTTTAAGTTCGTCTTTTGAAGGCGGCGCAACAAAAATGGTCGCGGTATCAGGGATTTGTGCTTTAACTTGCCGTGCACCTTGCCAATCGATATCCAGGAATACATCGATTCCTTGGCGCAGAGTTTGCTCTATAACAATCTTAGAAGTGCCGTAATAATTACCAAATACTTCCGCATGTTCAAAAAAGGCACCTTGTTCAATCAACGACTCAAATTCTGCGCGATCAACAAAATGATAATGCATACCATCAACTTCACCAGGTCGTGCTGCTCGAGTTGTATGTGACACTGATACTTGCATCGCGTTATCATGCTCAACTGTTGCAGGATGTTTTTCTAATAGGGCTTTGATTAAGCTAGATTTCCCAGCGCCAGAAGGCGCGGCCAAAATAAATAAATTTCCAAGAGTTTGAGGCATTTTTTTATCTTTTAATGATTAATTATTATGTCGTGATTGATTAGCAATGTTAGCATAATCTTATTGTACGAAATATATCGAAGTGGATTCAGTGCTATGACAGTCGTAAATTCCACTGCCAAATAATTAAACGGATGAAAGCAACATGAACGATAGCCAATATCATCAAATGACCGATGACTTGTTAATTGATATTGAAGAGATGCTCGACGAGTGTGAAGTCGATATAGATTATGAGTCAGCGAGTAGCATACTCACTATGACTTTCTTAAATGGCACTAAAATCATAATCAATAAACAACCACCATTACAGCAGTTGTGGGCAGCCACTAAGTTTAACGGTCATCACTTTAACTTTCAGAACGAACAATGGATAGACGAACGTACAGGTGTAGAGTTTTGGTCTTTTTTGGATGCAGCGGTTTCTAAACAAGCTGAACAAGCGATTACGCTTAAAAAATAGTCCTTAAAAGTAAGTCACTTAACCCAACGAGATAATGTCCATGAGCGAACAAGCTTTACCTTATGTTGAAGTCAATCCAAAAAGTAAGCCAAGAGCCACAGTTATATGGCTGCATGGCTTAGGGGATTCTGGTAACGGTTTTGCCCCCATAGTACCTGATCTAAAATTACCTGATGAACTAGGCATTCGGTTTGTTTTCCCACACGCACCAATGCGCCCTGTGACCATCAATAATGGCATGACAATGCGTGCTTGGTACGACATTACCAGCTTAGATTTTAATAACCGAGCAGATAGTCAAGGTGTAACAGAGTCATCTGCCTTAGTGGCTGATTTAATAGAAAAAGAAATGGCCCAAGGTATTCCGGCTAACAAGATTGTCTTGGCAGGGTTTTCTCAAGGTGGTGTGATTGCCTTGAACCTAGGTACTCGCTTTGCACACACTCTGGCTGGTGTCATGTCTATGTCTAGCTATATGAGTGAGCCAGAAAAACTCAGTGATGAAGCGCACTCTGCAAACAAAAACACTCCGTTTTTTGTGGCTCATGGCACCCACGATGATGTCGTGCCTATCTTTATGGGTAACACCGCATTTAAAGTGTTGGAAAGTAACGGTTATCAAGCTACATGGCATGAATATGCGATGCAGCATAACGTGTGTATGCAACAGCTCAATGATATTTCAAGCTGGTTACAAGAGAAATTGGGTTAACAGTTTTAGGTGCGTTTATAATTCTGGATTTTAGTGACTAAGTTCTCAAAAACGGCAAGATACTGAGGGCAAGGAGTTTTAAAAGCCTTGCTCGAAGCTTAACTATTTAGAATAACACCGCTACTGGTCTGCGCTCAGTATTGCTGACTTGAGTGCTGAATCAGTTCCACTTACTAAGCTGCATTTCGGATTTTTATGTAATCCATAGCGTGAAGATAACTGACGTTATGACATTGATTTTAATAGCAAATTCTAACTACTATCGTCAAATGTCTAGATTGCATGTGTTTATCTGGCCCACTTCAATTAACTATAAGTACAAGGTAGTAAAATGAGTAATAGCTTAGCGGATATTACGGACCAACATCGTGCGCGATACCAAGATATAGGTTTGGTTATGGGACCAGGCATTTTTGTGTTGATGATGTTACTGGGTGAGTCCCAAACCATAATGGACTCTGCAGCGTGGCAAGTGGCAGCTATTGGATTATGGATGGCCATTTGGTGGGCAACCGAATCAGTCCCCGTCCCCGTAACTGCATTATTACCTATCGTGATCTTTCCTTTTATGGGTATTACCACGTTAGCAGAAGCAACTGCTTCTTATGCTAACCCGATTATTTACTTATTCCTCGGTGCATTTATTTTAGCCCTCGCAGTAGAAAGATGGGATTTGCACAAACGGATTGCCTTGAGCATTTTATCTTATACTGGCACTGATGGTACTCGCCTGATTGGCGGTTTCATGTTGGTGGCTGCTTTATTATCTATGTGGATGACAAATACCTCGACTACTATGATGTTAATGCCTATTGCATTATCTGTCGCAAGAGTCATTGCAGACAACAACACACATTTGAGCCAGGAGCAAACTAAGTCATTTCAAGTGGCGATGCTACTTGGATTGGCGTATGCCGCGACAATAGGGGGATTAGCCACATTAGTTGGCACCCCACCGAACGCTCTATTAGCAGCGTTTTTGAATGATAATTATGATATTAAAATCACCTTTGCCAGTTGGATGTTAGTAGGTGTGCCTGTGATGATAGTGATGTTGCCGCTGGCTTGGTTATCGCTAACACGCTGGACGTTCAAGATAAATATTCCTGCTAATCCTGAAGTAAATAAACATTTAGCCGAATTGAAAAACGATCTTGGAAAAATGACTTCGGCTGAAAAACGCGTTGCTACAATTTTTGCACTGGTTGTCATATTCTGGATTGTGAGAAGGCCGATATCCACTTTATTGAATATCGATTTTTTGAGTGATACTGGCATCGTAATGACAGCAGCCTTGTTACTGTTTTTGTTGCCTAGTGGCGACAAAAAACAACCTCAAATTATGATTTGGGATGATGTTAGTCGACTGCCTTGGGGAGTACTTATTTTATTTGGTGGAGGATTAAGTTTAGCCGCGGCTGTTTCTTCCTCGGGTCTGGCAGCTTGGTTAGGCAGTAGCCTGACCCCTCTAGGTGCATTTGGTATCTTTACCTTAGTGATTGCTGCCACCGGTTTAGTGATTTTTTTAACTGAATTAACCAGTAATGTCGCCACTGCCGCTACCTTTTTACCCGTAGTCGCCGCCGTTGCTCTTGAACTGGGTGTGTCACCACTATTATTGTGCGTTCCTATTACACTAGCTGCAAGTTGTGCTTTTATGTTGCCTGTTGCCACCCCCCCGAATGCGATTGTATTTGCATCCGGACTTATCAATATCCCACAAATGGTAAGAGCTGGCGCAATATTGAATTTAATTGGTATGTTGTTACTTTCTGGCGTATCGATTTGGTTAGCACCTTTGGTATTTTTATGAGTGAATTTATTTATAAAAGCGAGGTGTAACGTTTATCCGCGTTTTTATTATTAACGGTTGCTGCATGTCACTTTTACAAAAGATGACTCAAGTACCAGTGATACCTTTTCAGTGCCATAGCCGCTAACAATGTTCAACCTCATGTAAATCAACTTGGGTATTTTTTAAGACTGAGGATATGTGTGCCAAATTATTATCGGTAAAGAAGCCAGATAACGTTTAAGCGCCATCACAAGTCTTTGTCTATTCAGATTGTATTTCACAAAAAATATTCCAGAATATAAGACTGCTTGATCAAAATAGAATGCTCTTCACTTGGTATTGAAAGAAAAATCAACTTTATCCGGTTTAATTCAACAAGATTATGATTATTACTAAACGGAAATTCGATGAACCAGTATATGAAATACCTAAGTGTCGTTGTTTTTACACTTTTTACGTTACCTGCTTTTGCCCTTGATGACGCTGTTAACACAGGAATATTTAACGATACCGCGATTGATGGTTACGATACAGTTGCCTATTTTACTCAAGGTAAACCAGTCAAAGGCGACAAGAAATTTCAATTTTTATGGCGTGATGCTAATTGGAGATTCGCGACCGAAGAGAACTTGGATTTGTTCAAGCAAAACCCTGAAAAGTATGCCGCTCAATACGGTGGCTACTGCGCATGGGCAATGGCTGCTGGAAAGACTGCTGGAATAGACCCAAATGTATGGTACATAGAAGATGCAAAGTTGTATTTAAACTATAACAAAAATGTGCAGAAGGAATGGTTTGATGCGCTTCAAGCAGACATTATTTCTGCCAATAAAAATTATCCTGAAATTACTGATGTAAACAAGTATCTAAGTCATTAATGATACTTTCAAAAGCTATAAGCCGGTTAATCTGGGCTTTGCCTGCATAAAAGCGCAAAGTAAGTACCCAAAGCATTCAATAGAACAACTGGGTAACATCATAAAAAAATTCACTCAACTATTGATTATTTTATTGTTAGGTATGTTCAGCCAATTTTCATCTGCATAAGTTGAACGTAGTCAACTGACCAGCAGTATAGAAAACAGTGCCCACTGGTAATCTTGAAGGTTTCGTTTAGGGTCAAAACAACAAAATGAAACGCATTTATTTTTTCACCCAGATCACTGGATTAGGGAATAAGCAAATTATTCAGCGTTGGTTGTATGCAGGAGAAGAAAAAGCGGCGGTGACGTTGAATATTGGTGGTGATAGTTCGCACACTACTCGAGTAAACGTTTGCCAAGGTACTGGCAAGGAAAATGGCAAGGTGACTCAATGCTAATTAGTCACCACTGAAGTGAGTTATCCAGATTAAATATGAACGATAATAACGCCATACGTTTTACGACACTTAAAAAAGTATCAGTGTTGAGTGATTTAGCGCATTGCTAAAAAGATGATTGGGATTGTGGCGTTTTATCTTTACTGGAAATTTGTCTTTAGCCAAGCTCTCACAGGACTTATGTTTCTGGTAACATAAACACCGTTATTATTTGTTCAGGAAGTTTCATGTCAAAACGCATTATCCGGATCGCCACGCGCAAAAGTGCCTTAGCGTTATGGCAAGCTGAGTTCGTTAAAGCGGCTTTACTTAACGCCCATAACCATTTACAGGTTGATCTTGTGCCTATGAGTACTCAAGGCGACAAGATTTTAGACACTCCCTTAGCTAAAATTGGTGGCAAAGGTCTGTTTATTAAAGAGTTAGAAGTAGCTATGACTGAAGGTCGCGCTGATATTGCTGTGCATTCTATGAAAGACGTGCCTATCGCTTTTCCCGACGGATTTGGGCTGCATGCTATTTGTGAGCGTGAAAATCCTTTCGATGCTTTTGTGTCAAATCACTTCAATACACTCGAAGCGTTACCACTCAATGCAGTGGTCGGTACATCTAGTTTGAGGCGTCAGTGCCAAATACGCAAAGTCAGACCTGACTTGGTGATTAAGGATTTACGAGGCAATGTGAATACCCGATTGGCTAAGTTAGATGCGGGTGAATATGACGCCATTGTATTAGCCGCAGCAGGCCTGATCCGACTAGGTATGCGAGAGCGGATCCAATCTGAGATGCAGCCTGAAATATCACTTCCGGCTGTGGGGCAGGGTGCCGTAGGCATTGAATGTCGTAATGATGATGCAGATTTGATTGCGCTATTAGCCCCCTTGAATCACCTTGAAACATCTATTAGGATAAAGGCAGAAAGGGCAATGAACACCAAATTAAAGGGTGGCTGCCAAGTGCCTATTGGCAGTTTTGCCGAATTAGATGGTCAACATATTACGTTACGGGGTTTGGTTGGCTCGGTCGATGGTAAAACGATGTTGTATGCCAAGCACACTGACATTCTAGAACATGCCGAAAAGCTGGGAGAACATGTCGCAGAATTGTTGCTTGCCCAAGGAGCGGGGGAGATCCTCAGCGCTTTGCAAGCCGATTAGCCTGTGACATTTTTACTCCTTAGGCCTCAAGCTAAATGCCAAGCAAGTGCACAAGCATTTAGCCAAGCAGGCTTATCTGCAGTTGCTTGCGGCTTGATTGATACTGTTGTAGATAACGATGCTATTAGGCAATTACCAGCAAAAATAGCCGAATTGTGCAGCCGTGCTGAACACCATTTTTATGTCATAGTGACCAGCACAGTCGCGGCACAGCAATGCGTGTTGATGAAAAAACAATGGCCACAAAACGTTTGTTTTTTCGCTGTTGGGGCCAGCACAGGGCTTATTTTACAGAACGCTGGACTGGCGGTGGTTGTTCCACTGGAACCTAGAACTGAAGGGCTACTCGCCCTACCCCAACTTAATCACCTAGAGAATCAAAGCGTGGTTATTATGAAAGGTTTTGGCGGTAGAGAATTGCTTTACGACACCCTAGTCACTCGAGGGGCTAACGTGGCAGAGTGGGAAGTGTATAAACGAGTTAAACTAGACTCTCCACTTTTCACAGAAGACTGGCACCCAGCGCAAATTCGTTGCATTATTGCTACCAGTGGTGAGGTTATTCAAGCAGCCTTTGAGTATTTTGAAGCGAGCTGGCTTACGACATTAAACTGGATAGTGGTTAGTCAACGAACCGCAGACATAGCATCTAAACTGGGTGTAACCCAGATAGACATTAGCCGTGATGCAAGTGATCAGGCACTTATACAATGCGCACAGCACGTGGTTAAACGCGCAAGACATTTTTCGGAGCATTAAATGGCAGACAGTCAGGACAAATTAACCCCGTCAGATGCAGCGAAACTGGCAGCGTTGGAAAAACAATTAGCGAAAGAAAAAACGACTGAACCCTCAGTAAAGAAAGGGCAGGGCGCTGCGTCAGTGAGTAAAAGTGAAGAAAAACAACCAACCAAATCTGACGACACGTTAGCGAAACAAAGCGGTTTTAAAAGCAGTAAAAGCAGTAAAAGCAGTGCGTCTGGACCACCACCAGGTAAAGCAGATAGTGTATCTAAAGGTAAAACTGGCGTATTGTGGTTTTTCACCATGATTAATTTGTTAGTGCTGATAGCCATCATTGGCGCAGGTTACTGGGCATGGCTGGGGTGGCAAGCACAAAACCAACAACAAACTGATGCCTTAGCTGCCCAGCAAACAAGTGTGCAACAACAGCAAAGTAGTATGCTTCAGCAGCAAAAAAATATCGCTCAATCTATTGCCTCTAATCAACTGGTAAAAAATGATTTAGAACAACAAAATCAAGGGTTACAAACCAGTATGCAAAGTCTGGTTGAACAACTCCAACTTACCAGTGCACAAGTGCAAAACAATCAACGTAATTTAGCGGATGTATCGGGACGTAGACCAGCAGACTGGTTATTAGCCGAAGCCGACTATTTAGTACGCATGGCAGGCCGCAAACTTTGGCTAGAACATGACGTAAAGACTGCCATCATGATGTTGCAATCTGCTGATAGTCGTATTCAAGATTTAGACGATCCTAGTTTGTTGCCATTACGCGCCAAGCTGGCTGAGGATTTACAGGCCCTACAGCAAGTTAATCAAGTTTCAACTAGCTCTATTGCATTAGCTTTAGGTGCCATGCTTAAACAAGTCAATAACTTACCTTTAGCATTCTTTAAAAAGCCTGAAAATGATGCAGTTGATGAAACCGTAACAGGATCTATTGATGATTGGCGTTCAAATTTGGCGCGTAACTGGCGTGAGGCTACAAAAAACTTTTTTAGTTTTAAAAAAGTGACAGCCGAAATCAAACCTTTTATGTCTGAGCAACAACAATGGTTATCCAAAGAGCAGCTTAAGTTTGCCTTACTGCAAGCGCAGATTGCAGTGTTACGAGAAAACACAACGCTTTATCAGCAGTCGTTACAAACCGCTTTTGGGTTATTAATTGAGTCATTTGACACTGAAAAAGACAGTGTTGTTCAGTTTACTAATAGCCTAAGCAACTTACAAAGAACTGATTTTGATAGCAATTATCCTAAACAGTTTAATGTTGCACCGTTACTGCAAGATATAATTGAACAGCGCTTAAATAACCGTTTTGTTAACGGAAATAATTAATTATGAGTCATCTAATTAGAATTTTTCTGGTATTGGTTATCTTGTTGATTGGCGTAGTCGTTGCTGCAATGTTTTTCGACGATAGTGGTTATGTCATGGTCGAATTTAACGGCTGGGTGGTTGAGATGAATGCTTGGTCGCTTAGCTTATCGCTGATAGCTATTTTTGTCGGCTTAATGCTTATCAACTTAATGGTTAAAACCTCACTCGCTGCAGCTTCTGGTTCGAAAAGTTGGTTAGGTAATTGGGGTAACCGTAAGAAGCAAAAAGCCTTTACCGCTGGTTTAATAGCCTTGGCTGAAACTAACTATTTGATCGCCAGAGAAAATTTTAATAAAATTGAAAATGACGATTTCGATGGGATTAATTTGTTAGCCGCAGCAGAAGTTGAAAAACAATTAGGCCAACCTGAACAAGCCAAAAGTTATTGGCGCTTGGCTGCCACCTATGAAAAATCAACTTTAGCCGCTACTTTATGTTTAATTCGTGACGCTTTGCAACATCATCTGCCGGATGAGGCGATGACACTTATTCAAGGTTTAAATCAAAAACAGCAAGCTCAAACACCGGTATTAAAACTTTGGGCACAAGCACTAGGCCAAGCAGGTAAGTGGCAAGAATTAAAAGATAATTTAAAAGGCTGGAAAAAAGCGCTAGGCAACGATTATGAACTTTTTATGCATCAGGCTTCAAAAGGACACTTTGCAGAAATCGCCAGCAAAGAGGGAGCTGGTCAGCTAAAAGAAAATTGGCAATCGTTACCTCGATCTTCACGCAAAGACCCTGCACAACAAGCGGCTTATATACAACAGCTTATCGATCAAGGTATGAATACCGATGCGGAGCTTGCTTTGGTGGAATACCAAAGTTCAGCACCTCACCCACTATTGATACCTTTGTTCAAGTTAATTAAGTTACCCAACCCAGCAGCATCTATTAAAAAATTAGAGGCCTGGCTAAAACAAGACAGTTTAAATGTCGAACTATTATCCGCCCTAGGACATATTGCGTTTAACTCAAACGATAAACAATTAGCAGAAAAAGCTTTGGCTAAAGCTATTAAATTAGGCAACAGACGAGAAGATTTAGTTTTGATGGCAAGTATAAAAGAGTCACAAGACGATCAAAAACAAGCTCTAAAGCTCTACAAGCAGAGTATGGGCAGGGACTGACATCGACCTAAGGCTAAATCATTGCAGTTAGATAAACAGACTTGTGCTGGTTCTCAGCTTAAACAAATATGCATATGTACATTTTTATTGCTTGTATCGTCTCGGGTATATGGGGTGCAATCTCAATCGCCGACACCAACTGAGACGTCAGCCATATTTGAGCTAGTCACTTTAGGTGACGCTGGTGGTATACAAGATGGTAATCTTAGTGCTTTTTTATTCCGAGTTTTATCAGAACCTAACTATATTGCCTTAGATGCAGGCACTGTGATTAACGGTATCAACGTATCGCTGGCTAACAATGCTTTTAAAGACTTAGAACTAAATAAAGATAAACAGTTATCCATAACAGGCAACATTCTGCATCACCATATCAAAGGTTATTTGATTAGCCATGCACACCTTGACCATGTTGCTGGACTATTGATTGCTGCGCCAGATGACAGCAACAAACCTATTTATGCACTCAGGTCAGTTAACCTCACTATGAGGGATAGCTACTTCAATTGGAAAGCTTGGCCGAATTTTACAAATAGAGGTATACCGCCTCTTTTAAATAAATACCAGGTAATAGACCTAGTACCTCAGCAAGGTCTAAAACTGAAAAATACCCTGCTAAAAGTTACCGCATTCAGCCTTAGCCACCCTGTTGAGTCAACTGCATTTGTGATTGAATACCAGAATAACTTGTTTGTGTACTTTGGAGACACCGGTCCAGACGAAGTGGAGAAACAAGGAAATCTTGCTGCTATTTGGCACTACCTAGCCAAGCAAATGCAAACGAAAACACTCAGAGGGTTAGTAATAGAAGTATCATTTGATAATCAACAACCTGACAATCTATTATTTGGTCATTTAACCCCAAAATGGTTACTGTCAGAACTTACCTATTTCTATTCGTTGGTAGAACAAAAACAGCAGTTTCAGTCTATGGGAGTCATCATCAGCCATATTAAATACAGTCTAGAAAGTGGTCTTGATCCTAGAGATAAAATTCAACAAGAGCTTCAACAAAAAAATACGCTAGGTTTCAACTTTATGCTTGCTAAACAAGGACAACGAATTATATTGTAGTGGGCATAAAACTATCGATGTGTTGCCATAAAAATATAAAATTTCAGATGGAAAGACATGCTAGTCTATTGCATTTGTATTAAAGTGCTGCGTACCGAGAAACGTAGGGGCTTTATGAGCGTTTCTTTTATTTTCAGGAGTTATAAATGATAAGTTATATGGATAATAAATTAAAATTATCAGCTACCTTTCTAGCCGTTGGTTTGATTTTATCAGGATGTGGTGCAAGTGGGGATAGTTCGGTTGGGAAGGTCGCTTCACCTGTGATAAATAAACAGATTTTCACTGCCGAGGCAGGCTTAACGGCCAGACAGCGTTTTAGTAAAGCTTTAGAGAAGCTTGAGAATGGTGAAGAAGGTCAGGCTCTAGCAGAACTAGAGGCTTATTTGATTGATGTGCCTAAAAGCAATAGTGCGAGAAATTTGGTTGAACAAATTTCGACTGACTCAAGTCAATACTTTCCTTCTGAGAATTTCAAAGTCAATTTAACTTCTGGTGCCAGTCTTTCTACCCTAGCAAAAAAATATTTGGGGTCAGCATTAAAATTTTACGCTTTAGCTAAATACAATAATATTTCTAATCCCAGCCGCGTCAACATTGGACAAGAAATTAAAATACCCTTGACACAACTTGCGCGAACTCAACGTGATGCAGAAAACTCCTTAGACAGTGAAACATTAGCAGAAAAAAATGAGCAGTCTAATGACGAGTTAGCAATGGCAAAGAAAGCCAGTGATGCACAGAATACTGCTAACGATGTGCTTGACGACAAATCTGATTCAGTTGTTATGCCCGAAAGTGCTCCCGTGTTAGCCGTCGTTATTCCGAGTGCGCCCGAGGAAACGGCGGAGTCTATATTAAGCGATCTGCAAGAATTGACTCAGAACAATGATTACTCTGCTGCTATCGAAAAAGTTACACAGCTGAAGACCTTTGGTCAGTTCAATACGTTAGGGAGAGAGTTGGCAATAGCAGCCTATACCGGACGGGCAAAAGAAATTGCTGAAACCGATAATATACTAGCAGCAACATACTATGCTCAAGTGGGAAAGTTAAACTTGGCAGTGGAGGAAACCTTCACAGCCTTTGAAAACTTTAGAATGGCTACGGATCTCGATGAGAACAATGACCAAGCTATGGAAGAAATGCTTGTGCTGCAGAAAGAAATTGCTGATAAGTACCACAGAGAGGCATCATCAGCTTTTCGCCGCCAAGACCTCGACCTAGCAATTGAAAAGTGGGACATGGTGTTATCTGTTAATCCTGCCCATTCAAGTGCAAAATTATATAGAGCTCAAGCTTTAGATCTAAAAAGAAAACTAGATAATATTAATCAGAATTAGCGTTTAATTTTTTAATTTTCATCAAGTTTTGTCTAATCTTTATGGCTCGCTGCATGAGTTGGCGAGTCTCAGTATTATCTGGCTGATACTTAAGAGAAAGCTCAAAGTATTCAATAGCCTTGTCTAAATCAGTTCTAAATGCCTGATTCGCTAAATTAAGATATTTGTCTGCGATTGACTCTGAGAGTGTGTCTATTTTCTTTTGGGTGAGAGGTAATTTTTTATTATCAAGGGCGGCGGTCTTGATTGCTTGTTGGTAGTATTCAATGGCCTCTTCTGGTCTTTTTTGTTGTTGCTGACTTTCTCCCAATTCGGTATACGCTAATATACGATAATCGTTTGGTTGGGTGTGTGTTGGATAAGACCCCTCGAATTTATCCGCTAATTGTAATAATCTTTTGTATTTTTTATCATGTGTTAACTGCTCACCTTGCTCAAGGTACTGTGTCAGTTGGATGGAAATTTTGGCTTCTTCTTGGGACTCGACAAAATATTTCTTAATGTTTGCCGTTTTTGAACTGGCTTCTTCAATTGCGAATTGCCATTCGAACTTTCTCAACTCTTGTATTGCAATTTTGTTACTTGGCTCTAGGGCTAATATCTTCAAATAGACAATACGCTCTAACTTTTGGTTACCTGCTTCTTTAGCTTTGTCTAATATGCCAAGTTGTTCAATAACACGATCTGATATTAATAATTCAAGTCGACGAATATGGTCATTGACCACCTTATTTTTAGGGTAAGCCAGGTCTAAAATTTTCCATTGTGTTAGCGCTTCTGCGAAGTGTTGCTTATTTTCCAATGATTGAGCAACAGGGCTGCGTTGTTCCAACAAAGCACTATTATCTACAAAATTGGTGCTGCAAGAACAACAAAGAATCAGGGTGGTAACATAGATTATTCGCTTAATCATTTGAGGCTCACTTTACTAAAGGTTTCTAAGCTTTTTTTGAAAGTATGTAGACTATCTCCTCCATATATCATGGTGCGATGTAACAAAAATGGGGCTGAAAATGCAGGGTTACTGCCTTTTTGAACGGTTAATGCCAGTTCATAATCGTTTTGTTTGAGCAGTTCAACAATTTCCAAACTACTATTACCATATGGATAGGCAAAATGATTAATAGCTTGCTCTGTTCTGCGAGACAATATTTTTTCTGCACCTTCAACTTCAATCTTGAGTCGAGCTAAATAGTCTTTGTCCGATTCACCACCTGGCAATGGCGATAAGCTGTCATGGGACTTTGAGTGGGATTGAATGTCGACTAAAGGTGTTTTACTCAGGAATGTGACATCCTGCCATTTTAGTGCTGGGCCCGCTCCTATAAAGTCAGGATAGACGAACATTGTGGAGGGGAAGTTGTGTTTTTTAAGAATCGGATACGCGACATCAAGATAACTCTTATACCCATCGTCTATGGTTATCACGACAGACTTAATTGGTAACTCTTTCTTGCCATTGATAAAACTTCCTAACTCACTCAAAGCAAATACTTGGTAGTTATTTGTAGCGAGATAATCCATCTGACTTTCAAATTCGGCACGTGTCACAATCATCTTATTTTGACTTTCAGAGTCTTCAGTAAATTGGTGATAGCAAAGAACGGGGACACGTTGATAGCCGTCAACAAACACACCAGACTGGTTAATAGTCCTCTTGGGAACCGCAACAAAGGTACCTGTAGTGATTGGCGTTTCTGGATTGTATCTTTCCAAAACTCCAGAATATTGTTTACCCCCTAAAAACTCTTCAGCCAATGACCCATAAGTGTCAGTATCACCTGCCTGTATCACAACAAAATCATCGTTGCTTGCAATGACTTGACGTTGATTTGAGGCACAGCTTACTAATAACAAGCATGACAATATAACGAGAGGTAAATGCATCAGTTTTTTAAACTCTCATCAGTTTTGGTATTGGTTTCACCACTTTTCTCATCGCTCACTTTATCTGTAATATCATTTTCTACTTTAGCATTAACTGGCTTTTTCCGTGGTTTACGTTTAACCGGGGGCTTTTTAGCCGGCGTATGTGCTGTGTTATCTTCAGAGACCTCTGACGGATTGCCTGTTTTAAGCGGGGTATTGTTAGGGGTAGGGGCAGAAGTATCCTTATTATCAGCAATAAGGTTCGATTTTTTATTGATATTAATCTGACTAGTAGAAATTATAGTTTGATCAGGGTTTAGGTCTAAATCAGCTTCACTAGGTACGTCTAGTTTAGAGACGTCTGATTCTTTCTCTTTCTTATTATCTTCTTCCGCCACTTGGTTAAGCTTAATATCGAGCCCAATTTGACTGGTAGAGATGATAGTTCGATCAGGATTTAAATCTGACTCCGACTCTGGGTCCGACACTAGAGCTGAAACAGACACTTCAGGTTTTTCTGGGTCTTTATTCTGATCTGTTATGCTGGGCTCTTCATCGATTCCAATCTGACTATTAGCTTTTGACTCTGACTTATCAGTCGTATTATGTGCATCTTCTGGAGGTAACTTAGACGCTGTCACTTCCTTTTTTTCTTCCTTTGCTTCTTCCTTTGCTTCTTCCTTAATACTGGGCTGCTCAGCTTTTGAAGCCAACTCATCTTGTTTCTTTTCAGCCCCCCCGGTTTTATTAATATCTGTCTGGGCTAACTCATCAGTCACTTCCGTATATCTGTCCTGAATTGCTGCAGCCATGCTATTAAAACCATCAAACACTTCGCCTATTTCATCATTCCGCGTAAGCGATATCCGTGTATCTAAATTGCCTGCTGCAAATCCTTTCAGCGACTGATTTAAAACGTTAAATGGGCGTGCAATCAAACCACCAAATATAAACATAACGACAGCAACAGAGGACGTCGTTATTAAAGCTAGGAAAAACATAAGCCGCAATGTAGTACTTTTAACGTTATCTAAGCCGTCTTGGGATAAACCTAAAATTAGTTGACCCACTTCAGTGCTTTGAAACAGGATAGACGTTTTAATATTAAATATTTTTCTGCCATCCGCTGTCTCTGAACTAGTAGTATGCACATCTTCAGTTTTACTGATAAGTTCTGCATTTGCATTAGGCTCATACATTTTGCCTACTAAACTGTTGTCACTTGCTCCCTTAATAAGACCTGCTCGGTCGGTCACAATCAAGTAAGAAAATGTATCTCTACTAGCGGCATCACCTATAAATGTTTCTAAGGAAATCCAATCTTCTTCGAGTATCGGCATCGCTGTTTGATTCGAAATAAACTTTGCAAAAGAAGAGCCAGAGTCCACTGCCTGCTTGGTCATAGCCTCTGACTGAATGTTAAATACAATATATATACTTATAAAAGATACCAGCCCAACAATAGCAGCGACAGACAAAGTCCAACGTATTTTTAGAGGGATATATTTGTGTCTTTTCTGCTCGACTTGTTGGTCATTTAAGGTACTTAATTCTTTGCCTAACGCTTCTGCCAATTTGTTACCCGTCTGAAATCTTTTATCAGGCGATTTTTGCAGTAACTTTTGTATTATTTGACGCACGCCAGCAGGTATATCTGGACAGACGGTTTTTAGGGATTCAGGTTGTTTTTGGGCAATTTGTATCATTAAAGTCGCCATGTTACTGGCATCAAATGCTTTGTTTCCACTGAGCATTTCGTACATGATCGTGCCGACAGAAAAGAGATCTGAACGTCCATCAACCGATTCACCTAAAGCTTGTTCAGGTGACATATAACGGGGTGTTCCCAATACAGAGCCGACTTGGGTTTTTTGCGACTCTTCATTCTCATTCATCCGCGCAATACCAAAATCTGCCACCTTAATGGATTCGCCATCAGGCATGACGATAATATTGTCAGGTTTGATATCACGATGAACAATGCCAGATTTGTGGGCATAATCTAAGGATTTAGCCAATTGTAACGCGATGATAAGGGTCTGCCTAAGGGGGAGTTTTTTCTTATCCATAAGCACCTCACCTAAATCACAGCCTTCTAAAAGCTCCATCATAATATAAGGTGAATTTTCCAATTTACCGACATCATAAACGGTCACAATGCCTGAGTGAGATAGTGCTCCAGCAGCTTTTGCTTCCCGCAAAAATCTAGATAAGTATTCTTCATCTACACAATGATCTTCTTTGAGTATTTTAAAGGCCACTGAACGGTTTATTTCGGGGTCATAGGCACGGTAAACCTTAGCCATTGCACCTTCGCCGATCATTTCCTTGATTTCGTAGCGGCCAATTGTTTTACTCAACATATCTGTCATTTAATGTGTACCTTTGTTTGACAAAGGAGCTAAGTGGAAAACAGCTCTGTTTTGTCTGGTGAATAAGATTTAATCTGACAAGGTCTATATACTAAAATACTTTCGTATAAAAACAACTATACTATTCAAAGAAATATCAATAATGACAACTACTTAATTACGAATTCAGCAAGTAACGCTAAGTAGTTTGAAATATTTCCAAATTATAATAGGGAGTGAGTGACAATATGCAGAAAAATGATTGGGTATCCGCAGGCACAACCGACATAGGTACCGTACGCAAGGTCAATGAAGATAACTTATTAGATGCTTCGCCGGTGGGCATGTGGTGCGTAGCTGACGGCATGGGTGGTCATGCCAAAGGCGATCTTGCCAGTCAAATGATTGTTGATTATTTAAGCGTACTCAATCGCTCCGAGCTTTATCCGCTTCGTGCAGAGCAGATAAAAGAACGACTGCAGGCGGTTAATGAGCGCTTGTTAGAAATTTCTGCGACCGAAGCAGGGGGCAGCGTCATTGGCAGCACCGTTGTGGTACTCATTTTTGATCAATTTAACGCCCACTGCATCTGGGCAGGCGATAGTCGCATTTATCGACTTCGTAACAATGCATTGCAGCAATTAACCCGCGATCACAGTCAAGTAGAAGATATGGTACAAGCTGGCTTACTTGCACCAGAAGACGCAGAGTCGCATCCTGCTTCCAATGTTGTCACCCGGGCAGTAGGCGCCAACGACGAACTTGAAATAGATGTATTGAGCTTCCCCTTGCAGGAAAATGACTTATTTATGCTGTGCAGCGACGGGTTGAATAAAGTCGTCAGTAATCAGGAAATGGAAGATTTATTAAAAACTTGCCCTCTAGAAGACGCGCCAAAAACCCTAATAGATATGGCCCTTGTGCGCCAAGCCCGTGACAATATTACGGTTATCACCGTGTGCAATCAACCGAGGCAAAATGTGCATCACAATGTAATGGATACCTTGCCCCTCGATGATACTTTACCCTTGAGAAGATACTGAGCCATACCATTGTTTGATGGAATTAGCTCTGGTATGACTCATTGCTATGACGTCTGATTAACTTAGGGTAAGCACCGTCACCTCAGACTCTTGATTATCTGGGTGCTCGGCAAACATGACTTTACTGGGGAAGCCCTGCACCTTCACGTAATAAGATTGGCCATCTGCAATCGCATTTTTTAATGCCCAGGCTTCATATTCATGCTCTGCGATATCGGCCTTAATGCCCTGCAGGGCATATTCGTTTACCGCTTTATCGGGTAATTGACCTCTTTCGCCTACTGCCTGAAACACTATTTTAGCGTCATTTCCGCTGACACCCAACATGGCACCAGCCCATGGAGCTTGGCCTGCTTTAGGGCCAATTTCGAACCACTGGCCAATGGCAGAATGGGCAATAACCGAAACGTGGCAATCAAACTCCGTTGCCTTAGTTGCAGCAGAGTAGGCCGCAGCAACCACTTTAGCGCTCCAACCTGGTGAGGTATCTAAGGGGGTGAGATCCTGTAACAAGCTGGGCAAGTCTTGCAGTGTGTTGCTGTCAATCACTTGTCTAAATACTTTAAGCTGTGGGCGGTGTTGCAATAAAAATGCACATAACAGCGACAATCCATAGCGGAATCGGTGCTTGGCAAAATCCTCAACTCGGCCGGCAATAATAAACAGCTCTGGGCCATCTTGTGCGCTTAACATGTCACCCAATTCCATCCAGGCGCATTTTTCCAGATCATCTTCCCAGGGTGCACCGGATACTTCCAAACCCACCTGCTGCAAAGCGTGCACGGAAGACTGCAACTGCGCCTCACATTCTTTAGCTGGTAACCAGCTTACCCATACTTTTTTACCTGCCATGTAATACCGCTCCTCGATGTTATTATTTTTGTCACTTATTAATCTACGTAATCAACTAGTCTGGTTTCTTTTCAATGGTCACCGACACCTTAATACGCTGGCGTCTGTTTTCATTGAGCATACCTTTAACTGGCACAACATCAACATAATCTCTGCCCCAGGCAAGCGTAATATACGCTTCATCTACCCACTTGTTGTTGGTGGGATCCACATCCACCCAGCCACTGCCGGGCATAAACACCGACACCCAGGCATGGGATGCCGCCTGATGGACCCTATTATTCAGTAGCGGCCCACAAAACAAGTAACCGCTGACATAACGGGCATCGATGCCTCTGGCCTGCAACACCGCAATCATCACCCGGGCAAAGTCCTGACACACGCCCCGTTTGATGGAAAATAACTCACTCAGTGGCGTCGTGACGGTGGTGGCGGTCTCATCATAATGAAACTCCTGATACAGTTTGGCCATCAGTTGGTTGAGGGATTCCCGCAGCGGGATGTCGGGAGCAAACACCTCCGGGGCAAAGGCCAACGCCTGGAGTAAAATCAGCGCCAGTTCCTCTGGTGCAAATAGCGTCTGCCAGTGAGGTGCATCAGGGTTATTGTCTAAGTGACTGCGTGTGCCGTTGACTTTGACCGTGCTGACCGAGGTGACTTCAATTTTTTGCAAGGGCCTGCGAAAACTCAGAGCTTGTTGAATATTGCCAAAGGGATCGGTTTCTTCCACGCGTTTAATCGGCAGGGGGATGCTGACCACTTGATGAAACTCGAGGGTTTGAAACAGGCTGTCCACGGGCTGCAAACACACTAACAGCTTCACCCCCGCTAAGGGCTCATCAAAGTGATAGGCCGTATGGTGGGTGATGGAATAGTGTGGCATGGGATTAGCTCAACCGCTCACCTTTACCTTGGGTTGTGAGGGCGCACTATGTACACCCGCCGGTGAATTGGCACTGGCGCCGTTATGGCCAATGGTACAGGTTTGAAATACCACGGGTTTACCTTCCACTTTAAGTTTCATGCTGAACTTAACGGCCTTAGCCGGGCCCTTTATCATACTCGACGAGACACCGCCGGCCACACCGGCCTCATCACCGGAGGTCATGGTCACCTGGGTATCTTTATTGACCACAGGCTGGTTCATGATCTTGGTTTTGATGCTGCAGGTGGCAGGATTGGCCTGGGCAAAACTGGCGATATTCGGGTATGGGATAGGGATGGGAGAGGGCGCAGGCGGGGCCGGCGTCTTGCAGACATCGGGCATGGCATTGCTGACACCGCCCATTTTTGTGGTAATACTAAACATATTTCTATCCTAACCCAGGTTTATCTTGTCGCCATCGATACGCACGTCTTTGTCGGCTTTTTGATTAATGCTTTCACTTTTAAGATGATACGAGCCCTTTATCAGGGTGCGCATGCGACCTGCTTTGAGCTGATTGAGGTTATCCACCTGACGATACACATTCTTGGCTTTTTCAATTAACCGACCCACTGTGGTATTAAGCTTGCCCAAAAATAACTTTGTTTGAGCAATACTGGCCCCTAAACGCACACCCTGATAATTGGCATCGGCGATGTTCAGTTCAGCCTTACCGGTTTCCAGAGAAAAATGCGGGCTGTTTAACTCAATATTTTTTGCTGCCTGCAAACAAATACTGCCTTTTTCACTGCGTAAGTCCAAATCGCCCTCTGGCACGCAGAGTATGGTTTTGCCACTTTCTTTATCCTGCTCAACACTAAAGCGTTGATGCCGGGTCGGCTGAGCCGGAAAATGCCCAATAATAAAGCCACCTTCTGCGTCTTCACCGGCCACCAAAACCTTGTCGCCCACTTGTGGCAAGGGCATATTGCCCATAGCAAAGCTGACCCACAATTCAAACACCCGCTTGTCCTGAGACAACTTAACCAGAATTTGCTTGGCATCGATAACCTGCTTGACATCGGCCACGCGTATAAAATTATCCAGACCTTGCAGGGCCTGTGGTGAAATAGCACTGATCATATTAGCCTTCCTATCAAAAATTTCATCATGCCGGCGCTTGCCAGCTTTGTGCGGCGGCCAAGTCTTTATTGGTTTTGCGCACGCTCTTTAAATTTGTACCTCGCCAGTTGGCGCCACTGTCGTCTATGCAATGCTGATTCATGCCGGTCATGTCGGCCCCGGCAAAATCGGCGTTAATTAAGCGGCTACCGGAAAAGTCAGCATAGTAGCCATTAACCTGACAAAATTTTGCTCCGGCGCATTCTGCGTCGGTAAACATGCCTTCACTGATGCAGGCCTGAGATAAATCAGCTCCCGCCAAACCCGTTTCAATAAAACAGGCCATGGCAAAATTGCCACCATTTAATACCGCGCCGGTCAGATCCGCTTGCATAAAGTTGACCGCTTCGGCTTCTACCTGCCTCAGGGCTGCGGATTTCAAGCTGGCTTTACCAAAATCACAGCGGCTAAGATTAGCGCTATCAAAACGTACTTGATCCAAAATACATTCGGCAAAATTCCCGTCACTGAAATCACAGGAATGCAAATCATAACGACTCAGATCCAGCCCGGAAAAATCACTGGCGGTAAACTGGATCTGGCTAAAGTCTACCTCGTGCAATAGTGCCTTAGCTAACTTTACCCCTGTACCCTGCGCCTGACAAAATTTTGTTTGTGTGAGGCTGGCTTCATTAAAGGTAGTGCCGGATAAGGCAGTGGCAGACAAGTCACAGACCTTCAAGTCTGCCTTATCGAAACAGGCGTTATCCAATACGGCCTGAATAAAGCTTGTCTCAGTCAAATTGGCGGTTTCAAATGAGGCGCCCTTGCACTGGGCTTGGTTAAACAGGGCCTGAGATAAATTAGCACCAAAAAAACTGGCATTTTCAAGCTCACATTCTGAAAAGTTGGCTTTTTGAGCATTAACCTGATCAAGGTTGGCGTCATTTAAACGGGCGCCCTTAAGGTTTGCCCCTTCAAGATTAGCATCGCCAAACAGCGCGCCGCTGCAATCGCTACCGGCAAGGTTGCAGTTTTGCAGATTACTTTCGGTCATATCCACATTCACAAAGCTGCAGTCAGATAAGTCCATACCAGAAAAATCACACTGAGACAGTACCGACCCATCGTAGTTGCCGGACAGCTTAGTGGCCGAGCGCAAGTCCATCTTGGCCAGGTTAATGTTACTTAACTGTGCCCCGGTAAAATTAATCAGCTCCGGTGTCACCTTTAAAAACTCACATTTGTCTAAGTGGGCCTCGTTAAAGGTAATCTCGCTGATGTCACTTTCTTCAAAGGTACAACTAATTAGCTTAGCCGCAGTAAAGTCACTGTGTTGTAACTGGCAGTTATCATAAAACACGCCCTCTATATTGGTGCCCTTAAAATCAGCGCGCTGACACAAGCTGTGATCAAATACCACTTGCTGTAAATTCCCACCGCTGAAGACACTGCCTTGTAGGTCACATTTGGAAAGCATCACATCTTGTAAATCGGCGTTGTCAAAACGACAGGCCTGCATGGGCACAGGCGGGGGATCGGCTAGGGGATCAGCAGCCGTCAGGTCTACCTGAAGACGTTGATTAGTGAACACCGCACCATGGAGCTGAGCGCCAGCAAAATCACACTTATCCAGGCTACAATTGATAAACGCCGCCTGATCCAATACGGCGCTGGAAAAATTCACCTGATTGAGCTGGCAGTCTACAAATTTTAGCTCACTGAGCTCCAAACCAGACAGGTCAAAATGTGACAAGTCCAGGGTCATCACCATATTGTGCTCCGGTCGATGACCGGCCTTTAACAGGGCTAATAATTCCTGGCTGTTCATAGTATCTCCACCATGCCCAGGGCAATTTTAGTTTGTTTAATGTTGGTGCCCTTAAGATTGGTATCCTGCAAACTTGCCTGGTAAAACTCCGCGCCAAACAAGTTGGACGAACTCAGGTCGGCCCGTACCAGCTTAGCCTTACTAAAACCGGCCTCAAATAAGTTCAGCCCCGACAACTTGGTGTCGGTTAGCATGGCTTTGGTAAATTCGGCCTTTTTCATATCACAATCATGAAAGGCGGTGCCGTGCAGATGGGTATTGGAAAAGTCCGCGCCTTGCAACGCAATATGAGTAAATACCGCACCCGTCAAATCGGCCCCCTCAATGATGAGTCCCAAACCACTGCCGCCGCTAAATTCTGCCTGGGTAAAGTTGCTTTTCTCCCCGGCCCGGGCTTTATCTAAAGTGCATTCAAGCAGTATAATGCCCTGGGCATCCACCCCACCAAGGGAGGCTTCAGACAAGTCGCACTGTTCAAAATTAGCCAAGGTCAAACGGGCGCCGTTTAGCAAAGCTTTACTGAGGTCACTTTTACAAAAAACACACTCGCGCAAATTGGTCTCACTAAAATTACTGCCCATCGCCGTGACTTGTTCAAACGTGCTGAATGACAGATCGGCTTTTTCAAATAAGGCCTCGCTGAGTAAGGTACCGGTAAAGATGGCTTTGGCTGCCACGCACTCGGTAAAATCGGCGCCTTGCAGCTTAGCCTGGGTAAAATTAACGCGAATCAGTGTGGCCTGTTGAAACTGTGCCCCAAGGGCAGTCATGTCACTAAAATCGGCTTCACTGGCATCCACATTGCTCAAGATAGCATCATCAAAGTTGGCCCCATGGGCCGTGGTCTTCGTCAAGTCGGCATCTGTGAGGTCGGCGCCAGTAAAGTCCGCCCCACTGAGTATCGCGCCGCTGAGGTTAGCTTTAGTGAGATCGGCCCCTCGGAAGTTTATCTCAGTGAGATCCCAACCCGCAAAGTCCACACTCTGTAATTCTTCATCCTCAAAACCCTCGCCGCTGTCGATGCGCGCCTGTAACTTATCGCTGCTCCAGCGACTCTTGCCACTTGCGGCTTGCTCTTCCTCTAAAGCCTCTTGTTTTTCCAGCTCATCTAATTCATCTAATATGCCGGGGTCTTCACCGGCGTCGATTAAGGCCTTGCGCATCTCTATTTTCTGCGCGGCCTTGGCGTCATCCATAAATTTCTGGCCTGCTTCGAGGTCAAGATCATAGTGGCTGACAAATTTGGCCATAAAGGCCGTGCTGTCCATGTCTGGCCCTATCATGTTAATTAGACTGTCAGGGGCGCCAGCGTCCTTCATCTGTTTGCTGACGTCGCTAAACATCTTGGCCATCTGGGCGGCAAATTCCGGGTCTTCGACTTCTTCTTCAACTGGCTCTGGCTCGGCGTCTTCCTCTTCCAGCTCAAAACTGGTATCAGGCGCAAGCAGCGCCGCCTCGGTGAGGGCCAGATAATGGCTGTCAGGTTGTGGCGCTTCGGCCATATCTTCAGTGTACAAACAGGCGTGGCTGATTTCTTCATATTCGTCACTTAACACGCCGACTACGCCGCGCCAGACTAGATTCACCTGCTGGGTTTCCATGTCCACATGCAAACTGTCGAGGCGCAGGGTCACTTCTGCAAAAAATGGCTGGTCGGCCAACTCACCTTTAACAAATAAACGGGGCCGCAGGGCCGGTAGTTGGCTGCTAAGCTGGGGTAAGTCTGGGCGCAGGTTTTCAAAATACAGACTCTCGTCACCCTGCAAATAGGCCACTTGCTGGTCTTGAGGCGCGGTATTAAAATAATTCCAATCAAAATCAGCAGGAAAATACGGGAAATTCTCTTTTAGCCATTTTTCGCCATAGGTGCCTTTGACCGGGGTTTTGTCGGCCCAGTTATCTTTTAAAGGCCCAAAGCCCGCCGGCAAGGTTTTCTGTGAAGGGGAGGAGAGAAATTGAGTAATGTGTTCAATGTTGGGCAGAGCCTGCAGCTCTTCACCTTGGGCTGTGGCACCTTTGTCTAGGCCTTTGCCCACAGGATTAGCTTTAAAGTTAGCGCCACCAAAGGCATTTTCATAGGTCAGGGGCACTGCCGCGCTATCTGCTCCAAAAGGCTCAGGCGCCGAGGCCTTGCCCCAGCGCCAGAAGCGCTGGTTAAAAATGGCCAATGACTTACGCCACTGTCCCACCCCAAAGGTCACTCTGCAGCCGGCTTCGCCGGGTTGGGGATAGGCCACACCGCTTAAGGTCAGATCCGCTTTGGGTTTGTAGATCACTAAATCGTTGGCATAGCGCAGGCTGGCAGCGGGCTTATCGTTTAAAAACATATCACCCATGATGGCCCCAGCATCCGGGTCCTCGCAAAACACCGCCTTATCCCCCGCGACCAAGTCAAAGCAGCCTTTGACGACCAGCGTCAGGCTGTGATCCGGTGACTGCAACATGCCCGGCAGCCAGGCCAGTTTTAATTGTGTGTCGTTGCGCTGCTGCAAAATATTATCCCTGTACCATGAGTTGCGTTACCTTGTGAACTTGCTTTGTCTGT